>Ga0115563_1001695_pt1 | contig 16739 bp, 17 predicted proteins | sample COGITO_mtgs_1105_2_FD_87198 | JGI IMG/M metagenome (GOLD analysis project Ga0115563, IMG submission 87198) | Pelagic marine microbial communities from North Sea - COGITO_mtgs_110519 | ecosystem: Environmental > Aquatic > Marine > Epipelagic | place: Germany:Helgoland, sampling site Kabeltonne...
ACGCCTGATGCTTCGGGTAATGTTGTATTAGATGGTATTAAGTACCCACAAGCAGATGGAACAGGAGGACAAGTGCTTCAGACCAACGGAGCAGGGCAGTTATTATTTGCTACAGTAGGTGGTGGTAGTGGAACAGTAACTGAAGTGACAACTAATGCACCTTTATCTGTAGCAAGCGGTACATCAACACCTGACTTGACAATAACACAAGCAACAACGTCAGTAGATGGGTATTTAACTTCAACTGATTGGAACACATTTAATAATAAGTTAAGTAGTGTTTCGGGAGATGCAACACCAATACTTAGTGGAAACCTAGATGTCAATGGTAACAGTATTGTGTCATTAGGTAATGGAGATATTTCAATAACACCTGATGGTGCTGGTAGTGTTATATTAGATGGCATCAGCTACCCACAAGCAGATGGAACAATAGACCAAGTACTAAAAACAGATGGTGCTGGGCAGTTATCTTTTACATCACAAACATCTGGTACGGTTACATCTGTTGGTGGAACGGGTACGGTCAATGGATTAACACTTACAGGTACAGTAACGTCATCAGGTAACCTTACACTTGGTGGAGGTATAACAGGTTTCTTACCATTAGCAGGTGGTATTATGTCAGGGGCTATAACTGGTAATCAAGACATAACAGGTAAAAGACCTATAGTTACTGACACAACTACAAATATAGACCTAACGCTAGGTACACATGAAGGTAGTTTTATATACTCTGATAGCGGTTTACCTGTGACTGTAAATATTATAGCAAATGCAACACAAGCGTTTCCTGTAGGTACAGAGATTGATATAATTCAAGCAGGTGCAGGTGCAGTAACAATAACCCCAGCGGGGAGCGTTAATTTAAATGGTGCAAATGCAGCAATACCAATTACAGCACAATGGGGAGGTGTAACATTGAAACAAATAACAGTAAATAACTGGATAATTGTTGGTAAAATATAATATATGTTTGGATTAAATCTAGGAGCAACAAGTTCGAGTGGAGTGGGGGTGAGCTACGATACGGACGCTGTGACTTACTTTGCTGCTGTAGTAGCTGCTGGAGGGTCTTTGTCTAATGGATTCAAGGCTGCTTGCTCAGATTTATTTGTAGCTGCAAAAGCGAATGGATATTATTCAAAGTTGATTCAATTCATGCCCGTTGGTGGAGGGGTGGAGGCATCGGCTGAAATCAATATGGTTAGTCCTGGGACGAAGGATGACATTTATAAAAACTCACCGACAATTGATAGTTCAATCGGGGTAACTTGGGATGGTGTAACTCAATGGGCAGATACTCAAATTGACTTGAACACCGACTTTAATTCAGGTTCAGATTGGTTAGTTGGGGCATATCACATTAATGGATTTGTAGGAACGGTAACGAACACCATTCTCGGAGCGATGAACACTTCCGCTTCTCGAATAATGGTGCAAGCGCAAAATGGCGCTACCTTCGATGTGGCTGTTTACGGTAATGGTCACTCTTCGTCTTTCGCTAAAAGTGGCACAGCTTTAACCGATGGTAAAATGATAATCGGGCATAGAAGCGCAACCAACAGACTTCATATAACCGTTGGCGCTACTCGAACAACAACGACAACGACCCGACCAACCACGGGAATCGCTTATGATTTCGCCTTTGGAGGAAGAAACAAACAAGGAGTGATCGACACTTTCACCAATGGAAAATGGTGCTGCAAAGTAGCGGCAACAGGAATGACAACAGCGGAGGTCGATCTAATGATAGCAGACATTGACACATTTATAGCAGCAATTTGATGGAATTTATAATACTAGATAGGGCAGAATCAGAAGCCGTAGCATCCCTTCACATTCATGGGCGAGAGGTGATGATTCCTGCCGATTCATTCATCTATCCTCTGGTGATCTCTGAATCGATCAAAACGAAACTAGATACAGATCAACTCGATATAATCAATCAATCTGAAATAACATTTTTTCCCGAAACTGATGATTGAAAAAGAATACGAATTTGAACCTGACGAAGATATTTAAATACAATTTTGATTTAGTTATAAACAATAAATTTGAAGTATGGGATTTTGGGATATATTTAGAACACGAAACAGATACAATGAGAAGAACATTGTTGGGTTTCTATCGTTTACTGTAATGACAATATTTGCAGTGGTGGATATTGTTACCGGTATATACGGGAATGCATTAGTACACAGCGATGCCATATTTAACTCATTTGTTATAGTGACACTTGGGGCATTTGGTATAGCAGAAGCTGGAGCGATATTTGGTAAAAAAACAAAAGAAGAAGATTAACTATTAAATTTTATATACATGAACATTACATCAGAGTCTGAAGATTTTTCAAAACTTATGGAAAAAATGAATCAAGTGGACAAGACCACAGAAGTAACCCCACAAGTGTGTAATTTAGATGATGATGAATGTTTAAGTTGTGGTAGTTGATGGCATATCTTACATTAGTATCAGATAATGGGAGAGAAGCTACATACGAAGTAGATCAAGAAATTATTGACTATGTTGCAGATATAGAACTAAACAATGAGATAATGAAACACGCATTCAGTTCCATATCTCAATCTATGCATAAGAATTTTGATTTCCTAGACGAAATACATAATAACTAATGGCAGCAAAAAAAGACAGTAGATTAACAAGGGCAGGAGTGTCTGGGTTTAATAAACCTAAACGTACACCCAAGCATCCAAAGAAATCACACGTAGTTGTTGCTAAAGTTGGTGATAAGATTAAGACCATACGATTTGGTGAGCAAGGAGCAAGTACAGCAGGTAAACCAAAGATGGGTGAATCAGATAAGATGAAAAAGAAACGTGCAAGTTTCAAAGCTCGTCATGGTAAGAACATTAAAAAAGGTAAGATGAGTGCAGCTTACTGGGCAAATAAAGTGAAATGGTGAAGAAGAAAAAATCAACAGTCAATGCAGTTCTCAAAACATGGACTACATAAAAAGAAAAAAAGATGAAATACGGAGGAAAAACTAGAAAAGGTGGATTGTGTTCAGGTAAGAAAAAACCAACCAAGACTAAAAAAACTAAAGGTAAGGGAGGATACTGATGGCAGGTAAGACAATGAAATACTATAAGTCTGCAAAGGGTAAAAAGTCTTACAAGAAAAAACTAAAAAAAGATGTAGAGAGATCAACATCAAAAGAAGGTTTAAAGAAACGTGCTGAACTTAAAAGGTTGAGGAGAAAACTAAATGCCCCTAAGGGTAAGGATGTCTCTCATACAAAGAATGGTGTTACTTTAAAGTCACCAAGTAAGAACAGAGGTAGTAAGAATGATACCCCAGGAGACAAGAGAGCTAGAGGGAGAAAGTACAAAAAGTAGAAATAATCTAATACTACATTTGTAATAATTAATTATAAATGAAAGTAGAACAGATTGATGCCTTGTCTGAGAAAGAGGCAAAAGAACTATTGTTGGAATTTTACAATTCCCCTTACTGTGATGTATACTTCTCAATCAAGTCACAGATCAAGAAACTCTCTAAAGAGATAGAGAACGCACAGATTGATTTCAAGGAAGACTCTGCACCATTCAAGAACTTTGTTACTTGGAGTGAGAAGTCATTAACCATCACATCTAACCTAGAACAGATACTTGCTAAGATAGATAAGTCTATACTACTAGAACAGCAAGAACGTAGGGTGAAAGCGGAGGATGGTTCTGTTGAGTCATATATACGTAAAAAATGACAGCAAAGGAAGAGTGTAAAGCTGCGTATGATAGCTTTGATAAAGTGCGGAATTTCTCAAAGGAAATCCCTAACTGTATTTGGGACATAGACATTGAACTACCCGAACCCCCCACAAACTATAAGACTATACATAACTACGGTAAGTCTAAGGAAGACAGAACCTTCCCATACTTAGATAGTTCACACATAAAGCACATAGACTCTTTATCTAGTAATGACACAGAAAGAAAAGAGTTCTTAGACCAAGAGTGGGATCGTAGACGTAATGGTTTATGGTTCTACAATGGTGATAAATTAGAGTGGGTTACAGGTCACTACTACATGACCTTACAGTATTGGTTAATACCTATTGAAGACTTAGATGGTGGTTTTGGTAACCCTAAGTTTGTTGACTTACACAGAGACATAACTTACTCTATATGGTGGGCGAAGAAACACGAACAGCACACCGGGTTAGCGTACCTTGGTACTAGACGTTCAGGTAAGACAATGCTTGGTGCAGCACATGGGTATTGGGACACAACAGAAAGGTACAATGCACTGTTTGGGTTACAGTCCAAGACTGATGCAGACTCCAAGACTATACTGATGAAACTTGTAGGATCATGGCAGAGACTACCGTCCTTTTGGAAACCAATAGATACAGGATATACTACGGTATCTAGGGAACTAATGTTTTCAGAACCACAACGTAAATCCACCAAGACACAGAAGCGAGAGTACAAGGAAGTATTAAACTCACGTATATATGCTTATCCATCAACGGAGGCAGCAATGGATGGTACACGTACTACATTTCAGTTCCAGGATGAGTTTGGTAAAAGACAAGAATCTGACGCACACAAGACACAGCAAATATCTAAGATATGTTGTGTGGTAGGTCGTAAGGTTGTGGGTTTTGCTTTTTGGGCAACCACTGTTGAGGAGATGGAGAAGGGTGGTGGTGAGGCAGCACACAAGATATGGGAGTCATCTAACCCACGTAAATTAAACGACAATGGTAGGACAGCATCTACTATGGTACGTTTATTCTTCCCCGCAGAGTATGGTCTGTTTGAGGGTGGGTTTATTGATGATTGGGGATACTCTGACTTAGATGGTGCGAGGTCATGGTTAAACTCAGAGGAAAAGGGATTAGACGGTGATAATTTAGTGGACTGGAAACGAAAGTTCCCCCGCAAGATAGATGACTGTTTTGCTGTGTTACAGAACAACAATAACTACAACAAGAGAAAGTTATATGAACAGTATATGTATTCTTCAACACTAGAACCTATAGCAGAACCTGTGAGGGGAAACTTTATGTGGGATAATGGTATACAAGACAGTAGTGTAATATTCAAACCAAACGATGACGGTAAGTGGTTAGTTGCATGGATGCCACCAGAGGAGGACAGGAACAAGAAGGAGAAATTTGCTGGGCATTGGAAACCAACAAGGGATGACTGTAAGACTGGTGCTGACCCTTTTGCACACAGACAAACAACACAGAAGGGGTCTATGGGGGCAGCGTTTACATTATTACAGTCTCACTATAAGTTCCCACGTATGAAGATGTCATGGGTCTGTCAGTACTTAGCTAGAACAAATCACCCACATGAACAAGCGGAAGACATGATTATGCAGTGTGTGTTCTATTCCTCAGAGTTTTTATGTGAGAAGAACGTGTATGGTGTATTAGATTACTTTCACAAACGAGGGTATGACGGTTACTGTTTATTCAACCCACTAGATCCAGACTCATTGAAGAAAAGGATAAAGGGTCACAGAGGTATGCCAATGACGGGTAGTGATGCGGGTGAAGCACTAAGTAGTATAACCCAGGCACACATTGAGGACTACATTGGGTATGACCAAGAAAATAAAACACATGGTTACTGTCCATTCCTCAATTTAATATCTGATTGGCAGAAGTTTGACCCTAATAAACGAACAGCGTTTGACTGTGCTATGGCAGCGGGTATGGCGTTGATTGCCACCCACAAACCAAAACATACAGTGGAGGTTAGTTATAAACTATCAGATTGGTTACCTAAGTACAGTAATAAAGGGAATACATCTAAAAGGGTGCGATAGTTTTTTACAAAATTGTACATATAGGTTGGGGTACTTTTGTTTTACAAATTACTCTATAAAATGGCATTATCAGTAAAAATACTACGTACAGGAACAGGAGCTTCCCTCAACAAATTTGTTGTCACAGCGGGGAGTGGGGATACGGGGAAACTTCAAATACAGTACAACGATTCAGACATATACAATAATCTGACAGGTACTGAAGATGACATATCAAGTGGTGCATCAAATACTACGATCACTATTCCATTGGACGCTAACAATCAAATCAATAAAGGTAAGTACTACTTTAACTTTGTAGCATCAGTAGGTAGCAGTGATACAGACACTATCAATTTTCAGATTGATGAGGTCAGTCCAGTCATTGCATCAGAGGCAGATGTTTATGCACCTAGCTTCAGAACAGATGATAACTCAGGTTATATTGTAGGTAACGGAACAGTTACAGCAGCAAGTCGTACATTGACAGTTCAATACCCTAAGGGTAGTGAGCAAGCAAACCTGACATCAACAGCAACAGATGTAACAAGTAGTTTATACATTACTACATCTAACTTGTGGACAGGTGCAATGCAGACTACTTTAGCGTATGATATAACATACACTATTGCTGCCACTACAGGTTTTGATGCATACACTTATCAAGAGAGTGGTGCAGGATACGATACAGAAAACATAAGTCCTGATAATGCTTTATGTGATGTATATGACTGTATTGAGAGCTTGCGCCAACAAGTTGTCAGTGCTGCAACAAACAGAAGGAGTAATTACGCAAGTCTATTGAGTGACTACACATACACTTGTTCACTAGCACTTCAGTTCCGAGAAGCAGTGACTTGTAGTAGGACAGCAGCATTAGATGATATCATTGCACAAATAAAGGCAATAACTAACTGTCAAGGTTCATCAACCACTAACCCATCTACAGAATCCCGTAAGGTTTACGGAATCGGTGGTAGTAGTGAATCAATCCAAGACATTGTTGGGGAGATGTTCACAGATGCTATTAATTATGGTGTTAAGGCAACATACAATGACAACTTAGCAACAATATCACTTGAGAATGAATCATTGTTCTTAAACGTATACAACAACACAAGTTTAGAAATTGTAAAAGGTAAAGCTGTATATGTGAGTGGTTATGATGCAACAACAGGATTACCTGAGGTCACAGAAGCTGATAATACTTCATCTGCTACATCTAATAGTATAGGTCTTGTTGCTTCAACCATTGCTCCTGCTGCCACAGGTAGAACATTAGTTAGTGGATTAATACGGGATGTTAATGCTCTGAGTGAGGTATCAGAGGGTACTAAATTATACCTTTCAACTAGTGGTAACTTGATAACTGATCCAGGTGCAAATGCAGAATCTCAATTTATTGCTACAGTAATCAAATCAGGAACATCTGCAGGACAGTTGCTTGTAACCCCACAAAAGTCAGTTAATTTAAATACTGCAATTAGTACAACAACTGTTATAACAGAACTTCAAAATAATATGAAGAAGTTAGTGGTAACTGTGACAGGGTCATCCTTAGAAGTACTAACTGGTACATCTGTTGAAATTGTCCCACCACTACTTTCGTCATATATTCAAATCCATAGTGCTGGTGTGGTAATAACAACTGTACCAGGTTCATCAGGAACACAAGTGTTTAACTTTGGGTTAATGACGGGTACAACAACTGGTGGATATGAAGCAACTAGGGAATTGATGGAGACAACAGGTATGACTTCTACACAAGCTGTGTTAGGAGGAGCAAATGCCCTTTATCAAATGTTTAGAAAAGAAGGCATAAACCCACCAAATCACTTGTCAGTATCAGACGGTATCTACCTCACAAATAGTGACGGAGGTGGAACTTATACTGAATGGGGTGGATCAACTGAAATTAAAGTTGTAATTTACTACAGTCATTTTAATTTTTTATAATATATGTTAGTAGATAAAGTATATAAAGCTGTTCAACAGTTAGTGAACAAGAACCAGGTCAGTGGGATATTAACCCCCGCTGAATTTAATAGGTATGCTGAGTTTGCTCAGATTGAACTATTAGATGAATCATACTACAACGCTAACCAACAAGGTTATGAGTTTAACTATGAGGTATCCGAGAACTTCTCAACACTAAAGAAGGTACAGTCTATTACTTTAAGTGGTGGTCAAGCAACAAAACCAACAGACTATTATTACTACAGTAGTGCATTAGCTAATTACATATTTAATGACAGTGGGCGTACAACACCTGTTGAGTTTGTAAGGGACAGTGAGTGGGCAGAAAGGTTAGGTTCAGAGGTAAACAAACCATCTAGACAGTTTCCAATAATGAGGAACATGGATGGTTTCTTTGATGTCTACCCACAAGAGATAAACAACATAACACTTACATACATAAAAGAACCAATAATCCCTTGGTGGAATTACACCCTGAGTGGTAGTACTCCAGTATTTGCAGCTACAGGTGGTGTAACCACTAATCCAAATGCAGGTGTAACAGCAGGGGACAGCACAGATTTTGAGATTGATGATTTTGAAGACTTTGTTTGGAGAATATGTAAATATATGGGTATAGAGACTCGTGAAGGAGATCTTTATCAATCAGCTAATGCAGAACAGAACACTTAATGGCAACAATATATCGAATAGGGGAACAGGTTCAGAAGTTATACGGACAGAAAGTTGTTGGTAGTAAGATTACAAGGCAAGAAGCAATTCTCGCAGCATCACAAGCTACAAATAAAATACTGCGAGATTTAATATATGCTAACAAGACACAGGGTATTGAAACAATTCCTTATCAGTGTTTTAGAGAGTATGTGTTACCAATCAAACAAGACACATTTAGAAACAAGTGGTATGCTAAACTACCAATTAGAACTCTAGAGTCTTTACTTAACAATATGGGTATTTATCATGTCTCCCCCGCAACAGACATAGATGAACTTATGATTCCATTAGATGCAGGATTTAATTCTATGTTCAAGGGATTAGACTCATACCAATTAGAGGGTAAGTTAGGTTACATACCAGAGAAAGACAGAGTATACATACAAGGTGCAGAGTTTGACGAAAACTTTGAAATATTTGTTAGACTTATCCCGGATGCAACATCACTTGAACCTGAAGATGACTTACCCGCACCAGTAGACTTAGAAGTAAACATTATTCAAATAGCACTACAGCTACTAGCTACACAAATGCAAGTCCCACGAGACAATCAAAATGACGGAGTATGACACAGTATACAATAGATAGTATAGTAAGGGGATATTTGATTGACAAGGGGCAAGATGCAATGCATGAGTACCCTAGAGCATTACGTGCTGCTATTACGTCATTAAAAGACTTGCACTATGATGTTTCGGGTACACCAAAGGTAGAGGTATTAACTGTTGAGAATGCATCTAAGGCAACACTACCACAAGATGTGATACGTGTGATTAGGTTAGGTTTCTCTGACTCTAGTGGGAGATTTGTTGAGATATTCTCAGACAATAACTTAATTGTAAATACCCCCACAAATCAGAACGAGGTCAATCAATCAGAGGGTACAGTCATGGGTGGAGCATTTGATTCATCATTATTCCGTAATGGACAATCTATTGGTAGATGGTACGGCAATAAGGGTGGTGGAGCATACACTTTTAGAATGGATTGGGAGAGGGGTCTTGTTGAGTTCTCTTCAAACGTAAGTGGACAAGTTATCATAGAATATCTTGGTGACCCAAACAAGATTGGTGCAGAGTATTTAGTGCATCCATTTTTAGTAGAGGCGATTGAGTATGGTATACATTATCGTATGATGAAATTCAAAAGGAGTTATTCTGCTGGTGAAAAGCAAATGTCTCGTAATGATTACTTAAATGCTAAACATCATGCTCGTGTAAGATTTGCAAGTGAGTCAATGGGTAATATGATTAATGCATCTAGAACTACTTTAAACGGATCAGCTAAGTACTAAATATGCCACTAGAAAAGCGAACATTTGAGAAGGGAATGAACCAAGACCTTGCTGAGTCATTAATGTCTCCAGGGATGTATCGTTATGCTTTAAACATTAGGAACGGTAACAGTGAGAGAGGTGCTGTTGGTGTTATAACTAATGCTGAAGGTAATCAAGAATTTAGTGTTACACTCCCCGCAGGAGGTAACAGGGTTATTGGTGCATACGATGATGAAGCACATGACAGAGTAATATACATAGTACACAACACAGGGGGAAATAACAGAATATTTGCTTATAACTATGAGGAAGGTGTAGTACAGACTATTGTTTCTGACTCTAATAACGTGTTAGACTTAAACGTAGACTATTTAGTCACTGCTATAAATGTAGTGGCAGATCAAAGCACAGAGTACTTACTGTTCACTGATAACTATGGTGAACCAAAGAACATAGACGTACAGGCGGGAATACGTACATATGACACTACTACAGATAGTGGTCTATATACCTATAGAAAGTTTCTAGGGGATTTTGATACAGTCTCCCCCGCAACAGTAAACAAGGATGATGTTTACAGTAGAGAAATAGCTATAAGGGCAACTAGTGGTTCTCTTAGTCAAATAACAATATATTATAGAGCTACTAAGACAACAACACAAAATCCAACAGTTGACTTAACTAATTCAAACCCTCAAAGTGATTGGGAAATATGTCCAGCAGGATTTATTTACGGTAATCACACAGAAGAAAATTTTACAAATATTGTAAAGAAACATAGTAATCAAGTAGAGGGTAATTACGAATCAGCTAATGCTGATTACAATTTTTTAGAAGGTAGTTTATTTCAATTTAAAGTAAAGTATGTTAGAGCAGACGGTAGAGAAAGTTGTTGGAGTCCTATAAATAAATTTCTTGCACCAGAAGCAGAATTAGATAGTATAATAAATATTGATACTTATAATAATAGTAGATTATTAAACAACAGTATACGTTTATATATAGATGCACCAGATGCATCAGTATATAAAAGTATAAAGATTGCTGTAAGAAGATCTATGGATGATAGAACACCATCAGATTGGCAATTAGCAGAAAATTTAGACATCACAGATTACGAATCATATGTATATGATGATGGTGTACAAATACAATATATTTTTGATGGATCTAAAGCCCAAATGCCATTAGACACAAATGACACATCACAATTAATGTCATGGATTCCAAGGAAAGCAAAGGCACAATCTATTACATCTAGAAATAGAATACTGTACTCTAACTTTACAGAAGGACAACCATATGATTTAAACGGAGAATATTCAATTAATAAAAATTCTCCAAATGTATACTTTCTTGAAAGAGATAATCCATATAATACAACAACTGATTCAATACCAATAGTAAGGTATACTTCTAGTGCTATAGCATCAGTAATAACAGAAGAAACAACCTTTGCCCCATTTATTAATAGTATTGGGGGAAATGGTTTAGCTTTTCAGTTTCCAAGTTCTGTAAAAGCTGGTACTTTATATAGTATTAAAGTTGAAATATCTTACAGACTTATTCCTGGTAGTGCTGCTACAGCGGCAGGTTTTAACCAATCAGACTATAACATAAAGACGTGCTCAACTAAAGTAGATTTGATTGCTCAGACAAGTGCAACATCTGCACTGATTGATAGTTTTGTAAATCAAATAAATTATGCTAAAGATTTATATGTATCAGCTATTCAAACTATAGCTAAAAATAGATATATTGACAATACAGGATTTATCCTAGATAAATCAATAGCAACAGCACAATCTATTACTAGTGGAGGGAATGATTATTTACTAGTACTACCTATTCCAAAAGAAACTATTTTAGCTGGTGGAGGTGGGTATCCTTTTGATGTAGAGTTTTTCTATCGAAAAGTACCTAGAACTTCTGTTGGGTTAAACTTTAAGTCAATACAATCATTTAAGAGGGGATCACAACAACAATTTGGTATATCTTACAGTGATAAATATGGTAGACTATCTACTGTTATTGAACATAATGCATTTTCACAATATAATCCTTGGTGGATAGATACAAATGAAACAGTTGGTACAGCATTTAGTGATATAGGACAAAGGTATGCTCAAATAGCATTAAATCACGATGCCCCTTCTTGGGCAACACATTATCATATTTTAAAAACTAACAGTAATGGTATTAATAATTATGTATCATTTCCTTTATCTATTGCTACAGGGTTACCAAAGTTATCCAATGGTGCAGATAATCCATTAGATGGTAAATATTATGGTAGGGGGTTTATAAGAAGAGATATTGGTAATGTTGATTCAACAACAACATTAGATTATGACACCATAGATGATATGGAATTAATCTATATACCTCTTACATCATTACAAAATTCTTTAGTTGGTTATACTAATTTAAACGAAGCTCCACTTGCTTATGATTTTACACCAGGTGATAGGATAAGAATTGCTTATTCTTTAGCTTACGGGGTTAATAGACAACATATTCCAACAACACCAGCAGCATATTTTGAATCAACAGCAGATGCTGAAATATTATTCTATGATACAGAATTAAATTCAATAGCTATTCGTCCAAATGATTTACCATTAACCCTTGTTGGTACAGGTGGTATTTTTGCAACAGATAATGAAACAGGTAGTGGGGTAAGTGCTGGTCAATCCAAGATTAGAGGACTTCTGTGTGAGATATACTCCCCCACAAAAGAAAAAAATACTGAGTTCTATTATGAGATGTTTACTGGCACTGTAAGTGCAGATACAGCAAACTCTAGATATTATCATGTTGGAAATCAACAAACACAAAACTCTGCTCAAGGTGCTGTTATAGAGTTAGATAATGGTGATTCCTTTATAAAAGGAAGAACATATACAATAAAGTCAACAGTTACAGCATTAACTAACACAGCATCAACCCAAGTATTTAATTACTTTGTAGAAGAAGGTAATTTTTACGATAAAGTAACATCTAAGAGTTGGGGGGCAGGTAGACCAAACAGGAGTATACGTTCTACATCTCTAGAGGAAGACATAACAGGGTTCTTAGGTGAGTCTGTACGCCCCACAACAATAAGGTACTCAGAACCACTATTACCAGAGCAAGGGTATAATGGATTAGGTACAATACATGACTTAAACTTCAAGGATGCAAATGGTGCAATGAAGTCAATACAGCATATGCACACAGAAGGTAGTAAGACTATTGTCTTTCACGAAAACGCTGTAGGTGTGGCTGAGAGTGATCGTGCTGTAATTACCACACTAGATGAAAACAACATGACCATTGGTGCAAACACCCCGGTAAGTGATGTTGTTTACTATGGTACACGTGCAGGTATTGGTACTAACCCTGAATCATTTGCAAACAATAACAATAGAAAATACTTTGTTGACATTGACCAAGGTCAGGTCTGTAGACTATCCCAGGATGGGGTAACCCCAATCTCTGATGCAGGTATGGACAAGTACTTCAAGGAGGTGTTCAGGGACATGATTAAAAGTCCACAAGTAGACTATGCATTTGGTGCATACGATAAACGAACCGATGAGTACACATTAAACTTAAAGTGGACAGATACAATATCTGTAACACAGGGTGGTGGTGCAACATTTACAGGTAGTCCAACATTCACTGTACAGTACACAGCAGACATTAGTGCTTATGATTACTATATAGGGCAAAGTTTAGTCGTAGAGGGTCAAAACTACACTGATGACTCAATGGTTGAACGTCAAGGTTTTGCACCAACATCTGTGTATGTCTCTAACGTCTCAGGTAGTACAATAACACTACAGTTTACAGAAGAGCAATGGGACAATTCAAAATTCACAGGAGAAGGTGGAGCAAGAAGAATAAATGTCTATGCATTCAAGTCAAGAACATTGACATACAGTGAAAAAACTAAATCTTGGACATCATTTCATTCTTATATTCCTGAGAACATGACAAGTGCAGGACTAGACTTTGTGTCCTTCAAGGCAGGTAAATTGTACACCCACGATGACTACAATAACCCAATGAGTTATTATGGTGTAGACTATCCATCATATATTGATATAATATCAAACATGGGTGGTGATCAGGTAAAGATATGGAAGACAATGGCATTAAAAGCTACAACAGATGATGCTGAAGTAGTGGAGGCAGACTTCTTAATACCTGTATCATCCGCAGACACAACAGGTTCTGTTTTCCCTATTTCAGGTGGTGTAGAGGACAGTAGAGGTAATCTATCTACAGGTACAACATTTATATCTAAAGAGAATCAACTGTACTCCGAGTATATGCGATCAGGTACGGGTACAGACTACACAGGTTATATCGAAGGTGATAAGGTTCGTGGATATTGGGTGTACACAAGGTTTAAGATTAATTCAGGTATTAGTAAAATATATAAAATTATATCTGCATCGTTTGATTTCTTAATATCAAACTATACAAGATAACAGCATTATAAAACATTAAATTTGTAATATTATGGCAGTATCCCCAATGGCAATTATACAGACTGGGTTTGGTCTGGGACAAGCAACAGCAGGTTATCTAAAATCACATGAAGCTGAGTTTAAAAAAGCTGATGCTAGACGACAAATGGAAGACACCCGGTATGCTGACTATAATCAAGCATACTATGAAGAATTAAATCGTAGAGCGCAAGTAGGTTTACCTGAGGAGCAGAGACAGTACATGGAACAGGGAGCTCAACGTGCTGCAGGTGTAGGGTTAGCTGCTACAGAAGACAGGAGAGGTGGACTAATAGGTATAGGTAGATCTCAGGCAGGTTTATCTAATGCATATCGTGACATAGGTATGGCAGATGTAGCAGCTAGGCAACAAAATGCACAGCAAATGTTAGGTGAGATGGGGTATCGTGGAGCACAGGGTTACCAAGAGAAAATGCAACTTACTCAATTAGATTACGCTGCTGCTGAACAAATGAGGCAAGAAGGTCTTGGTGAACAACAAGCAGGTTTGCAAACAGCATTTGATGGTGGTTCAAATATGGCAACAAGTATGGCGGGGCAACAGCAACAACCAAATCTGTATGGTTCTAACACTCCACAACAATCTACAGGTATGAATACAACACCTGGTGGATTAACATACAACACTAATCCATCTCTTAATTCGTATCAATCTACAGGTATGAATACAACACCTGGTGGATTAACATACAACACTAGTCCATCTTTATCTCAAAACAATAGTCCTTTTATATGATTTGTTTTAGGTATTTATTGATAGTAACATAATATAACATGGCACAAAAAGGATTAATAAAACAAGACTTATCTAAAGAGTTAGTTAGGGGTAAACAAGCTGCATTTCAGTACAAACCCCTTGAGGACACACAATTAGCTTGGTTAGCACGAACAGAGAATCAACGTAACTATTTAGAGTCAGAACGTAAAGCTAAAGAACAGAGAGATTTACGTGATAACCTTGCTAAGATTCAGGCATTGGGTCTACCAAAGGAGATGCAAGGATACCTTAACAGTAATGTTGAAGACTTAATCAATAAAGTACGTAACGGGGAGATTGATCCAGAATCATATGATTTCCGTAGAATGATTCAAACAATCTCAGGTGAAGCTAATCAATTAAATAATATTAATGAAAACCTAAAGAAACTTGCTGCTGAAGACAAACAAGTTATATTGATGGGAGAGATGTGTCTGGTGATTACAAAGATCAATACATTAGTGCATATAACACAACCTATGTACCAGGAACAGATTTATATAATAAATTTGTAGGTTTACAAGAAGGTTTAATGAACGGTACTCCCGCAATAAAACTAGATGAAAACACTATCACAGATTTACAGAAGACTTTTATTGATAACAACAAAAATGTAGGTGTAGATATATCAGAAATGAGAAAAAATGGTTTCTCTAATATTGATATAATAAAAGAGATTCAGAGAATTGGTGGAGACGATATAAATAGTTTTAATGATTTTCTAGATACTAGGGCTGATGTTTATCTTAGATCAGAGTACGCAAATGCACAAAAAACAGCAGAACAGAGTGGTATACCAATAGAATCTTATGATGAATATAAGAAAAATAGGTTAATTCCATTTGGGTTACAAAAAACGCAAGTTACGGATGCAGAAATAGATACAACTAGATATCAAAATGCTGAAAAAGTTAAAGCAGCAGAAATTAAAGCAAATGCAACTAATGAAATAACACCATCATTTAATATACAAATGAGGGGGGGTGAAAATCAGAAAATATCTGACGATGGGACGGTAAGTAGATATCCAACATTTAATGCTGGTGGAGACACAAAAGTTGCAGGATACACTGTTGTTGGTATTATAAATGTGGATGGTGTTGAGAAGGCAATCACTGCTACGACAAATACTTCATCTGGTGAAATAGAATACAAATACAAAGATGATATAAAATTAGTGTCTGGGTATAAAAATGAATCTCTTAAAAAAGGAAGTAAGGAAATTAGAACACAAATAGCTAAAAGTCTGAGAGAATATGAAAATACTGACAAAGTCACGTATGATCTTAAACCTGAAATAAATGCTATTGTTGAAGAAGCAGCAAAAGATGTTTATGATAAATTTGGTACAGATTTAGATGATGAAGAAGCATTCCAAGCATTTTTAGAAAGTAAAGGTTATGATTTAGGTGACTTAGATTTGGATGATTATAATTTTGACAATAGTGGAGATATGGAAAAGTTTGCTAAAGAGTTACTTGAAAAAAATGACCAATTAGCTTTACAGAAACCAATATCTACAGAACAAAGTAATCAAGAAGAAAAACCCACAACAATAACGTTTAACGCAGACGGTTCAATGAATTCAACTACAAAATAGAGTAAAATTATGCCTGAAAAGAAATTAACACCAGAACAAGTAGATCAACTAAACGCTAATGCTGCACAGATGCAGGAGCAGGGTTACTCTGTTGATGAGATTAAATCTATGGCA
>Ga0115563_1001703_pt1 | contig 16719 bp, 17 predicted proteins | sample COGITO_mtgs_1105_2_FD_87198 | JGI IMG/M metagenome (GOLD analysis project Ga0115563, IMG submission 87198) | Pelagic marine microbial communities from North Sea - COGITO_mtgs_110519 | ecosystem: Environmental > Aquatic > Marine > Epipelagic | place: Germany:Helgoland, sampling site Kabeltonne...
CTATACACATTAACCATTGATTAAAATGTAACTAAAACAATAGGTTAGGGTAGTTATCAGGGGATAGAGCATCCCCCTCCTAAGGGGAGGGTCGCACGTTCGAATCGTGCCGAGGGCACCACTTCTTTTTAATCTCTAATGAAGGTTTTTAACTCTAGAATCGACTAATAAATCCGAAGTCAACGGTGAGTTTTTTTGTTCTAATTACTAATTAGGTCGTCCTTGGTATCCAAATATTTTTTCAATTTTTTTAAAATAAATAAATAACCTTTTCAGTTTTCATTCTACATTTACTATAGAACACTAATAATAGGATTTTGGAATGAAGTTTACATTAACAAATATTATATCTTTACTTATTGGATTAATTTCCACACTCTTCATTGTGAGTTTTTTGGATTTTAACAAGACAGATCCTGGCCCTAAAATAATAGTCGCACTAAATCCTGTTGGTCCAGGTGAGGTTATTCATAATAAAAATATTAAGTTCGTTGAATGGCCTAAAGGTCATGTGCCCATGGGATCATTCCAAGATATTAAATCACTTCATGGTCGTGTCGTTAAAGATAAAATTTACCCTAATGAACCTATCCTAGAAATTGATTTAGCTCCAGTTGGTTCAAAAGCTGGACTTGAATCACTAATTGAGGTTGGAAAGCGTGCTATAACGGTTAGGGTGAATGATGTTATTGGAGTTGCTGGTTTTGCACTGCCTGGCAGCTATGTAGATATCATTGCAAATATAAAGAGAAATAAATCATCTGTATCCAAAGTTGTTTTAAGTCACGTTAAGGTTCTTGCAGTAGCACAAGCAACTAATGTAGCTGCTAATAAGCCCATCGTGGTTAAGGCTGTGACTTTAGAACTTACTCCATTGGAGGCAGAAAAACTAGATCTTACAAGGTCAATAGGAACTCTCTCTCTAGCCCTCAGAAACAAACTCGACTCAAATGTTGAGGTATCGAAAGGTGTTTCTATGCAGGATTTAATTGCAATAAAAAATAATATTAAAACCACCCAGATAGTTAGTAAAAAACCCAGTGTGAAACCCATACAAAAAAAACAAATTAAGAAACCAAATTCTGACGTCACAGAAATTCGAGCATTAGAGATTCAGGTGACCAAGGCAAAAGGTTCATAAGGTGGTTACTATGATGAAAATAACTCAACATAAAATACTCATGTTTTTGATCAAGATAGCTTTATCTCTTACATTTAGTTCGTATGCAATATTCAGCTTTGCTTTGCAAGATGAAATTAAAGTCTCTAAAGATAAAGAGGTCGCTCTTTATGCAGGGAAAGCCCAAATCGTCAAACTTGAATCTAAAATCACAAGAATAGCGATAGGAAATCCCATGATAGCTGACTTCAAACGCATAGGTGATCGACAAATTTACCTGTTAGGTAAAAATGTTGGAAATACTAACCTTTTACTTTGGTATGAGAATAGTCAAACTAAAATAATTAATATAAAGGTTGAGCACGACCTTGCAGAGCTTAGAAACCTCATCAAGCTTGAATTGCCTGATGAGGATGGAATTATCATCAGCTCATCTGCAGGCACTATAGCTCTATCTGGTAGCATCTCTGATACCTTAAAAGCAAAAGCTGTGGTTGATATAACAAACTCTTACCTTAGCAATATTTTGCTGATTAAAGCTGACACAGGCAATGAAAGCCAAATTATTAATTTATTAAAAATTAAGGATCCTCAGCAGGTACTTTTGGAGGTTGTAATTGCATCTGTTGATAAGTCTCTTCTTGAACAATTTGGCTCAAAAATAGGTACACATCATTCAGGAAGCACCAGTTATTCAATTTTTTCATCCGCCGCAGGCGCTGGGGCTGCAGGTGCTGCAGGTGCTGCATCAAAACTTTCTCCTGAGAATTTATTTCTTAATGTACTGATGAGTAACGGAAATCTTGATATTGCAATTTCTGCTGATGAGTTACAAAACATGGTGCGAGTACTTGCAAAACCTAATATTGTTACAATGAGTGGGCAAGAGGGTAAATTCCTCAAGGGTGGACGAACATTTATCCCAGTAGCGCAGGGCAATGGAAGCGTTTCGCTTCAAGAAGAAGATTTTGGTGTGGGAGTTAGTTTTTTACCAACCGTTATGGATGGTGGCCGAATTCATCTCAAGGTTGCCCCTGAAGTTTCATCACTTTCGACCTCAACTTTAAGCTCATCTACAGGTGGAAAGGAAACTACCTTGCCTGTTTTTGATACTAAATCAGTATCAACCACCGTACAACTAAATAATGGCGATACGTTAATGATTGGTGGGTTGTTAGATGAACAAACCATTAACACCATTAATGGAGTGCCTGGCCTAAAAGATATTCCTTTATTTGGTGCATTATTTAGAAACCAGTCATCTAATAAGGTGCAAACAGAGCTTGTGGTGCTTATCAAAGTTTCTCTGGTGAAATCCACCCAAGATGAACTAAAAAAACCAACAGATCTTGTTCTTGCACCCGATACAAAAGAATTCTTTCTTGAAGGTCAGATTGAGGGAAAAGCAAAATCTAATAAAAAATTGCCAGACACATTAGCTAATGATGAATCTGATAATAAAGATTCAACTTTTCATTCTAATCAAAACTTCAACCCATTTGGAGGAAGATATTAATGAAAAAAATAACAATACTTTCAACAGTTTTTTTAATGCTGGGGTGTGCAGCAGCGGAGCACAAGACCAATAATTTTGATGATAATTTTGGACAATCAATTCAATACAATATTGATACTATGAAGGTACCTCAAAATAACTTAGAGACCAAACCTGCTTATGAAGAAATTAATACTGAAGGCGTTAGTAGTACCAAAACTATAGAGCCACCTATGGGCGAATAATAATGAATATTGTTATCAATTATATGAAGGAATGGAGAGCAGAACAACATAACTTAAAAACAAGTTCTGACATACAAGGTATTGTTAAAAGTATGCCTGATATAAGCCTTAAGCAGGTTCACTTGAACGTTACATCCCTCAAAAAATATTTAAGTGAACATGATACAGATATGCTTTTTATCTACGGTTGTGATAATAAGGTCAGCGTCGTTGAGGATATTGCTAAACTTAAAGATAAATATCAAAAAGTTAAGATAGTGCTCCACCTTTACGATCCAAAATCAACATTATTACTTAAGTGTATTGACTTGAGAATAAATGACATTATCACACTTGATGATACCCAAACGATTATTAAGGAAATTAGTGATTTTAAGAATACTCAGGAGAATTTTCTTAAAAATAAAACTCATAGTCGCCAGGTATTTGGGTTGATGTCATCTAAAGGAGGTGACGGCGCAACGGTAATGGCAACAAACTTCGCCAGTGCACTAAGTCAAAATAGCATGAAACGTGTTGTTATTATCGATATGGCTATCCCTTTTGGTGATGCTGATATGTATCTAACCCAAACCCAAAATGTTTTTGACTTAACTGATTTTGTAAATTCTTACGATCGGCTCGATGAGGTTTTGATTGAGTCAATGGTGCAACGGCTAAATACTAACCTTCACTTTATACCGTCAGCTAAGAATTTTCAGAAAATCATGACTATGAAATTAGAAAACTATGAGCGCGTCATAGAAAGACTTAAAGATTTTTATGATTATGTAGTTTTAGACTTTAGCTCAAATTTTGATCCGGTTAGCTTAAATATCATTCAGTCATGTAATCATATTTTTATGGTGTTATCAGATAGCCTCGCCTCAATCAGGGTTTGTAACCAAAAAATCAATGTACTTCAGCAAAATAAGGTTATGCCGGAAAAGATAGCGCTGATTGAGAATGAATCTAGAGTAAATGAAGATATCACAACAGGTCATATTGAAGTAGCGCTCGATAAAAAAATAGATCTTTTTATACCCTTTGATAACAATACCATCAATGAATCACTTATTCAGTCAAAACCGGCAATTAGGATTGATCCGTCCTGCAAGCTTGCAAAAAAAATTGTCGGATTTTCTCAGAAATGGTCAGGTAACCATAGTAATAAGCTTGAAAATAAAACTATTTGGAGAAATTTGTTTAAAAGAACTTAAATAGTAAAAAAAATAACATTTAGGTGATTCATTCTACTTTTATTACATATAGATTAAAGGGGGCGTTATGTGGAATTTAAAAGCAAAAATTGAATCAGATGATTTAAATAAACAGCTTCAAGTGAATGAGAAAGAGGCGGTCGATGAGAAAAAAAAACCCTCAGAGTCTCAACAAATCAAGCCAAATTTAATGGAGGAATCTATTAATGAGCACTATTATCAGATTAAAGATAAGCTTTTTACTGAAATTATTAATGAGCTTAACCTTAAAGCAGTTCAAGACGAAAAAGACAATTCAAGTGTCAGGAATGCCATAAAGGGTCTGGTGGATAAGTTATGCAATAAATATCAATATGCTATTAACGATTCAGAGAGGGCGAGGTTAACAACTGATATTCAAGACGATATTTTAGGTCTAGGCCCGCTTGAACATCTTTTATCAGATTCAGAAATATCAGAGATTATGGTCAACAGAAGTGATCAAATTTATGTTGAAAAGAAAGGTCAAATCATTCTAACGAATGATCGCTTTAGTGATGACAAGCATCTTCTTAGAGTTATTAATAAAATAGTTTCACGAGTCGGTCGTCGTGTTGATGAGCTAACTCCGATGGTGGATGCAAGACTAGAAGATGGATCTCGTTTTAATGCCATTATCCCCCCGATTGCTATTGATGGACCTGCGATCTCAATCCGTAAATTTTCAGTGGTTCCTTTGCAAATGGAAGATCTAATTAAAAAAAATACGCTGACACAAGCGATGGCTGAATTTCTTTCAGGTTTGGTTAAGGCAAAAACAAATATCATTATTTCGGGTGGAACAGGCTCAGGTAAAACTACCCTTTTAAATATCTTGTCAGGTTTTATTCCTCATAATGAGAGAGTTATTACAATTGAGGATACCGCTGAGCTTCAGATGCAGCAAGATCATGTTATTCGATTGGAAAGCAGGCCTCCAAATATTGAAGGTAAAGGAGAGGTTACTTTTAGGGCTTGTGTAAAAAACTGTTTAAGAATGCGTCCTGATCGTGTTGTACTTGGTGAGATTCGAGGTGAAGAAATTATCGATATGCTTCAGGCTATGAACACAGGCCATGATGGCTCATTGAGCACAATTCATGCAAATAATCCTCGTGAAGCACTTTCTAGAATGGAAAACTTGATGAGTTTAGGTGGCGTTAATCAAACTGCTAAAAGTATGCGCCAACAAATTTCAAGCGCTGTAAATATCATTATTCAAGTCTCACGTTTAGGTGACGGAACACGTAAATTAAATAGTATCCATGAAATTACAGGTATGGAAGGAGATGTTATTACTTCTCAGGAGATCTATCGATTTAACCGTATTTCAACTGATGAGAACGGAAATATAGTTGGTAGTTTTGAAGCAACAGGTGTCAGACCTAACTTGGTTAAAAGACTAGAATCCTATGGTATTAAATTCGATGAAAACTTATTCAATGAAAGGCTGAACGAATCGTGAATGAATACTTCCTGATTCCTGTTATCTTCATCGCGATTTTTTTGTTTCTGCTGTTTGTGATGAAGGTTCATGAAAAGTTTTTTTCTAAAAATGCTAAAAACTTATCAAGAAATATTAAAGAAATCCGTAAGGTAAGAGAGGGCGAAGGATATCTTAGTGGGCTCCTTAAGAATCGAACCACAAATAGCCCTTTAAATCTTTATCTCAAAAGTACAAATTGGAATTGGGTCCAAATACTAGAGACGTTGATTGTTAGGTCTGGTATAAAAAGCTCAGTCCAAGATATTTTAACGGTAATCATTTTATTACTTTTTTCATCATTAAGCTTGATGCTCTACCTCAATCAACCATGGTTTCTTACGGCAGGATTATGTGTTTTTTCAATCATACTTCCTATTTTCTTCCTAAGGTTGAAAGAGACTTCACGAATTAAAAAATTCAATGAACAACTTCCCGATTGTTTGGATTATATTAGTAGAGCCTTAAGATCTGGCAATGGTCTGGTGACTGCAATAGGTCAAGCAGCTAACGATAGTTCAGAACCTATTGCATCAGAATTTAGACAAGCTTTTGATGAGATTAACTTTGGATTAGATTTTAAGGAGAGTATGGCTAATTTGGGTTTTCGAGTTAGAAGTGAAGAGCTTAACTTTTTCATAACCTCTCTTATGATTCAGCGAGAATCTGGGGGCAATTTATCTGAGCTATTAGCAGGTATCAGTAAAACTATGCGTGATCGATTTAAACTCGATGGAAAAGTTAAGGGGTTGAGTGCAGAGGGGAGGTTGTCAGCTTATATACTAAGCGCCCTGCCAGTTATTATTGGTATAGCTTTTTATTTTATTAACCCCAATTACATTAGTAAGTTATGGGAGGATGAGCAAGGGATTATGTTGCTTAAAATTTCTATTGCTGGCGTCCTTATAGGTTATGCTTGGGCACAAAAAATTGCCAAGGTAGATGTGTAAATGGAAAACATTCATATTTATCTTATTGCTGCTGTTAATTTTGTTTTTTTTATCGTGTTATTTGAGTTTTGTAGAGCATTTTTTAAAAATAGAAATTTAAAAAAGATACTTAATCGCATTGAGCAGCCTATTCATGTTGGTAATGCTGATCTTTATAATGATGTTACAGATCTTGCACAAAATAACTGGAAAAAAATATTTTCCGTACTCACTCAACTCTCAGTTCCAGATAAGAATTGGAAGACCTCCCAACTAAGACTCCGTTTTCTTCAAGCGGGATTTAGAAAAAATAGTCACATCAAAATATTTTATGCCATCAAGAGTTTGCTTTTTTTAGGCCTTCCTGTAGTCGGATACCTTATTCTTTTGATTATCAACACTAAATTAACGCTCCCGATAGAGCTCCTTATTCTAATAAGCTTGGCTTCCTTAGGATACTTTCTACCTGAAATATTTATCTCTAGGCGTATTTTAACAAGGAAGGCTGATATTCGACGCGCTTTACCTGATTTTCTAGATCTACTTGTAATTTGTACTGAGGCAGGGATGGGGTTGGATGCAGCGCTGAACAGGGTTACTCAAGAGCTTGTTCGAACCTCTGCTTGCTTTGCGGTGGAGTTAAAGATTACTATGCTAGAAATTAATTCTGGAGTAAGCCGAGATAGTTCACTCAAAAATTTGGGTGTTCGTGTGCAAGATGATGACCTGACTGCCATTTTAAATATTTTTTCCCAAGTACAAAAAATGGGAACTAGCTTAGGTGAAGCTCTTCGAATTCAAGCTGATATCATTAGGGGTAAGAGATTACAAATTGCGGAGGAGAAAGCAGCTCAAGTGGCGACAAAAATGCTCATCCCATTAATTATTTTTATGTTTCCAACTCTGCTTATTATCATCCTAGGACCAACAGTTATTATGGTGAAAGGGGGGCTATAATGAAAAATATTAATCTACTTAAAGCCTACCAAAAAAAAAATGAAGGCGCAGCTATTGTAGAATTCGCTTTACTTAGTACTATACTCATCCTTATTACCTTTGGCATAATTTCCTTTGGTTTTGTGCTTTATAATTCAATCATTCTAGAGCAAGCATCCAAAACTGCAGTAAGAGCCGGTGTTAATTCAGTTATTACTGACGAAGGCTTCACAAACCTTCCCCCTTTATGTGAATCAACTATGGTTGATACCGATGGGTCCAGTGCACATGCGGAAACAACGGCTGCTTGTATTGCTAAACAATTTACAGATGGTAAATTAATTTCGTTGGATAGTTCCAAGACCCCCATAATTATTGTTTCATCCACGCCGGCAAACTGTGAACCTGATCCTGCATGCTACCTAACCGTCAATATAAAATTCAATAACATCGGCATTATTGCTTTTGATCAAATTGATTCAAATGCAGAGACTTCAATGTACTATGAATAAAGAAATTAAAAATCAACAAGGCTCTATCAGTGTCCTGTTTGTTATTTTGTTACCGATTTTTATTATCATTACAGGACTTGTAATTGATTTTGGTAACACGATTCGCATTCAAACTCAGCTTAAGAATATTGCAGACGCTGCAGTCATAAGAGGCGCTGATAGTATCTATAGAAGTTGTATATTTACACCTAGTCAGTTTCCAGATGGCATATATATCGATAATAGGTTCTTTGATTCAGATGGCATTGATGATGAAGATTGTATTAATAATGGTTCAGTGAACAAAACTTATGCCGAGGTTGCAAGTGAAGCCTCTAGGAATGCTATCAGTATTAATGATCGAAATAATCTTGTTGAATTAATTCAGATTGATATTAATTTTACTGATTCAGAAGAGATTAACACAGCACCTCAATACCATTATCCTGCTGTTAAAGTCACTCTTAGAGGGTCTAGCAATTTGTTTTTTGGTAGTTTTATTATGGATAATTTTAATATAGTAGTTGAATCTGTTGCTATTGTAGGTTATCCAAAAAAACTTCAAGGCGGGATTCCTATTGCTATCTCTGATTGTGCATTAGCAGCAGTATGGGACTTTGATTCATCTATACCTACATCAACAAATATATTTACTATATCTACACAGTCATCTAATCCTTTGTTATGTGCTCCTAGTACTTCAAATGCAGCTTGGACAAACTTTGATGAATTATCAAGTTCGATGAATGCTGTAAAATGTTTTGTTCCTGGTGCGTGTCAGGTACAAAATGATTTATTAATGCTTGAAGCTGGTGATTTTATTTATATCAGTAACGGTGAAGGTTCAATCTATAAAAATGTAGATGAATGCATTAAGCAAGGTATTTGTTCAGCTGAAGGTAATAAAATTATCATACCAATCATTGGCACAGACGGCTATGCACTGAATCAAGATGGTACCCTAGATCAGTATGGAACAGGCATCACTAATTCAGGTTTTCATCCAATTATTGGCTTCGGATGTGCCACATTAATTGAATATGTCAAACCCACTGGGAATGTGTCACAATACATCGCAGCAGAATTCACTTCTGGTTGTAGCTCAGGAAAAGGTACTTTAGGTGGCGGAGCTTATTATGGCACTTTACTCCCTCCAAAGTTAGCAAAATAAATGAATTATCTTTTAATATCTTTTTTAGGTCTCCTGTGGGGCTTTATTGCTTATAAAATTAGTGATTTTTATGCCATAGATCTCGAACAAAATTGGCTATCGGGACAGCTTAAAATTCATAGAATGCTGAAAAAGATTTTAACTGATCTTACTCAGCCAATTATCAAAAAAAATATAAAAAACAGCATTATTGGGTATATGGCATTATCTTCAAGTTTAACGATAGGCTTCTGCTACTTAATTGAATTAAATGATTGGCCCAAGTTATTGATGCTACTAGCGCTCCTACTAATTCTTTTGAGCATTATCGATCTTCGCTCAAAATTACTTCCAAATCAGTTTACTTACCCCTTAATCTTATTTGGAATTATTTTTAATTTTTCTAATGAATTTATAGCTATTGAAAATGTATTGTTTGCAATTGCGCTTGGATTTTTGATGCCTTACTTGCTTAACCGTGTTTACGTAATGCTACGAAAAAAAACTGGAATGGGTTTAGGTGACGCTAAGCTATATGCAGGCATTGGAGCTTGGTTAGGGGTATATTACCTATTTTCTGTGTTCGTTATTGCATCGCTTATTAATTTGATCGTAATCATTTATCTTATGTTAAGAGGACAATTAAAGTTAGATACTTATCTGCCTCATGGTCCGATCATCTCACTGGCTACCTTTTTAAGTTTAATCTTTATCCCTTAAATTTAAACTTTCAACTGACCCTGTCGACTGCCATGGATGATGACGGTGACAGAAAAAAACAACAATATCATAATAAAGCTAACAGCTAACTCCTTTGGTGATATCCATACAAAATTTACTTCTGATTTTTGGATAAGTAATATTAATGAAAATAGCATGCCCATAATATAAAAACTAAGTTTACATACATTTGAAGTAACCCCTTGTTCTGTATGGTTTCTTTTTAAATGATCATTATAAAGATCCATTTTAGTCGACATCTTAAAGGCAATATGTGATGGTATTGAATCAGAAATTCGTAAGCTTTGACTTACATTTTCAAATGATTCTTTAAGTAGTGAATTTTTATTCATACCTGTAATTTTCCTAATATAATAATTTTAAAAAAAAAGCCCCATGGTAGTGGGGCTTTTAAAAGCTACTTATTAAGGACTGGTCGTGTCACCAGTGCCACCATCAGCTCCGGCCCCGGCAACGGCTTGTGAAACTTCGTTAAACTTAGTATCAATTGAATCACCTAGCAAAGACATAGTAGCGATAGCTGCGATTGAAATTAAGGCAACGAGTAAGGCATATTCAACCATCGACGCACCTGTTTGTGTGTTTCTAAATTTATTAAAAAGTCCTTTTTTCATTTGTATTCTCCTTTGATTTAAATAATGAAACTAACGTTCTCAATAAAAAGGTAGATTAGAAACTTAAAAAGTTATTTTTTTTTTATTATTTTATGAAAGGGAAAGATGAGTAGCTTCTTTAAAGTCAAGCTCTCCATCTTTGTTTTGGTCAAGGTAGCTAAAACGGTTACTATCAATAACAGCTATGTTTGAGAGAAACTCTTTGTAGCAAATGTGTTGATTTTGGTCCATATCAATCATTTTTAATCCATTGTCGGTCGACATTGAACAGGCCTCTTTATTACCCATAGCGCATTTAGATTCCAAAAGACTCACTAAGGTCGTCTGACTTTCACTTGCACTTAACAGTGCATCGCGATTTTTGTCGAGGGACTGGAATTGTTCAAAAGCTAACATTTCACGAGCAGCCTGAGCTTCAGCAAAATCAAGCTTTCCATTCATATCTGCATCGTACATATTAAATTCATGTTCATCTAATACGGCGTATTGTATAACAACACCAGATGTTAGGCTCAATTTTGCCATCATGAAGCCGATGGTAAAAAAACTAACCATAAGAGCAATTAGGACTTGCCAAACTGCTTTTAAGCGAAAAATTACATTCGGTTCAGTTGCATCCAGTTTTTTTTGAAATTTATTTAGACGTTCTTTGGGATTGCTATCTGATATTGATAGATTCTTTTTTACCTCTTCAAAAGCATTAGCAATCAGCTGTTGTTTTTTCTTCGTCATTTTCCTGAATACTTTTCAAAACATGGCTCCATCAAATCTTCCAACTCATGGCTTGCCAATGAAAAAATTCTTTTTAAATTGCTCTCAGTTTTGCCAAAAATTTTTGACAATTGCTTGTATGATACATCCTCTGTAATAATTTTGCTCAAAACTTCTGCTTTTTCTGGATAATCACGTCCATACTCAATAATAACCGTACTTAAACAATGCTTTATGAATGAACTATCACCACTCTCAACAAAATTACTTAAATTTGAGACTGAATCATCATCAGAAAGTTCGTCCGAATGGAAGGTTGACTCATTTTTTCGATAGGCTTTCTTTAGGTTATCTCTCGCTACGTTATAAACATAAGACTTTAACCACTGACCAATAGCAAAGGGGGATGAGGGGGTTGTGTTTTTTGAAAGCAAACTGATAAAGGTATCTTGCAACACATCTTCGGCCAACGAATCATCATATCTTGAATGTAACATTTCACGCTTAATAATCATTAAGTAAGATGTGCGATAAAACTCATAAAGCTTCATAACAGCAACTTTTCTTGATTCAAAATTGCCACTATCAAATAAGGCAAAAATTTCCTCAAAATCTTTATCTGTTGCATACATGAATTTATTATATACTTATAATCACACATTAACCATTGATTAAAATGTAACTAAAACAATAGGTTAGGGTAGTTATCAGGGGATAGAGCATCCCCCTCCTAAAGGGGTAGGCAAAACCATCTAGAATCGACTAATGAGCCCGAGGTAACGGTGAGTTTTGGCTTTCGTCATAATGTCCAATTCAACTTAAAAGCCCCATTCAAATCCAACGGTGATGCGATCCTGATCATCAAACTGCCCGTAAAGGCCATCGGAATCACCATAGAAAATATCAGTACCTGCCCAGATGCTTATATTGCTTGAAAATTCGTGTGAGATTTTGGGAAGCACCATACCATCACCATCATTTATTGATTGGATTAATAAGATTTCAGCTTTCCATGTTTCGTTGGCAAAATTATGTTCCACTAAAAAGGTGATTGTGTTTTCCACCTGATCACGGGAGATTCCTGGGGGATCTTCTGTCAGGACAGTTTGGAAGAACTGGGCACTCAGAAACACATCAGTGATACCGCTATAATCGAGGCCTAATACATAGGAGGCTTCGCCTGTTTCTTCGATCCCGTCCGAATCCATTGCATCATGTGTCACATGATAACTATTGGTTGAATATCCAATTTCTGATCTAAAAATGTAATCCCCAAAGGCATTGCTGAATGTACCACCGATCAAATGGGTTCGTTTATATTCTGGTGTGATTGTAACTTGTGTTCCTAAAATTTGACGGTAGAAAACTGGATTATCTTTATAGTGATAGAGGTAATTAAGAGTAATATCCCACCCATCTAAAAAGGTGGAGAATCTGGCGCCAAAATCAGAATCTGATAAAGGTTTATGTGGCTTGGTTGCATCTAGAATGACTGTACTAAATCCAGGTACAGTCTGAGGAACTATTCGAGGACTACTAAAGGCATAAGGGCTCCCCGGTTCCTGTAAATCGTTATAAGTGGTATCAGGAAGCCAGATCAGTTGAACAAGTGACTCATCCGCCACAGGAAACTCTATATTTATTGTCCAAAGTGGAATGCGAGAATTATCAAAATCATCTAGTATAAACTCTCTATAGGACTGAGGATTCACCACATCCAGAACTTTTAAGCCATCTGCTTGACCCCACACTACTTGTTGTTTACCAACCCGCAGTAATGTATCGTCAAAATAACTGTCGATGTAAAGCTCTCGGAGTTCTACATCTACATTGTCGCCCAAATACAAAGAACTAGATGCAGTTGAACGGTTGTCCTGATAAGGGCTACCCGGTTCCAGTTTATCTTCGGCATCTCCACGAATACGCAAAATACCTGTTAAGGAGCTGTCACTGGTCAGACTGACATTTAGTTCCGGTTGTAGAATCGTCTCAAGCTTTTGTGTACTGCCATCATCTATCATTCCTGCCCATTCAGTTTCCAACGTACCAGTAAGAGCTGCATTATCTGTCCAACTGACTTCCTCTGCGAAGCTATCACTTACCACCCAGCAAATCATAGCCAGTAATAACGAAACCAATATGCTTGTTTTAATAACAAGGTGCACCGTTAAGTTATAAACCTTTCTTTAAGGCTTGCTTGGTAAAGATGCGATCAGGTACTGGTGAGGTGTAATCTACTTCTGAAAAAGTGAAAATCGTTTTGTGGCCTGTTTTATGGTTTTGCACATTGAGAATATGGCGGGTCCAGATATTATCCACTTTACGTATATCGGACGTAGTCACGGTCTTTAATTCATTCCCTTTCAGATCAAAAAAAAGAGACTTACGAATCAGGTTAATTTCACCGTCAATCCAGATAACAACCTTGGAATGACCCAGATCCTTGGCATCTTCGCGATCCTCAACAGTGGCTTCAACCACATAGGTATTGATACCATTGACTACTTCCTCACCTTTGGTCACAAATGAATAATCTTCGATAGCAATTTTGCCTTCTTTCTTGATGTCCTCATAGGTGAAGTCTGTGCCAAGGAAGTAATCCCCACGATCAGAGGCTGAAATACGTCTTACCTTACGCATAGCAGGAAGATATAGCCATTGATCATCGTCTTTTATTACATCTTTATAGTCAAAGGTAAGAAAGGCTGTGTCTTTCACATTTGATGGTTTTTCATAAAAGATGATCGACTTCTTATCTTTACCGAAATACTTGCGTAATGAGACAGTAAAACGTTCCCGTTCCTTATTGCGTCTATCTATCATCTTCATATGAATTTTACGAGTAACGAACTCTCCTTCATCAAGGGCATTTACACGTTTCACCAATTCCTTACCGTCTGGTAACGTGTTGGCTGAAGCAGGGCTTAAAAATAATACAGAAGATACAAGTGTCAGAACGAATACTTTGGTTAAATTTTTCATGAGTTTTTATCCTTAATTTTTAAGTTTGGGTTTTATTTTTTTAGGGGCATATTCTTAATGAATGATGGACGCGTGACTTTTATCAAGGCTGGCAGCAAGGTCATACTGGCAATAAAGCTAGTCGAAATTGCGAATAGCACGATGGCACCGAAGCGGAATAAAGGTACCACGTCAGAGAACATTAAGACGCCAAAGCCCAAACCAATCGCAAGGAAATTGAATAACAAGGCACGGCCTGTTGATGGGAATAACTTTGCGATTGTTTCATCAAAGCTTTCAGATGAGCGTTCTGCAAAGAGAAGTTTGATACGATCAATAGTATGAATGGCAAAGTCCACCCCCAAGCCGATTGCAACACTTGCAAACATACTTGTGCCGATACCAAGCCAGATATCAAACAGGCCCATCACTGCGTATATAATTAGGATTGATGACATCACCGGAATTAGGGAGAAAACACCTGCTATTACAGAACGAAATAACAAGGCTGACATGATCAGCACTAATCCTAGAGCGATACCGACGCTTAAGAAGTGGCTTTCTCCAATATTGCCAACCCAGTTATAGTTTAAGTTCACGCGACCACTTAATGTCGCCTTGATCACGCCTGCTTCATTGAAATTCTCATCGATATAAACCTGAACGGTATCAATTACTCTTTTGTTTTCCGAATAAAGACCTGTATCTATATTCACCCGGATATTTGCGAGTTGATAGTCATAGTCAATTTCTTCTTCAAAATCGGTTGGCTCCCCACTGGCGCTATAAAGAAGGAAGAGTTGTGCAATCAATTCCTTATTGTCTGGGATGATGTAATAAGCTTCATCGCTGTTATTTAGGGATTTATACATTTGCTTAATAAAGTCAGCTACGGAAGTTGAGCCACCTACTGTTGGTAAAGTTTCTACATATTCCTGTAGTGCTTCGATTTTACGCAAATTTGCTGGCTCAAACAGGTCTTCTGGATTTGGAGTTTCAATCACAATGTCCAGATTGTTAGTGCCGTCCATGGTGCTATTAATAATTTTGTCTGCAATATGGATTGGCTCTTGCTCATAGAAGGTATCAATACGATCCTCATTCACTTGTACCTTGGTCGCTCCATAGGCTCCCAATAATATTAGGCTTATGCCTAAAAAAACAACCAGTTTGGAATGATTAATCACTTTTTTACCTAATCTATCCATCAATCGACCAAAGCCATCTACTTCTACAACACCTTGAGGACTTACTTTATAGGCTTTGCTTGACTTCACTTTTAACAAAGTAAGCGCTGCAGGAAGTAAGGTGAGGGAATAGACCCAAGCCACGACCACACCGATGGCAGAGAAAAGGCCTAAATATCTAAAAGGGGGCATTTCAGATGCCAGATATAAGCCTAGGAAACCAGCAACGGTAGTTAAAGTAGTCAGAGTAATAGGGCGCCAAATTTCCCCCATTGCCCGGATTACAATTTCACGGGCATTCGCTTCCGGGCGTTTGGCATATTCTTGATAATACTGACTAAAAACATGAATGGAGTCTGCGACAGAAATACCGATCAAAATTACGATTAGTGCGTTGGTTACCACGAAGAACGCAATACCAAATGCTGCCATTAAACCAACAGCACTTGCGATTGTAGCTGCGACAATCACGTTAGGTAAAATTGTACTGCGAAGTGTGCGGTAAGCCACAAATAAGATCAGGGTGATAATTATCCCTGCCATTGGGTTCAGACGTTGGGCGTCTGCATCAATATAGGCACCAAGGTAACCTGTGATGGCGCCTTCACCAGCTACATGGATTTCTTCACCAGCTTTTAGCTTTGCATTGGCGGCCAGATCCATAAAGTTCTTATAGGTTTGCTCTGCCTGTGTTGCGTCAATCAACTCTGCAACGATTAGGGTTGCGGTACCGTCACGTGCCACAAGGCTTCCTTGATAAAGCGGGAAATTATCGATACTTTCCTTGATCTTATCAGCTTCCCTTTGGGTTTCAGGCGGGTAGGGGTTAAAGAAATCCTCTACGATCATACCTTCTTCATCACCATAAATATTGCTTGCAGTAGCTAGGCTTGTGACGCGATCTATATCTACATTGGGAAGTTTTTCAATTTGGGAATTTAAGTCATAAATAAGCTGTAATGTTCCAGGATTGAAAATGCCGTCCTCATTTATAATAGCCATGACCATCGGGTCTGCTAGGCCAAAAATCTCTTTGACCTTTTCTTTGTAAATGAGTGCAACGTTGTCCTTTGCGATGAAAGCATCCGCTGTAGTATCTTTGTATAGTTGAGGTACAAAAGCCGTTGCGAGACAAATGAATATTAACCCAATAAGAATTATTGTTTTTGGCATCGTGGTAACGATTTCAAAAAATCGTGTTGCTTTGTTATCTGTTTCTTTGATCATATTATTCCTAAATAATTATATGTATATACACGTATTTTTATAAAAATAAGTAATAAGTGTATATACACGTAATATTATAATGTATAATAATTATCAAAATTTGTAAACAAGTTATATGGATATAGAAGCAAAAAAAAGGTTGGAGCTCACAAATTGCTTATGCGCTAGCATGAGGCAATCATCAAGAAATATTTCACAAATATATAATAAGC
>Ga0115563_1001733_pt1 | contig 16619 bp, 17 predicted proteins | sample COGITO_mtgs_1105_2_FD_87198 | JGI IMG/M metagenome (GOLD analysis project Ga0115563, IMG submission 87198) | Pelagic marine microbial communities from North Sea - COGITO_mtgs_110519 | ecosystem: Environmental > Aquatic > Marine > Epipelagic | place: Germany:Helgoland, sampling site Kabeltonne...
AAAAAAAAACCATTAAAAATGCATCTAATGGTTTTTAAAAATTATGATACAGTAGTTATTATTGTTTAATGATACGTTTTGTTTGAGTGAAATCCCCTGAACTAATATTCATAATAAAAACTCCTGTACTCCACTCGGACGTATTGATTTTTGAATTCCATTGATCCATTTCAGATTGAAAAACCAAAGTTCCTAAAACACTGTACACTGCAATATTTGCTTTTTGTATGCTTGCAGGAAACTGAACATTCAGTTCTCTATGAGTTGGATTTGGATACACATCAAATTCTGGGATAAGTGCAACATCAGAAGTTCCAAGCGATGGAGTAGCTCCACCTCTAGAACCATGATAAGCTAAATTAAGACTAGATCCCTTAGCCCAAAGCAACGGTAAAGTTGTGCTGCTTGTGGTAAATACATAATCATTAGAATCGCCCGTATTTAGCGCTCGAGTCGCTACAATTGTACGTACGCCACTCGTAACCGTATTACTTGATTCTGTCCAATCTTGAGAAGCATCGACATTTGGAGCATTAGTTCCTCCTGTCATATTTCGATCTGATAAACCACTACTAGAATAAATGATTGCATCTTCACCTCCAGAACCCATTGAATTTCCAGAAGCTGTATTTAAAGCGACTCCTAGCCATACGGTACTAGGCCCCACCATTGTCATAGTAACTTGATTCGTGCTGCCATTTACATCAAACTGCACCGTGAAATCAGAAGTAAGATTTACAACCCCTGTGGAAACATTTTGCGCAAACGCTAAAGAGGTTATTAATAATGTAATAATAAAAGTAATTTTTTTCATAAATATGTGTTTTTAGAATTAGTTATTTAAAATGGTATTTAATGTTTTGTCGTTGTGCATTTTTGCAAAATCTAAAGGGGATTGTCCTACATTATTTTTCATTAAAGCACTCGCACCTGCCTCAATGAGTAGAGTTGCGAGTTCTTGATTGTTAAACATTACAGCATAATGCAATGCAGTCGCCCCATTGGCATCGGTAAGGTTAGGATCTGCTCCCGCTTTTACTAAGGATTTGGCAATTTCTAGATGCCCTTTAACCACAGCAGCCATTAAAGGCGTGCCATCATCGCTATTGCCGTTGATGTTGTCAACCTTATCAATTAGGTAGTTTGCAACTTCAATGTTATTATAATACGCCGCAAGGGTGAGTGGAGAACTTCCTCTCTTATTCAAGGTATCTACTAACTCTGGGTTAGAAGAATAAAGAGCATCCATTTCTTCTACAGTTCCGGTGCGCGCACAGTCAAATACATCGGTTTGGGCGAAGGAGAAATTGAACATTATAACAAGTAATAGATACTTCATAAATTATTTTACAATACTACATTGATCGAGTTTAATCTCTTCTAATAAATCATCAAATCCAATACAACGGCCTTTTACAGCAAGTGAATTATTTACTTTTAAATCACTGTTTAGAGCCTCAAATTGACAATAAATTTTATTGCTAATTGTTATATTTCCAGTATTCACAGAGGTTATCAAACCTGAAACAACAACTGTTTGATCTAAATATTTTAATTCTGCTTGATGAGAATCGGCTTTAAATTCATTAAAAATAGATTCAGCATCTAGAGTGTAACTAACAGATTCTTCGCTAATCGATCTGTGGTCTGGATACAGGTAATTGTATGCAAAAATTATACCAACAATTGAAATAAGAACGACTATAATTTTGTTTCTCATAAAAATGGGTTTCATTCCAAAAATAAAGATTAATACTCAATTCTATAGAGTTTAAACAAAAAAGAATTAAATTTGAAAGATGTAAATATACTATTTTATGAAATTAACACCATTTATTTTTACAATTTGTTTAGCGGTTTTTATGTTTTCATGTACAAATGCGAGTGAAAATGACCTCATAGACCAAGTAGATCCAGAATTAGTTATTACATATTCAGAACACATAAAACCTATTTTTGATTCCAACTGTATTGCTTGCCATTCCAACCCGGCAATCAATGGTGCTGGAGTTCCATTAACAACACTAAGTGAGGTTCAGAGTTCAATTGAAAACACAAATCTTATAGAGCGTATTAACAAACAGTCTGGTGAAGGCGGATTTATGCCACTTGGCGGATCCCGAATCCCACAAGCATCTATTGATTTGATTGTACAGTGGCAGTCAGAAGGGTTTGCCGAGTAACATACCGCTAAAACAATGAAAAACTTATATTTCCTTTTTTTCTTTATTTCTTTGATGGGATTTTCACAAGAGAAATATTTGACCAAATCTGGGGTGTTAAATTTTGAAGCAAGTGTTGAATCTTTTGAAGAAATAAAAGCAACCAATACTAATGTAACCGCGATTTTAAATACATCCAATGGACAATTTGCAGCCCTTGCCTTAGTGAAAGGATTTCGTTTTAAAAATGCGCTCATGGAAGAGCATTTCAATGAAAATTATGCTGAGTCAGATGAGTTCCCCAAAGCGACTTTTAAAGGGGAGTTAGGTGGTTTTTCTGTAGAAAATCTTCAAAACTCTTACAGTATCAATGGCACACTGAGTTTTCATGGAGTCACAAATCCAATTGAAAATGTGTCTGTAGAAGTCACACCTTTAAAAAATGCGTTACAGATCAAGGGGTCTTTTGTAATAACTCCCAACGATTTTGGTATTAAAATTCCAAGCATTGTCAGTTCCAAAATCGCAGAACGTGTTACTGTTGTATTTGACTTTGAATTGCTAAAAAATTAGATTAAAAAAAAAGCCACTAAAAGCGGCTTTTTATCTTAATTTATAAAACAACTTTTACTTACTCAAATACATTTTTCGTCTTGAGTATAAATTGTAAAAATCATCATCTTTTAAACTGTCTATAAAAAGAATACTCTCTCCAGTACTTTTCATTTCAGGACCCAATTGTTTATTAACATTTGGAAATTTATTGAATGAGAATACGGGTTGTTTAATCGCATAACCTTCCAACTGTGGATTGAAGTCAAAATCAGTGACTTTCTTATCACCTAACATTACTTTAGTGGCATAATTCACATAAGGTTCGCCATAGGCTTTTGCGATAAATGGAACGGTACGAGACGCTCTAGGATTGGCTTCAATGATATAAACCATATCATCTTTTACAGCAAACTGTATGTTTATAAGACCGACGGTATTAAGTGCCAAAGCAATTTTTTTGGTATGATCTTTAATTTGTTGCATGACTAAGTTACCTAAGTTAAATGGTGGTAAGGTTGCATTACTATCACCAGAGTGGATTCCGCAGGGCTCAATATGCTCCATAATTCCTATGATGTACACGTTTTCACCATCGCAGATCGCATCGGCTTCAGCTTCAATTGCACCATCCAAATAATGGTCTAACAACAATTGATTCCCAGGCATTTGACTTTGTAATTCAACAACGTGTTTTTCAAGTTCTTCTTTGTTAATTACAATTTTCATTCCCTGTCCTCCAAGTACATAAGAAGGTCGAACTAAGATTGGAAAATCCAATACATCCGCAATTGCAGCTGCTTCGTCGGCTGTAGTAGCAATATCAAACTCCGGGTATGGAATGTTATTCTCTTTCAAAAGATTAGAAAACAAGCCTCTATCCTCTGCTAAGTCTAAAGATTCAAAACTGGTTCCTAATATTTTTACGCCGTATTTGGTTAGTTTTTCAGCAAGTTTTAAAGCTGTTTGACCTCCCAACTGGACAATCACTCCTTCTGGTTTTTCATGTTTGATAATGTCGTAAATATGTTCCCAAAATACAGGTTCAAAATATAATTTATCTGCCGTATCAAAATCAGTCGAAACTGTTTCGGGGTTACAGTTGATCATAATAGTTTCATAGCCACATTCTGCAGCTGCTAAAACGCCGTGCACACAACAGTAATCAAACTCGATTCCTTGACCAATTCGATTGGGCCCTGAACCTAATACAATGACTTTTTTCTTATCGGAAACAACACTTTCATTATCTGAAAAACGAAGACCATCAGCTGTTTCCATATCACCTTCAAATGTTGAATAATAATAAGGTGTTTTAGCTTCAAACTCCGCGGCACAAGTGTCCACTAATTTATAAACACGATTGATTCCAAGTTCTTCACGTTTATTATAAACTTGACTTTCTAAACAGCCTAGCATGTGTGCAATCTGTCGATCTCCATAACCTTTTTGCTTTGCTTCAAGTAATAAAGGTTTTTCTATAGAATCAATTTTATAGGTAGAAATTTCATTTTTGAGATGATGTAATTCTTCGTATTGTTTTAAAAACCACATGTCAATTTTAGTGATTTCATGAATACGACTTAATGGGATTCCCATCTGAATGGCATCATATATAATAAACACACGATCCCAAGAAGCGTGCGTTAGTTTTTCAATAATTTGATCGTAATTTTTATTTTCTTTACCGTCAGCCCCTAAACCATTTCGTTTAATTTCGAGCGATTGGGTGGCTTTGTGTAGTGCTTCTTGAAACGAGCGTCCAATACCCATCACTTCTCCAACAGATTTCATTTGTAACCCTAGGGTTCTATCAGATCCTTCAAATTTATCAAAGTTCCATCGTGGAATTTTAACAATTACATAATCCAAGGTTGGTTCAAACAAGGCGGATGTTGATTTTGTAATTTGATTGCTTAATTCATCCAAGTGATATCCCAATGCTAATTTAGCTGCAATTTTTGCAATTGGATAGCCTGTTGCTTTACTTGCTAATGCCGAAGATCGCGATACACGCGGATTAATTTCGATGGCAATAATGTCTTCATTTTCATCTGGAGACACTGCAAATTGAACATTACATCCTCCAGCAAAATCTCCAATACTTCGCATCATATGAATGGCCATATCACGCATCCGTTGATAAGTACGATCGCTTAAAGTCATCGCAGGAGCTACGGTGATAGAGTCCCCTGTATGTATCCCCATTGGATCCATATTTTCAATCGAACAAATGATGACAACATTGTTGTTAGCATCTCTTAATAACTCGAGTTCATATTCTTTCCATCCAAGTAGAGCCTTGTCAATCATTACTTCATGAATTGGAGATATTTCCAATCCACGGGTTAACAATTCATCAAAATCTTCTTCTTTATGTACAATAGCAGCACCGGCACCTCCCAAAGTAAAAGAAGCTCTAATAACCAATGGAAAACCAAATTCTTGAGCTATTTCTTTTCCTTTTAAGAAAGAGGTTGCTGTGGCTTGAGGCGCCATAGGAATCCCAATTTTAAGCATCAGCTCACGGAACTTCTCTCTGTCTTCGGTAATATTAATAGCATCAATATCGACTCCAATAATATCCACACCAAAATCTGTCCAAATTCCTTTTTCATCCGCCTCAATACAAAGATTTAAAGCAGTTTGTCCACCCATCGTTGGGAGTACCGCATCAATTTGTGGATGTTCTTTTAAAATTTTTATAATTGATTTGGTTGTCAATGGAAGTAAATATACATGATCGGCCATCGCTGGGTCGGTCATGATAGTTGCTGGATTTGAATTGATTAGAATTGTTTCAATTCCATCTTCTCTAAGAGAACGAAGTGCTTGTGTTCCGGAATAATCAAATTCACAGGCCTGTCCGATGACGATGGGTCCCGAACCTATAATTAAAATTGATTTAAGATCTTTATTTTTAGGCATTTTTAATTGTAATTGTTTGTATTATAATATTAGATACGAAATTAAGTAACGTTTGGATATAAAAAAAGGCATTGCTACGAGCAATACCTTTAATATATTAACAATTGTTAATCATTATTTTTTGTGACGAAGTTCTGAAGAAACACTTACTTTCTTTCTTCCTTTTGCACGTCTTCTAGCAAGAACTTTTCTTCCGTTAGCAGAAGCCATTCTTTCTCTAAAACCATGTTTGTTTTTTCTTTTTCTTTTCGATGGCTGAAACGTTCTTTTCATTTTAATATATTTTTAAACTTTTTCTAGTATTGTTGTCTTTAAAAAATGCGCTCAAGTCCTCACTATAAGCGCGGTGCAAATATACAAAGAGTTTTTACTTTGACAAACCTAATTTTAAAATAATTTTGATTTGTTTTTACTACCTTTGTAGTCGCAAAATAAATAACCCTTAGCCATGTTTAATAAAAATATAAAATTAGTTCTTGCTACAGCCATCATGGCTTATGCTATATATCAAATTACAGAAACCTATGTTGGAAATGGGATTATGCTCATTATCTTGGCTTTGGTCTTTATATTTTTATATTTTAAAAATGAGATGATTCTTTTAGCGTTTCTAAAACTAAGAAAACAAGATTTTCCTGGAACAGATCGCTTACTCAATAAAATCAAAAATCCAAAATCGGCATTGACAAAAAAACAACAAGGATATTATAATTTCTTAAAAGGAATTATGGTTTCTCAGACAAATATGAACGATGCTGAAAAATATTTTAAAACCGCCATCAGCTTTGGATTATCGATGGATCATGATTTAGCCATGGCTAAATTAAATTTAGCAGGAATTGCTTTTACAAAACGTCGAAAACTAGAAGCTCAAAAATTACTACAAGAAGCACAAAAACTAGACAAAAGAGATATGTTGTCTGAGCAAATCAAAATGATGAAGCAACAGATGAAAAAAGCATCGATTCCAAATCAACATTATGGTGGACAGCATCGAGGTGGAAAGCGTCGTTAGTTTACACGATCATAATACCCTTTATCAGGGATTTCTAAGGTGTATAATTTTCTAGATTTATTGTTTAAAAAGCCTTCTCTTAACCATGGATTGTGGATTTTTAATTGCTTATAATTAAGTCCCAATTTACGAGCAAACTCCACAAAGTCGGTCACGGCAGTATCCAATTGAATTTTGGATGTTGGTATGGGTGCATACAAGTCCGCTTCAGTAAAGTTGAAACCGTATTTTTTGGGATGATTTAAAATTTCTTTTAAGGCAACAATTCTAAAAATGTATCGACCTGTCTCCTCTCCTAACAATAAATCATAATAGTTTGTAACCTGTTGTTTTTCAAGTTGATTTGAAATTCCCCGAATGCCAGCATTGTAAGCCGCCGCCGCAAGGGTCCAATCACCAAATTTCTCTTTGGCTTTTAAAATATAGTTACAAGCCACATGCGTGGATAATTCTAAATGGTAACGTTCATCAACATTTGAATTAATTTCCAACCCATATTCTTTGCCTGTTGCTTCCATAATTTGCCAAAACCCCTTAGCTCCTGCTGGAGAGGTTACATTTTGAAGGCCACTTTCAATAAGTGCTAAATATTTAAAATCATCTGGAATTCCATACGATTTTAAAATTGGCTCGATTACTGGAAAATAGCGGTGTGATCGTTTAAACAATAACAATCCGTTTGACTGCCAATAGGTGTTTACAAGCAGCTCACGATCCATTCGTTCTCGAATATCGGGGGTAAAAACAGGCAATACCTCTCCAGAAAAATCAAGGGCTGTTGGAATTTCTAACGCATAAACGTTATAATCATTTACAGTTGAATTGTTTTTATTTTCAAAATTTGGATGACTCGTAAAAGCTAGAATAAGAAATCCAATAAAAGAAATTGTCCCAATAGAAAAAAAAACGGTTTTAAAGTAGTGCATAATAACAAGGGTTTAATGCTTTAAAAATACAAAAAATAGTCAAGCTCGCATCAACTAAGAATCAAATTTGGCAAATTTTCATTCAACCATTTAAATTTATTTAAAATCATAATATGGGTTCCGCCTTCCACAACAATACAATTTTCAATATTATCAATTGGAAAAATGATATCCTTATTTCCATGAATATGAACTAAATTAGGATCGCTCTCATCTTGATGCCAAGACACCAGCTGTTTAATGGCCCAATCTAAATAGCGTTTATCTGTAATGGATAAGTACTGTTTGTATAAATCGAGACGCTTCACAATGGGTTTTCCAAAAGCATATTTGGAGAGCAAATCAATATTTTGAGCAAATAGACTGGTTGGGACTAATTTATAGACCTTTGTTTTTCCTGCCAATTGGAGATGGAGTGGTAATTCTTGACGGGTTTTAACACTAGAAATGATGACAATTTTTCTAAAATTATGAACCAAATTCATTTCTTGTGCAATGATCCCTCCAAAAGAGACGCCTACCAAAACTGCATTGGAATGTTTGATTTTAGAACAAAAACGTAATGCGTACTCAGAAATAGACTCTTCTTCGTAGGGAATCATCCATTCCAAAAAGTGAATTTCAAACCTATCAGTGTCTAATTTAATATTTTTAAAAATGCTAGGATTTGCTGCTAACCCAGGTAAAAAATAGACAGGTATTTTATTTTCATTTTGATGCACTTAGCAAATATATTAACTAGTTAGATTATTTTTTGTAAATTTGTATCCTAGAAATTATCTCAAACCGACTGAAAAACACTCTATCATGGTTGACGCTTCTAATTTAACAGACAATGCTTTTTTACGCCAATACGAATTAACGGTTGATGGTGAAATGGCTACCCTAGAATATTCTCAACAAGAACGAAAAATTTTCTTAACAAAACTAAATATTCCTGAAAATTTAAAGTCTGATGAATTTATCGAAGACTTTTTAAAAATCGTTTTAGAGAATATTGTTGAGAAAAATATTAGTGTGGTTCCTACAAGCCCACCAGTAGCAAAATTTATACGAAGAAATCGTCGTTACAAAAAAATGCTTCCTGTAGGGATTCGTATTTAAATTCTTAGGCGAATACTTGTTCAAATTCAAACCTTACCAATCCATCTGAATCAATTTCAGTAAGTGTTATTTCATGCAAGGTGTTTACAAGCTCTGGATTCCACGGTGCTTTTACTTTGACATAATTTTCTGTAAAACCATGAATATAGCCTTCTTTATTTTCTCCTTCAAATAACACGGTTCGCTTCCTCCCTATCTGACTTTCATAAAATGCCCGTCGTTTTTTGGCAGACAACCCTCTGAGCATTTTACTGCGTTTCGAACGCACGGATTTTGGCACAACTCCAGCAAGCGTTGCAGCATGGGTGTTTGGACGTTCGGAATACGTAAATACATGTAAATAAGAAATATTTAATGCATTTAAAAAATTATATGTTTCTAAAAATAAATCGTCTGTTTCCCCTGGAAAACCAACAATGACATCTACCCCAATACAAGCATCTGGCATTACGCTTTTGATATGCTCGACTCGTTCTTGATAAAGTTCTTTCATATAACGTCTTCGCATCGCTTTGAGCATTACATTACTTCCACTTTGTAAAGGAATATGAAAATGAGGTACAAAAGAATTGCTTTGTGATACAAAATTAATAGTACTGTCTTTTAATAAATTAGGTTCAATAGATGAAATTCGGAGGCGGTGAATTCCTTCAACAGTATCCAATGTTTGAACCAATTCAAAAAAGGTGTGTTCGTGCTTTTTATTTCCAAATTCGCCTTTTCCGTAATCTCCAATATTGACTCCGGTTAAAACAATTTCTTTAATTCCCTGTTCTGCTATTTTTTGGGCATTATCCAACACATTCTGAAGCGTGTCAGATCGTGAAATTCCACGCGCCAACGGAATAGTGCAGTACGTACATTTATAATCGCACCCATCTTGAACTTTCAAAAAAGCACGTGTACGATCGCCAATCGAGTAACTACTTACATAAAAATCGGCATCTTCAATCTCACAAGAATGAATCGCAGCTGTTTCATTTTTGGTAAGTTCATTTAAATAATCGGTTATTTTAAACTTTTCAGTCGCTCCTAGTACCAAATCAACTCCATTGACAGCTGCCAATTCTTCGGGTTGTAATTGTGCATAGCAACCCACTGCGACAACAAATGCTTCCGGATTTGAACGTTGAGCTTGTTTTACAATCGTTTTAAAACGTTTGTCAGCATTCTCGGTTACAGAACATGTATTAATGACGTAAACATCCGCAAATTCAGAAAACTCAACACGATTAAAACCTTCATCTTGAAAGTTTCGTGAAATTGTTGCTGTTTCGGAAAAATTTAATTTACACCCTAAAGTATAAAAAGCGACTTTTTTTCTATCAATCATTCTTGTACTTTTACCAAGTGGACAAATTTACAATTATCATCTATAATGACAAAACAAGCTTCTAATTACTTCTGGCTACGAATCGGAGGTCTTCTATTATTTAGCACTTTATTTTTAGGGTGCAACACAAGTACTAATGAAGCTAGAAACAAGCAGGTGTTTCGATACAACGAACATAAAAATATTGGCTCTTTAGATCCCGCATTTGCAAAAGACAACGCAGATATTTCGGCAGTCAATCAATTATTTAACGGCTTGGTTCAGATGGATTCTTTAATGAATGTGGTGCCCGCCATTGCGAATTCGTGGCAAATTTCAGAAAATGCGAAAGTATATACCTTTGAGCTTAGATCTGATGTGTATTTCCATACGCATGAATTATTTGGAACAGAGCAAACACGTACGGTCACTGCTCATGATTTTGTCTTTAGTTTTGATCGTTTAAGAGATCCTAAATTAGCATCCCCAGGAGGTTGGGTGCTTCAAAATGTAGAGTCCTACAAAGCCTTGAGTGAACAACGTTTTCAAATCACTTTAAAATCGCCTTTTCCTGCCTTTTTAGGGCTTTTAACAATGAAGTATTGCAGTGTAGTGCCCAAAGAAATTATAGCGCACTATGGAGCTGATTTCAGATCAAACCCGATTGGAACTGGTCCTTATAAATTTAAACGTTGGGAAGAAAATATTAAATTAATCTTTAGAAAAAACAACCGCTATTTTGAAACCAATCGTAAAGGGGATAAACTCCCTTATTTGGAAGCGGTATCTATTACGTTTTTGGCAGACAAACAGAGTGAATTTCTTCAATTTATCCAAGGGAATATTGACTATATCTCTGGTTTAGACGCTTCTTATAAGGATGATATTTTACGCGCTGATGGGATGTTGAAACCAAGGTATGCCTCAAGTGTAAGGATGCTAAGAGCCCCTTATTTAAATACTGAATATTTAGGGTTTTATATGGATTCAGAAGTTTCTGAATACCAAAGTGAACTCATTCGACAAGCTGTGAATTACGGCTTTGATCGCTCCAAAATGATGAAGTACTTAAGAAACGGTATTGGAATTCCTGGAGTAGGCGGTTTTATTCCAAAGGGGCTTCCAGGACACAATAAAAATGTTGGCTATGACTATCAACCCGAAAAAGCAAAACAACTTTTAGAAACCTATCGAATTGAATCAGGGAATCCACAACCAATTATCACATTAACAACCACTTCAAATTATCTGAGTTTTAGTGAATTTATTCAACGTGAATTACAATCTATGGGGTTGACCATTCAAATTGACGTGATGCCACCATCCTCTTTAAAATCTGCTAAATCAAATGGAAAAGTCGATTTATTTCGAGCGAGTTGGGTGGCAGATTACCCCGATGCTCAGAATTATTTATCTCTATTTTACAGTGGAAATTTTGCGCCTAACGGTCCAAATTACACTCACTTTAAAAATGCACAATTTGACATCTGGTATGAACAAGCAATGCTTGAAACAGATCAAACAAAACGCATTAATCTCTATCAAAAAATGGATGCATTAGTGATCGAAAAAGCGCCAGTAGTCGTGTTGTTTTACGATGAAGTGATTCGATTTACAGGAATGGGTGTTACAGGATTGGGTATTAATCCTACAAATTTACTAGAACTAAAAAACGTTCAAAAGAATTAATCGGTTCTGTAAGTTGCTGACCGTTTAAAGACATGCTCTAAGATTGCGGACTCTTGTGCTGTAAATTCCATTCCTCGGCGTTTCATCACAACTTCAGCTACTTCTAAAGCTTTTGAAGTTAAATAGGTTGTAAACCCTTTAGACCCTCCCCAACTGAAACTAGGAATAAAATTTCGAGGAAAACCACTGCCAAAAATATTGGCACTCACTCCTACAACAGTCCCCGTGTTGAACATCGTATTAATGCCACATTTACTATGATCCCCCATCATTAATCCACAAAATTGAAGCCCTGTTTTAGCAAAATTTTCAGTTTCATAGCTCCACAATCGTACCTCAGCATAGTTGTTTTTAAGGTTTGAATTATTGGTATCTGCTCCCAAATTACACCATTCTCCAATCACAGAGTTTCCTAAAAACCCATCGTGAGCTTTATTGGCATACCCAAAGAATACAGAATTATTGACTTCACCACCAACTTTGGAATGAGGTCCAACAGTCGTTGGTCCATAAATTTTAGTTCCCATTTTAAGGGTTGAGCCTTCACAAAGTGCAAAAGGGCCTCTTACCATACTGCCTTCCATAATTTCGGAGTTTTTACCAATATAAATGGGACCATCAGTGGCGTTAAGGACACAAAGCGGTAATTTAGCACCTTCTTCAATAAATATAGCTTCTGGATTAAAAGCTACTGTTTTTTCAGGAATTGATGCGGATGTTCTCTCGGCTGTTATCAGATTAAAATCTGCTTGTATAGCTGCTCCGTTTTTGGAAAAAATATCCCAAGTAGTTTCAACTTTTAACGGAGGTTCTTCAGATTGAAGTACTTCCAACGAATTCACATCTATTTCTTGATCTTCCAAGCTAAAAAAAGCAACCATTGTATCGCCATCGTAAATAGCCTGATTTTCTTTTAGATTTTTAATTTGAGTTACTAAAACTTTAGATGGCAAATACGACGAATTGATCATGACGTTCTGCTCCATTTCAACCATCGGATATTTATCAGAAAGGTAATCCTCCGTTACTGTGGTGGTGGTCGCTCCTAAAGATAATTCCCATTTTTCACGAATTGTCAAAATCCCAATACGGATATCTGCAACAGGGCGTGTATAGGTAAATGGCAATAATGCATCTCTATGTTCTCCGTCAAAAAGTATATAATTCATACAATAGCTTTGTGTAAAAATAAGAAAAGCCTTTCAATAGATGAAAGGCTTTTGCAGTATAATTAAAATAAATGTAATTATTTTTTGAATTTTGCGTATTTAGTTTTGAACTTATCGATACGTCCTGCTGTATCTACTAATTTAGATTTACCAGTGTAATAAGGGTGTGATGTTCTAGATATTTCCATTTTAATTAATGGATATTCTACACCGTCAACTTCTAAAGTTTCATTAGTGTCTGCAGTTGACTTTGTTAAAAACACATCGTCGTTTGACATGTCTTTAAATGCTACTACTCTGTAATTATCTGGGTGTATATCTTTTTTCATCACTTAAACTATTAAATTCGATTTTTCGAGTTGCAAATTTATATATTTTTTACAAAACTACAACAGTTTATTAATTTTATTTTTTTTATTAAAAATGTAACATATCTTTGAGGTCTGAGTCTTATAATTATAACTTAACTTAAAACAAAAAAACAATGGAACCAACAACAAAATCATCTGCAATTAATAATGGGCTTTACTTAGGCGCTATTTTATCTCTTGTCTCTGTACTAATTTACGCTGTCAATCTGGATTTATTCACCGAGTGGTGGCTAGGAATTATTTTATTTGTTGTCGTTGTCGCATATGGCGTCATTTCTGCTGTAAAATCTAGAAGAATTTTGAACGGATTTATTAGCTTCAAACAAGCCTTTACTTCTTATTTTATTACTACAGCTATTGGAACATTGATTGCTACCGTCGTAGGAATCGCTATTTTTACGTTTATTGATCCTGAAGCGGCTACTTATTTAAACGAGCAAATATTACTAGTCACCAAACAAGCCATGGAACGTTTTGGAATGCCTCAAGAAGCAATGCAAGCAGCCTTGGATGAAGCTGCAAAAAAAGATAACTTTTCATTGGGAATGCAAAGTCAAGCATTTGTTTTCAGACTTGCTTTTTACGCGGTTGTTGGACTAATTGTTGCATTAATCGTTAAGAAAACTGACAATAAAGAAGCTTAAATTCGTTACTTTTGACTTTCAAAAGTAACTGAGATGGATATATCAGTAGTTATACCACTACTTAACGAACAAGATTCCTTAGAAGAATTACACGATTGGATTGTGTCTGTGATGCAGTCCAATCAATTTTCATATGAACTTCTTTTTATAGATGATGGTAGTTCTGATTATTCTTGGGAAGTTATCCAAAAACTTTGTACTAAAAACACAGCAGTAATAGGTCTTCGATTTTCTAAAAACTTTGGAAAGTCTCAAGCCCTACACGCTGGGTTTGCAAAAGCCACAGGAACTGTTGTCATCACTATGGATGCCGATTTACAAGACAGTCCAGATGAAATCCCTGAACTCTATCAACTTATCAAAGAGCAAAATCACGACATTGTGTGTGGTTGGAAAAAGAAACGCTACGATTCATTTTTCGCGAAAAATTTACCTTCAAAATTATTTAATTGGGCTGCCAGAAAAATATCTGGACTGACACTTCATGACTTTAATTGTGGCTTAAAAGCCTACAGTAATGAGGTTGTAAAAACCATTGAGGTTTATGGTGAAATGCACCGTTATATCCCCGTGTTAGCAGTCAATGCAGGGTTTACGGACATCGTAGAAAAAGTGGTTATTCATCAAGCAAGAAAATATGGAAAAACAAAATTTGGCATGGAACGATTTATAAATGGGTTTTTAGATTTGATTACAATATGGTTTACCTCCAAGTTTGGAAGACGCCCAATGCACTTTTTTGGATTCTTAGGGGTTGTCATGTTTATGATTGGCTTGGGATTTGCATCCTATCTAGGAATTGATAAATTATTCCTGAATCCATCAGGTCGTTTGATTGCAAGCAGACCTGAATTTTTCATCGCCTTAACAACTATGGTGATTGGAACACAGTTTTTTGTAGCAGGATTTTTAGGTGAGATTGTCCTCCAATCCCGACAAAACAAAGAGCGCTACCTAATATCTGAAGCAACTGACGCTTAAAATATATCCCTAAAAAGCCTTTAAAAACAATTCATAAATGTTAGCAAATATTTACATTTGCACAAACTATCTTTTAAATGTCTAAAACAGATTTACAAATTCAAGAAAATTTAACCACATGGTTATCCCCTTTTTTTGATGCTGATACCAAAAAAACTATTGAACAACTTCAATCCACGAACCCAAAAGAGCTAAACGATAGTTTTTATAAAAATTTAGAATTTGGAACAGGCGGTATGCGTGGTGTGATGGGTGTTGGCACCAACCGAATCAATAAATACACTCTAGGAAAAAACACTCAAGGTCTTAGTGACTATTTACATAAAACCTATACAAATCAACCCATAAAAGTGGTGATTGCTTTTGATTGCAGACACAACAGTCAATCTTTTGCTAAAGTTGTAGCCGATGTGTTTTCTGCGAATAATATCGAAGTATTTTTATTTGAAGACCTTCGTGCCACTCCAGAATTATCCTTTGCACTCAAACATTTAGGGTGTCAATGTGGAATTGTTTTAACAGCATCTCATAATCCCCCTGAATACAATGGCTATAAAGTGTATTGGGAAGACGGCGGACAACTGGTTCCTCCATTTGATGGCGAAATTATAACCCTTATAAATGCTTTAGAATATACAGATATAAATTTTTCTGCTAAAGAAGAATTGATTCATACAATTGGAAAAGATGTAGATGATGTTTTTATAAATGCAGCTGTTAAAAACGGAAGCTTAGAAGCAAACTCTGCAACGACAAGAGAAAATGTGTCTGTTGTATTTACGGCCTTACATGGAACCTCAATCACAGCAGTTCCAGAAACTTTAAAACGTGCAGGCTATACAAACGTACATCTTGTAGAAGCACAATCCATTCCTGATGGTGATTTTCCAACAGTGAAATCACCAAATCCTGAAGAACCAGAAGCGTTAAAAATGGCATTAGAATTGGCGGAAAAAGTGAATGCCGACATTGTAATTGGAACCGATCCTGATTGTGACCGTCTTGGTATTGCAGTGCGTAATTTTGACAACAAAATGGTCATGCTCAATGGAAATCAAACCATGGTTATGATGACCAAGTTTTTATTGGATTTGTGGAAAAACAACGGTGCTATTAATGGGAATCAATTTGTAGGATCTACCATTGTGTCCTCTCCGATGCTCCCCAAACTTGTAAAAGCATACGGAGTTGAATGTAAAATTGGACTGACTGGGTTTAAATGGATTGCTAAGATGATTAAAGATTTTCCCGAAATGGATTTTATTGGTGGTGGGGAAGAAAGTTTTGGTTTTATGGTTGGTGATTTTGTCCGCGATAAAGATGCAGTCACTTCTACCCTATTGGCTTGTGAAATTGCAGCCTACACCAAAGCAAATGACAGTTCTTTTTTCAATGAATTAGTCAACACTTATATTGAACATGATTTTTATAAAGAACGCTTAATTTCGATCACCAAAAAAGGAATTGAAGGCAGCCAAGAGATTAAAAATATTATGGAGTCTGCTCGAAACAAACCAGTCGCTTCAATCAACGGTTCAAAAGTGGTTACTGTAGAAGATTTTAAACTTTCTATTTGTAAGAACTTAATTAAGAATAGTACACAACCTATTTCAATACCAAAAGCGGATGTTTTAATTTACACCACAGAAGATGGCAGTAAAGTAGCGCTACGCCCAAGTGGTACAGAACCTAAAATAAAGTTTTATATTAGCGTCAATACTCGCTTATCCAGCTCAGAAGCGTTTTCACAAACAGAAAATGCACTG
>Ga0115563_1001773_pt1 | contig 16452 bp, 17 predicted proteins | sample COGITO_mtgs_1105_2_FD_87198 | JGI IMG/M metagenome (GOLD analysis project Ga0115563, IMG submission 87198) | Pelagic marine microbial communities from North Sea - COGITO_mtgs_110519 | ecosystem: Environmental > Aquatic > Marine > Epipelagic | place: Germany:Helgoland, sampling site Kabeltonne...
AAATCGTCGCATTGGCAAAAAATAAAGAAGAATTACTCGCCTCAATACCAGCCATACAGCCGGTTGCTAACAAAGATTTGAAACGAATGGCTTCTGGTTATGGATACCGAATACATCCTATTTATAAAACGAGAAAGTTTCATTGGGGAATGGATTTTTCTGCTCCCAAAGGAACCCCTGTGTATGCCACTGGAAATGGAACCATAGAAAAAGTGAAACGGTCTAGAAGAGGTTATGGAAATCAGGTAAAGATCAATCATGGATTTGGATATGTAACTTTTTATGCACATTTACAAAAATATACTGTTCGTAAAAACCAAAAGGTAAAACGAGGTGACTTGATTGGCTATGTTGGAACTTCAGGAACCTCTACAGCACCTCATTTGCATTATGAAGTAATTAAAGGGAAAAGAAAATTAAACCCTGTATATTTTTACTTCAGTGATTTAACTCCAGAAGAATATGATAGAATGTTAGAAATGGCATCGCAAGAAAACCAATCACTAGACTAATGAACATAGAGTTACCTGAAAAACAGTATTATAAAATTGGAGAGGTTGCCAGCGCATTTCAAGTAAATACTTCGTTGATTCGTTTTTGGGAAAAAGAGTTTGATATTATCAAACCTAAAAAAAATGCGAAGGGAAATAGGTTGTTTACTTCAAACGACATTACCAATCTCAAACTTATTTATAATCTAGTAAAAGAAAGAGGCTTTACTTTGGATGGCGCCAAACAAAAACTTAAGAAAAATCCAAAATCGACCATTCATACTCACGAAATTATTAGTAAATTGGAAGCAGTAAAAGCTACGCTGCTTAAAATTAAAAATAAACTATAAAATTTAATCAAATGTCAAAAAAGTATATAGATTTAGAAACGTTAAAATATATACTGTATGATATTCATAATCTAGAAGGCCTTCTTTCGAGAGATCGATTTAAAGATCATGATATTGCGTCTTTAGATCTTTTCTTAGAATCTGTTAAAGACTTTTCTGATAGAGAGTTGTATCCCTATTTTAAAGAAATGGATGAAACGCCTGCATATCACAAAGATGGAACTGTTATCGTTCATAAACAAGTGGATGTAATGATGAAAAAAGGAGGGGAATTAGGGGTTATTTCGGCCTCTTTTGATTATGATGATGGCGGTTTGCAGATTCCTTTTATGGCCCATCAGGCTGCGGCATTTATTCTCGATGCAGCAAACAATCACTTGCCGGGTTATGCGGGTTTGACGCAAGGAGCAGCAGAGTTAATTATAGAGTTTGGGAACGAAGAATTAAATACAGCATATGTTCCAAACATGCTCTCCGGAATATGGGGTGGAACCATGTGTTTAACAGAACCTCAAGCAGGAAGTTCTCTATCGGATATCGTTACCAAAGCAACCCCAACAGACGCCGGTTTTTATAAAATATCGGGTCAAAAAATATTCATTTCTGGAGGAGATCATCAATACGCAGAAAACATTGTTCATTTAGTGTTGGCTCGGATAGAAGGAGCGCCTAAAGGGACGAAAGGAATTTCTTTGTTCGTTGTCCCAAAGAACAGACCTACATCAGATGGTTCATTGGAATACAACGATGTAATGACGGTTGCTGATTTTCAAAAAATGGGACAACGAGGTTATTGCACCACACATTTAGGGTTTGGAGATTCAGATGATTGTAGAGGATGGCTAGTGGGTGAAGAAAATAAAGGTTTGGCTCAAATGTTTCTGATGATGAATGCAGCTAGAATTGCAGTTGGTAGAGGAGCAGCAGCGATAGCAATGGCAGCCTATAGAACTTCTTTGCACTATGCAAATGAACGACCGCAAGGAAGAAAATTAACAAGTACCGGAAAGAAAAATCCGTCCGATAAACAAGCTTTAATTATCGAGCATCCAGATGTAAGAAGAATGTTATTGCTTCAGAAAGCTATTGTAGAGGGTTCTTTAAGTTTGGTTTTATTAGCTTCTAAATACTATGATATTATTCATTCTTCTGAAAATCCAGAAGAAAAAGAAAAATACAATCTACTCTTAGAAATAATCATCCCTATTGTAAAAACCTTCCCATCCGAAGCGGGTTCTACATCCGTAAATAATGGTTTGCAAGTTTTAGGAGGGTATGGTTTCTGTACAGATTTTTCATTGCAACAATATTACAGAGACATCAGAATTTCTTCCCTATATGAAGGAACAACAGGGATTCAATCCCAAGATTTATTAGCCAGAAAAGTAACCCTTCAAAACGGAAAAGCACTTGCCTTGTTGGTGGATGAGATGATGCGAACGATTTCACTAGCATCAAACTATGATGAATTAAAACCCTATGCAGATGAGTTGTCAAGTTCATTGCAATTATCTCAAAAAATACTTCAAAAACTAATGCCCTTTGCGATGAAAGGTAATTATGAACGTTACCTGTCTGATGCTAATTTATTTATGGAGTATATGAGTATCGTAGTATTGAGTTGGTTGTGGTTGGAAATGGCTGTAAAATCTAAAGAAAAGATAACAACTGATGATTTGAAATATAGCAAAATCTTCTATGAAAGTAAAATTCACACAATGAAATTTTATTTTAAGTATGAACTCCCAAAAACGCTATCTCTTGCGGAATCCCTAATGAGTGACGAGGTGTTAACGATTAAGGAAGACACAGAATATATCGTATAATGAATACAAAAGAACAGTTTAACTTAGAAGGGAAAGTAGCAATAATTACAGGTTCTAGTAAAGGAATTGGAAAAGCCATTGCAAAAAGTTTCGCAGAAAATGGAGCACAAGTTGTTATATCCAGTAGAAATCAAGAAGCCTGTGATGAAGTTGTAAATGACTTTATTTCAGAGGGATTAAAAGCGATCGGAATTGCATGTCATATTGGAAAAGCAGCGCAACGGAAAAATTTAGTAGATCAAACGATTACCGCTTTTGGAAGGATAGATATTTTGGTAAATAATGCGGCGATCAATCCTTTTTTTGGTCCCGTAGAAGACCTCGATCCTTCAATATTTGATAAAATCATGGAGGTAAATGTAAAGGCTCCTTGGAGTTTGTCTAATTTAGTATTGCCCCATTTAAAAATGAATAAAAAAGGAAGTATTATCAATATTGCTTCCGTAGAAGCATTAACTCCTGGAGCAGGTTTAGGAATTTATAGTACCAGTAAAGCGGCTCTTTTAATGTTGTCTAAAAATCAGGCAAAAGAATGGGGTAAATATGGCGTTCGTGTGAATGCGATTTGTCCAGGTCTGATCAAAACAAAGTTTAGTGCGGCCCTTTGGCAAAACGAAAAAATACTAGAAAAAATTCAAAAAGCACTTCCAAGCGGTCGAATGGGGGATCCAGAAGAAATGGTTGGTTTGGCCTGTTTACTTGCTTCTGATGCAGGTGCATACATGACAGGTGGAGTCTATACTGCTGATGGCGGATATATGATTGCTGGATAAAATAAGAAATAATGAACTTCGAATACTCAAAAAAATCAATTGAATTACAACAAAAGTTAACCACTTTTATTGAGCAACACATCGTTCCTATAGAAGAAGATTATATTGCTTTTCATGCAGATAAGAACAATATGTGGCTTCGTTTTCCAGAGATAGAAATATTGAAGCAAAAGGCGAAAGAAGCAGGATTGTGGAATTTGTTTTTACCAAAAGAGTATGGTGCTTTGAGTCCTGGTTTAACGAATCTAGAATATGCACCATTGGCTGAAATCATGGGAAAAAAAATCTGGATTTCAGAAATCTTTAATTGCGCTGCTCCAGATACAGGGAATATGGAGGTTTTGGCCAGATATGGAAATGATGTACAAAAAGAGCAATGGTTAACCCCTTTAATGAATGGAGAAATTCGTTCGGCTTTTTTAATGACCGAACCAGATGTTGCTTCCTCAGATGCAACAAATATTCAAACATCTATAGAGTTAGACGGAGATGAATATGTGATTAATGGCAGAAAATGGTGGTCTTCGGGCGCTATGGATCCACATTGTAAATTAGCAATTGTAATGGGTAAAACAGATGTCACCAAATCCAGGCATCAACAGCAGAGCATGATCCTGGTTCCGATGGATACACCTGGGTTAGAAATTATCAGACCCCTTTCTGTTTTTGGGTTTTATGATTCTCCTGAAGGACACGCGGAAATTCAATTAACAAATGTTCGTGTACCCATTCAAAATTTAATTTTAGGAGAAGGAAGAGGTTTTGAAATTGCGCAAGGCAGATTAGGTCCTGGAAGAATTCATCATTGCATGCGATTGGTAGGAATGGCGCAGTATGCATTGGAGGTGATGTCTCAAAGAACACTAGAAAGAGAGACTTTTGGAAAGAAGTTTTATGAGTATAGTAGTATCAGACATGAAATTGCAACATCTCAATGTGAAATTGAGCAAGCAAGACTTTTAACCCTTTCTGCTGCAGATAAAATGGACAAGTTGGGGAATAAAGAAGCAAAGGACATTATTGCAATGATAAAAATAGTAGCACCAAATATGGCGCTCAATGTCATTGATAGGGCAATGCAAATTTTAGGAGGGAAAGGTGTTGGCCCGGATACCTATTTACCCCATTATTTTGCAATTGCACGAATGCTGCGGTTGGCCGATGGCCCTGATGAAGTTCATATGTATCAATTAGGGAAAAGTTGTATTAAAAAATATGGAAATAATTAATAAATGGAACAGCAGAAAGTTAGAAAAGGAGAGGACTTAAACGCCGTTTTATTAAAAAAATATTTGCAACAAAACAACCTAATCAGTTCTATTGAAAGTGAGTTGTTTGTTGAGCAGTTTACCCATGGATATTCTAACTTAACCTATTTACTGCAAATTGAAAATAAAGAATTTGTTTTAAGAAAACCTCCTATTGGCGCAATCAAAAGAGGGCATGATATGGGTCGTGAATTTAAAGTGCAAAGTAGTTTGGGGACCCATTTTTTAAAGGTTCCTAAAATGTATGCATTTACAGAGGATGAAAGGATCTTGGGAAGTCAATTTTATTTGATGGAGAAAGTATCCGGCATCATTTTAAATTATAAAGAAGCAACCCAACGAACAGTAACTGCGAACGATTACAAAATTATTGCGAATACCTGGTTGGATGTATTAATAGCGCTTCACCGCACAGACTATAAAGAAATAGGTTTGTCAGATCTAGGAAAACCGAACGGTTATGTAGAAAGACAAGTTTTTAATTGGGGAAAGCAATATTTGAAAGCGACAACTACACCTTATCCGGCAGCAGTAAAGGTCATGGACTGGATGGAAAAGCACCAACCAAAAGCCTATGATCATTGTTTAATTCACAATGATTATAAGTATGATAATGTAGTTTTTAAAGACGATTCGTGGGAAGAAATCACTGCTGTTTTAGATTGGGAGATGGCAACTTTGGGAGACCCTTTGATGGATTTAGGAACTTCTTTAGGATATTGGACGGTAGCTACAGATCATGAATTCGTAAAACAAGGAATTCCGTCACCGACCATTTTTAAAGGGAATCCTAAACGAAGTGAAATTGCAAAAATGTATGCCGAAAAATCTGGTAGAAGTATCGATAATATCGTCTTTTACTATGTTTTTGGATTGTTTAAAATAGCGGTAATTGCACAGCAAATTTATTATCGATACCAACAAGGTTGGACCACAGACCCTCGTTTTGCCAATTTGAATAAAGCAGCAGAATTGTGTTGTACATTGGCTTTAAAAGCGATTCAAACTAAAAAAATAGATTAGAATTAACCTGATTTATAAATAATTATGGAAGTAAAAAATAAAATAGTCATTGTTACTGGTGCAGGATCAGGAATTGGAAAAGCAACTGCAATTCATTTTGCAAATCATGGAGCGGTGGTTGTGGTTTCTGACAGGAAATCGGAATCTGCAAACCAAGTTGTGGACACCATTGTGAAGCAGGGAGGAAAAGCCATTCAAATTGAAGCAGATGTCTCTAGTTTTGAAGCCGTAGAAAATTTAGTTGCTCAAACGGTATTGGAATTTGGAAGGTTGGATGTAATTGTAAACAATGCTGGAATTGGTCCAAATTTACTAAGAACTCACGAGTCTACATTACAAGATTGGGATCGGGTAATCGCTGTAAATCAGACAGGTGTTTTTTATTGTATGAAAGTAGCATTGGCTCAATTTTTAAAACAAGGAGGAGGTAACATCATCAATATTGCCTCGCTGGCAGGATTGAAAGCATCTCCCAATAATATAAGTTATAGTGCAAGTAAATTTGCGGTGGTTGGAATGACAAAATCTGTAGCTATGGAATATGCGACAAAAAATATTCGTGTAAATGCAGTGTGTCCTGGTTATACAGAATCTGCTTTACTTGACCAGTTAGTTGCAGCTAAACCTGAAATGGATGCTATTTTAAAAAGCGTCATTCCAATGAAACGTTATGGGAAAGCACAGGAAATTGCAGATGCCGTTGTTTGGTTGGCTTCAGATAACACCAAATTTATTACCGGTCAGACTCTTACTTTAGATGGAGGTACTTCTCTTTAAATTTTAAAAGAAAGAAGTAGTATCTATATTGCTGGGTATTACATAAAGGTATACATTAACAAGCCCCAACCTATCACTAAAAACAACCCTCCGAAAGGAGTTATTGGCCCTAAGAACCTCATTTTTTTATTTCTTGCTGAGGAGAGCACCAGCCCATATATTGAAAAAGAAAACAATACCGTTCCGATGATGAATGCAAGAAAGATATACTTATTAATTACTGCATCCTCTTTCAATTCAAAGCCTAAAACGAGCAATACAATTGCGTGGTATATTTGATATTTCACCCCAGTTTCAAAACTTTTTAATTGTTCAATAGATAATTTTTTCTTCAATAAATGTGCTCCAAAGGCTCCTAAAATGATGGCTGTTGCTCCAAAAAAAGCAGCAAATAATAAAGCGATTTCATTCATGGTTTACAATTTAATATTACGTGTGTGTAGTTTAAGATACAAAAGATAAAAGTAATCTTTTAAAGTGTGTTGATGAAATATTGGTAGTCTTTAGGAGTGTCGATATCCAATAAATTAACAGAGGCTTGAGGAAATAAAGTTTTATTTTTATTTTTTTTCAGAAATTCTTTTGCTCCTTTATCGCCTTTTATTTTCAATAAATCTTTCACAAATAGCGCAGGAAAAATTGCAGGAACTCCCAATCCGTTCTCATAATTAGAGGCGATTATTTTTTTCTGCTCTTTTAAAAAAAGTTCGATCATTTCATGGAAATAGGCTGCTTTAATTGCTGGTTGATCTGCTAGTAGTATCAAAAGACCATCGAAAGGAGTTTTTTCTTTTTGCAAATGCTTTATTCCTGAAATTATGCTTGAACTTAGTCCAAGTTTATGATTTTTATTAATAATATATTCAACACTTTTAAAATCAACTTTGTGAATTATTTCATTGGCATGAGCACCTAAGATACAGAGCGTTTTAGTACTTTTTATCTTCATTGAAAGATCTACAGTGTGCTGTAAAAGTGTTTTTTCATGAATGGATAATAATTGTTTTATACGTCCCATTCTCGAAGAAGTGCCAGCGGCTAAAATGAGTGTAACTACCTGCATTTTTTAATTTTGATGAATGTGACCAATAACGGTCTTTAGAGAAGCTGGTTTCTTGTTTTTGATAGTTGCTAAAATTTCCGACAAGATAGAGAGGGCAATTTCTTCTGGTGTTTGTGCTCCTAAGTTTAATCCAGCAGGGGTAAAAATACGTTCTAGAAAGTCTTCTGATATTGAAGAATCGTATTCAAAAAGTTCAGTAAACATTTTATCTCGTCTTTTTGCTGCTCCCAAAATACCTAGATATGCGGGTTTTTTATCAACTAGTTTTAACACATATTTTAAATCTTGTACATAGCTGTGGTTCATAATAACGATTCCTGTATTTGAATCGATACTTGAAAAATCAATGATTTCAGCATCACTGCCAATTACCGAATTTGCCCCTGGGAAATCAACAATACGCTTAGGGTCTTTTAAAGAAGTCACAATATCTACTTGCCAACCCAAAAAAGAGGCCATTTTACATAATTTTACGGCATCGTGTTCTGCACCAATAATGAGTAAATTAAATGCAGGTTCTAGGTGTTGTGTAAATGACAATAAGTTCTTTTTTGTTTTCCTAAGAGAATTTTCAGAAAACGAAAACTGTGCTAAATTTTCAAAGGTTATGATAGAACCAAAAGCGCTATTGGATTCCTCTTTTTTTAAAAAGAAAGAGGCTATTTTTATGGGTTTTCTTTTTAAAACAGCATTCATAAATGCGGTATAAAATTCTTCAGAAATAAAAAAAGGTTCAATTAAAATATAAAGGACCCCTTCACATCCTAGTTTATACCGACCATCATAGGTGATTATTTTGGGTTGTTTTTTTTGAAAAACACTGTTACTTCTGTGTAGAATTTCTTTTTCTACACAACCTCCACTCACAGCACCGGTCATTTTATTGTTTTCAGAAATTAGCATTCTAACTCCTGGTTTTCTGTAGGAAGATCCTTCTAAATCTACAACAGTAACCAACACATTTTTTAACCCTTTATTTTGGTTGATACGGGCCTGTAAAATAAGTTCTTTGAGTTCGTGAATCATTATTTATAAACTACATACTACTAAAATACTACTTTTTTTTAAGTTAGGAGCTACAAGATAACATGGAGCAACCAACTTTATTTCTCGCCCATTCGGGTCTTTTTGCAAACCATTTTTCTTGGTCTAATTGTTCGTCGTATGGTCTTTTTATGAGCTGATATAATTCTTCAATTAAAGAGTAATTACCCTTTTCAGCCTCCTCTATTGCCATTTGAGACATATAATTTCTAAGAATATATTTTGGGTTTTTAGCATTCATTATTGCTTTCCTTTTTTTGGAAGAAAGACCTTCTTTATTCAATCTATCGGAATATTTATCAAACCATATATTCCATTGATTTTTCACCTCTTTAGAAATTTCACTTGGGCTATAAAATGCTTTTTCTATGACTTGAAACCCTTGTTTTTCATTGGTAAAGTCACTTAATTTTCTGAAGAAAATAGTCATATCCGTTTCAACTAGCTGAAGGTTTTCTTCAAGATTTTGAATCAACTCTACATCGTGATCATCCTCTAGAAATAAGCCTAATTTTGATTTCATCATTGCGAGTGATTTTTTTTCAAAATCAATTTTATATTGATTTAAAACACTCTCTAAAGATGTTGTTTCTTCAATAATTGGATACAATGCATTTGCCAATTGATACAGATTCCAGAGACCAATAGAGGGTTGGTTTCCATATCGGTAGCGTTTATGTTCTTTGTCGGTGGTATTGGGTGTCCAACCAACATCAAAACCTTCTAACCAGCCATAGGGCCCAAAATCTATTGTTAAGCCCAAAATAGACATATTATCTGTATTCATCACTCCATGGACAAAACCAACTCGTTGCCAATGAAGAATCAGTTCTAAAGTACGTTCAGCAACTTCTTTGAAAAAATTGATGTAGCTTTTCTTTGAAGGACTTCCTAAATGAGGGAAATGATACTTAATCGTATAGTTTACAAGCGATTTTAAGTTTTTGAGATCTTTTCTGGCAGCAAAAATTTCATAATTTCCAAAGCGTAAAAAACTTGGAGCAACGCGAGAAACAATTGCGCCCTTTTCATAAGCTGGATTCCCATTATATAAAACATCTCGTAAAACAGTATCGCCAGACAAACATAAAGACAAAGCCCGCGTTGTTGGAACTCCTAAATGATACATTGCTTCACTACACAGATATTCTCTGATCGATGATCGCAATACAGCCAAACCGTCTGCAGTCCGAGAATAAGGAGTTTCTCCAGCACCTTTTAATTGCACTTTCCAATTTTTATCTTGATGCGTTACTTCAAATAAATTAATTGCTCTTCCATCTCCTAATTGCCCCGCCCAATTTCCAAACTGATGCCCTCCATAACACATAGAAAAAGGTTTTGTATTTGGATAGATTTTGTTTCCTGTAAAAATATGTTTAAAAAAGTCTGAGGTAGTTTCTTTTTTAGAAATCCCTAATTCACCAGCCATTTCCTGAGAGACGTGCAGTACTTCGGGTTTTTTAGGTTTCTTTGGGTTTGTATATGAGTATACTGCCTCCCTAACTTGTCTTCTGGTATTTTCAAGAATTGAATCTGCTGTGTTTTCCGTTAAAAAAGTATTCTGTATGGTAAGTTTCATAAAAATGACAGCCGTTTTATTATAGGAATTGCTTTAGAAGTTTTCATTATCGTAATTTATCGAGATGTAATTTTCTCAGTGTAGCTAATTTCGGCTCAATTACAAAAGAGCAATATCCTTGTTGTGTGTTTTCTCTGTAATAATTTTGATGGGCAGCTTCAGCTTCATAAAAAATAGGGATAGCACTAATTTCTGTCGTGATTTTGTGATCATAATACGATTGTATTTGTTTTAAAACCTCGGTCGCAGTTTTTTGTTGCGTCTCTGTATGATAGAAAATAACTGAACGATATTGTGTTCCTACGTCTGCGCCCTGCCGGTTAAGGGTTGTTGGATCGTGGGTGGTCATGAAAATGACTAAAAGTTCTTCAAATGAAATGATATTTGCATCAAAAGTTACCTGAATTACTTCTGCATGACCTGTTAATCCCGAGCAAATTTCACGATAGGTTGGTTTTCCTGGAGCGTTTCCCCCTGCATAACCAGAAATCACTTTTTTAACTCCCTTTACTTCTTGAAATACTGCTTCAGTACACCAAAAACAGCCCCCTCCAACAGTCATAATTTGTATATTGTTATTCATTTTCTAGATTTTCTTTTTTTAATTTCATTGCTTCAGAATTAATACAGTAACGCAATCCACTTGGAAGAGGTCCATCAGGGAAAACATGTCCTAAATGAGCATCACATGTATTGCAAAGTACTTCAACTCTTATCATCCCAAAAGTAACGTCTTTGTAGTATTTTATGGCATTTTCTTTAATTGGCTGTGTGAAACTTGGCCATCCAGAACTTGATTCAAACTTTATTGTAGAATCAAATAAGGGGGTGTTACAACAAATACAGTTGTATTGCCCTTCATCATAGATACTACACAAAGCTCCTGAATGAGGTCTTTCTGTTCCCTTCTCTCTTGTAATTCTATATTGTTCGGTTGTCAATAGCGTTTTCCAGATCGCTTCAGGTTTTTCAACTCTTTTCTCAGGAGTTGGATTTCTCTTTGAGGTAAAGCGGAGTACTTCTTTCCATGTTATCATATCTAGTTGTTTTGAGAAGATGCGGTGATCATTCTAAATTACATCAAAATTGAATAATAATTTAATTGTAAAAATAAACATACAGTTTTTAAAATTAGTTAGGAGCTTGTTAAAAAAAGTGAATTAACCGCCTAAAATATCCTTAATAAAGAAGCGAATGATGCTTTAAGCAATCCATTTAGGGTATTATTTTTTGATAAAAAGGAAGAATAATTAAATTAAAGTTATATTATTGTTAAGTTAAAATTAAAGGCTCTAAAATCACTTTTAAAAGAGTTGTAGCAGACGTTTCATAATAAAAAAAAGCGAATATCGATACATTCAACGATTTTGATCTAGAACTTGTGAATATTTCTCAGGAGCGAATTGTTCTCAAAGAAATAGCAGCTATAATTCATGAATTTAAAAGCATTTCGCTAGAAGAAATGAACGCGGTCTCTTTAATGAAGAGAACAGATACAAAGTATATTATTCATGTTAATTCTCTAGCGCCAATCTTAGAAGACCTTCAAAAAGAACACCAAGTTTTAGAAATAGAGAACAGAAGAATTATGAACTATTCTTCTGTATATTTTGATACTCCTAAATTTAAATTTTATTTTGACCATCATAATGGAAAAGTCAATAGAACGAAGATACGGCAACGCAAATATGTAGATTCTGAACTGACTTTTTTAGAAATAAAGCAAAAAAATGGAAAAGGAGAAACCAACAAGTCTAGAATCCAGATACCAAATTTTGAATTGGATCTTTCAACAACATCCAAGAAGTTTATTTCTGAAGTCACAGGTCAAAAATTTGATTTACAACCAAGTTTATGGAATCATTTTAAAAGAATAACGCTTGTGAATCTCAAAGACAACGAGAGAGCGACTATCGATATAAATTTAACTTATTCAATGAATGATATAGAAAAAAATTATGAAAATATTGTTGTAATAGAAGTTAAGCAACATCGGTTTGATAGAAAATCGATGCTTGTAAAAACATTAAAAAAATACAGATACAATCCTTACAGTATCAGTAAGTACTGTATTGGTATTGTAAATTTATATCAACATCTAAAATATAATTTATTTAAAAGAAAATTACTAAAAATCAATAAAATATCTTTGTAATTATGGATTTCATGAACATACCACTTTTTGATGAGGACTTTTATAAAATGGCCTTCCTTTTTTTTACTAACCTGTTTTTTCTAACCATTATTATAAGATGGTTTTATTATGGGTCTGCGCCTAAAAAAAATTACTTATTTACCTATTATTTAATAGGTCTTATTGTCTTTTTCTTGTGTTTTACACTTAAGAAATACAAGTTAGATATTGGTTTGGCCATTGGGCTTTTTGCCATATTTGGGATTATTAGGTATCGAACAGAGTCGATTCCTATTAAAGAAATGACCTATTTATTTATAGTCATCGGAGTTTCCCTCATGAATGCTTTTGTAAATAAAAAAATGAGTTTTGCAGAAATTATTTTTGCCAATTCTGCGATTGTTTTTACGATTGGAATCATAGAAAAAGTATGGAATTTAAACTATGAAATCACAAAAGAAATTGTTTATGAAAACATAGAGAATATCAAGCCAGAAAACTATGAATTGCTCAAGTCTGATATAGAATTGAGAACAGGTATTGCTGTTAACAAAGTCACCGTAGAGAGTATTGATTTTTTAAAAGATACTGCTACAGTTGTCATTTATTATAATATTAAAGGGTAAACAATGAAAGAATATAAATACCGAATAGTAGCTTTTTTAAGTTGTTTTATGATGTATACTAGTATACTGCACTCTCAAGAATCAGATACAAATGATTTTGAATTATGGAGTTCGGTAGGAGTATCTTATTCTGTGAACGATAAGTTTAAAGTTGGACTTAAAGAACAACTTAGACTTAAAGAAAATGCGACGACCACAGATACTTATTTTACAGATGTAATCTTAGAATACGAATTGTTTACAGATTTTGAAATTGGCCTGGGGTTCAGACATATTACAGAAAATGATAACAAAGGGAAAAAACAAGGGTTCGAAAATCATTTTCGATATAATATAGACCTTTCTTATAAATATGATTTTAATAGAATTACTGCCTCTCATCGAATTCGTTATCAAAATAAAAATCAATTAGGGGTAAATGAACAAGATGGCGATCTAGTTCCACAAGGAGTACGAATAAAATCAGGATTAAAATATGACTTTAAAAATTCGCCATTAGAACCCTCTTTTTCTGTAGAGATATTTAACCGATTTACTAAAAATGATACGTTTAAGCTACAGAATTATAAAACAAGTAAATACAGACTAACCTATGGGCTAAGTTATAAATGGGATAAGATTGGAAAGTTTAAGGTTTTTTATCGTCGAGAAAACAACATCCTTGAAACACTCCCTAAAAACGTAGACATCATGGGATTGAATTATGTGTATTCAATCAATTAAAAAGGGGGGTTATTTTTGTCTAAAATAGATGGTTATTGGTGTTCCTGTAAAATTGTAGGTTTCTCTCAATTTGTTTTCTATAAAACGCTTATAAGGCTCTCTTACATATTGAGGTAAGTTACAAAAAAAGGCAAATTGAGGAGTTGGCGTAGGCAACTGCATGCAGTATTTTATTTTTACAAATTTCCCTTTAGTTGCTGGAGGCGGATAACTTTTTACAATGTCTAACATGGCATCATTCAACTTGCTTGTTGGGATCTTGTTTTTTCTATTTTCGAAAACATCCACAGCCGTTTCTATCGCTTTAAATAAGCGTTGTTTTGTAAGAGCAGAAATAAATATGATTGGAACATCTGTAAAAGGTTCAATTTGTTTTCGGACCATTGCTTCAAAATCGCGCATGGTGTTGGTTTCCTTTTCAATCAAATCCCATTTATTGATCAGAATCACAACTCCTTTTCTGTTTTTTTCTGCCAGCCAAAAAATATTTTGATCTTGCCCTTCAAAACCACGAGTCGCATCAACTACTAAAACAATCACATCAGAATATTCGATAGAACGAACAGCACGCATTACAGAATAAAATTCTAAGTCTTCTTTGACACGAGATTTTTTGCGAATTCCAGCAGTATCTACCAAGTTAAAATCGAATCCAAAACGGTTGTATTTTGTGTCTATAGAGTCTCTGGTCGTCCCAGCAATATTCGTAACAATATTTCTATCTTCTCCAATTAAAGCGTTGATAAACGATGATTTTCCTGCATTTGGTCTACCAACAACTGCAAATCTTGGTAGTTCTTCTTTTTCTAAATCAACTTCTTCAGGTGCGGGCATTTTCTCTGCCAAAGCATCTAATAAATCTCCAGTTCCACTTCCATTTATGGATGCAATTGTAAAATAATCACCCAAACCTAAATTGTAGAACTCAACAGCATCTGGTTCGCGTAGGGCATTATCAACCTTGTTGACAACTGTAAAGATTGGTTTTTTTACCTTTCGTAAAAGTTTTGCAACTTCAGCGTCCATTGGGGTAATTCCGTCTTCAACGTTGACTACAAAAACGATAATATCTGCTTCATCGATGGCAAGATTTACTTGTTTTCTAATTTCTCCTTCAAAAATATCATCAGAACCAACAGAATACCCACCGGTATCGATCACCGAAAATTCTTTTCCATTCCAATCAGACTTCCCATAATGACGGTCTCTTGTAACACCGCTTACAGAATCTACAATAGCTTCTCTTCGCTGAACCAACCTGTTAAAAAGTGTTGACTTCCCTACATTTGGTCTTCCTACAATGGCAACAATACTATTCATTTGAATTAAAAATTTTTGCAAAGATACAATTAATGCTTAAAGCAAAGATGCTAAAAAAGGGAACTCTTTAAAACCAAAAAAAGCAGTATTTAATTTTGATTATAACCAAAACGTTTTAATTGGTTTTTATCACTTCGCCAGTTTTTATTCACTTTTACATAGAGCTCTATAAATACTTTCTTTTCGAAAAATTTCTCTAAATCTTTTCTAGCTTCTGCACCCACTCTTTTAATAGCAGTTCCTTTATGGCCTATAATGATTCCTTTTTGAGTCTCACGTTCTACCATGATTACAGATCGAATTCTAACAATGTTTTCTTCTTCTACAAACTCTTCTGTTTCAACTTCTACAGCATACGGAATTTCTTTCTTGTAGTGAATAAGAATTTTTTCTCGAATCTTTTCGTTTACAAAAAAACGTTCTGGTTTGTCTGTTAACTGATCTTTTGGGTAATAGGGTGGCGCTTCTGGGAGCAGTGTCACGATTTTTTCGAACAAGCTGTCTACATTAAATTTTTCCAGGGCAGAAATGACAAAGACAATTGCATTGGGCACTTTTTCTTTCCAATAGTTTACTTTTTCTTCAACCACTTCTTGAGAAGAAGTGTCAATTTTATTTAACAATAAGATTACTGGAATTTCACTGTGAATTATTTTTTGAAAGAATCCTTCATTTTTCAATTCTTTTTCACCTACCTCGACCATATAGATTAAAATATCGGCATCATCTAAGGCAGATTTTACAAAATCCATCATAGAGGACTGTAATTCGTAGGCAGGTTTTATAATTCCGGGAGTATCAGAAAAAACAATTTGGTATTCATCATGGTTTACAATTCCTAGGATACGGTGTCTAGTTGTTTGTGCTTTTGCAGTGATGATGGATAGTTTTTCACCGACTAAAGCATTCATTAGTGTAGACTTCCCCACATTTGGATTTCCAATAATATTTACAAAACCTGATTTATGCTCCATGCCGCAAAGATAGTTTCTTTTTAATTTTTAAGCTGAAATTTTAAATGAATTAAAAAAAATCAAATAAAGTTTGGCAAACTCTTTATTTATATGGTATCTTTGCAGTCCAAATCGCGGGATAGAGCAGTAGGTAGCTCGTCGGGCTCATAACCCGAAGGTCATTGGTTCGAGTCCAATTCCCGCTACAAAGAAACTCCTTGAGAAATCAAGGAGTTTTTATTTTGGGGTCAAGTGATGCTAGCATCGTCTTGAGAACAAAATAAAAAATCAGATTGCAAAGCAATCAGAGTTTCTTTGGGCTGTTCTCCTCTTTGGCCCATTGCGGAACAACGTGGAGAAATGAATCCAATTCCCGCTACTAAAACAATAAAACGGTTATACTTTTATAAAGTGTAGCCGTTTTTTTATATTTACATCTAATTTTTAATTGAATGATTTATTATTCTAAAGTATCATATACATTATTAAGCGTTGTATT
>Ga0115563_1001784_pt1 | contig 16395 bp, 10 predicted proteins | sample COGITO_mtgs_1105_2_FD_87198 | JGI IMG/M metagenome (GOLD analysis project Ga0115563, IMG submission 87198) | Pelagic marine microbial communities from North Sea - COGITO_mtgs_110519 | ecosystem: Environmental > Aquatic > Marine > Epipelagic | place: Germany:Helgoland, sampling site Kabeltonne...
CAGCAACCTGGGTAACACGCTGCAAGAACTTGGCAGATTAGAAGAAGCTGAAGTAAGCTTGAGGCAAGCGATAGCGTTGAAACCTGACTTGGCCGAAGTCCACAACAACTTGGGTAATGCGCTCCAAGAACTGGGTAGATTAGACAAAGCCAAAATTAGCTATACACAAGCAATAGTGTTGAAACCTGACTATGCCGAAGCCCACAGCAACCTTGGTAATACGCTGCAAGAACTAGGTAGATTGAAAGAGGCTGAAGCAAGCTATACTCAAGCAATAGCGTTGAAACCTGACTTCGCTTTAGCTCATTACGGATTGGGTAAAGTTCTTTATATTAAGGGTAATGAAGATTTAGCTCTAAAAAGCATAGTGAAAGCAAATGACATTGAACCACAGTCAAAAGATTACGAACTAATGCTAAGTGTTTTGGAAGTAAGAAAATCCCGCAAGAGCAATGAATCCGTAATCAACGATACGAGTAAACTAAGTGCTTTAAGAGGATTAATTTCAAGTCCACTTATTTTAAATAGAGTGGTAGAACCAGAGCTTATTGCCAGCCTTTACGGATCGAATTCTATTCAACTGGATAAAACAAAAAGGGTCGGCTTACTAGCTTCTGGAAAGACTGATGCTCGCTATGGAAATGGTATAGTTTCACCAGACTTTAACTTATTTGGAGATTCTCGCTCTATCATACAAAAAGTAGCTAAAGATTTAACAAAAATTATGATGGAAGCTTTGAAATCGGAAATCTATGTATATGATTCGTTCTTTAATATTTTGAGAGCTGGGGGAGGTTTAACTCCTCACAATCATCTAATAAATTTAGACAAAAATATTGCGTTAGATTTAGGCAAACAAAAGTACTCCCTCGTGTATTATCTTTCTGTAGGAGATCAAAATTGTAGAGAGCCGGGCATTTTAAAATTTTACGAACCCGGCGAGGATATTCTCCCATGTGAAGGTATGATAGCGATTTTTTCTGCTAGTAGGATGCACTCTTCAATTTATGGTGGAAAAAAAGATAGAATTATGATTGGTGTAAATTTTTATAGTCTCTGACGTTCTCTCAGTTGGCAACTTTCAGTAAAAAATTAATTTGCCATTTAAAGATGAACGTAAAAAGTAAATAGCGCTGTCCAGTGTCAAGCCACAGATAGCGCTAACCGTTAAAAAGTGATGACTAAGGTAGACACAAAACAGTCACTCGCACAGTTTCGATTCCCAAAATAAAAATCACCAAACAGTCTGTATATAAAACAAATAAACCCACTGCGAACGACGCAGTTCGAACTGTCATCAAACCGTCACTCTCCAAAAGTGTTACCCAATCAAAAAATTAGTTAATAAGCGTTTGTAAATTACTCGTTAATGCACAGTTTTTAGCTGTCTATAGTTCTGAATTAGGTTGTGAATGACAGGTATTGCGAGAGTGGTGCTAGATGCTAGATGCCGGGGAGAGAACACTACTAATTTAAGTCGTCCAAAAAACGGGCTATCCGAATCCCATAAAAATCAATACAATGCTTGTAACGAAAAATAAGATGCGAAAAATTTTATAAAAAAATCAAAACAATGAGTTAAAAAATGCAAGAATCAGAGTTTTAGAGCTTTCAATGGTACTGACTATCGATCAAGCACTGCAGCAGGGTATTGCAGCACATAAAGAAGGAAAGCTTGAAGAAGCCGAGCGTCTTTATCAGGCTATCTTGCAATCTCAGCCCTTGCACCAAGACGCTAACCACAACCTAGGTGTATTGGCAATTTCAGTGAATAAAGCTGAAGCGGCCTTACCGTTATTTAAAGCTGCCCTCGAAGCTAACCCAAAGATAGAACAATTTTGGTTGAGCTACATTAATGCTTTAATCAAAGAAAAGCAGTTTGATATTGCAAAGGTAGTTCTTGAGCAGGCAAAAAAGAACGGTGTAGCGAGAGATAAATTATATAATCTCGAGGGCCAACTCACGCCTAAAATCCAAAAACCGAACGCTAGAAGTGTCAGCCCACCTCAACAACAACTCAGTAGTCTATTGGAGCACTATCAAAACGGACGATTGAGTGACGCTGAAACGCTGGCTACTTCCATGAGTCACGAATTCCCAACCCATAATTTCAGTTGGAAGATACTTGGAGCTGTATTTAAGGCAACAGGTAGAAATCCTGAAGCTATAAATGCTAACCAAACAGCAGTCACTTTATCTCCTCAAGATGCCGAAGCTCACAGCAATTTGGGTAACACGTTCAAAGGGTTGGGCAGATTAGACGAAGCTGAAGCGAGCTATATACAAGCGATAGCGTTGAAACCTGATTACGCCGAAGTCCACAGCAACTTGGGTAATACGCTTCAAGAACTAGGAAAATTAGACGAAGCTGAAACAAGCTATAAACAAGCGATAGCGTTGAGACCTAGTTTTGCTGGAGCACACAGCAACTTGGGTAACACGCTCCAAGAACTGGGCAGATTCGACGAAGCTGAAGCAAGCTTCAGACAAGCGCTAGCGTTGAAGCCTGACTTCGCAGACGCCTACTACAACCTGGGTAACACGCTCACAGAACTAGGAAGATTAGACGAAGCTGAGGCAAGCTATACACAAGCTATAGAGTTGACACCTGGCTTAGCCGAGGCCCACAGCAACTTGGGTAACACGCTCAAAGCATTAGGCAGATTAGACGAAGCTGAAGCAAGCTTGAGACAAGCGATAGCGTTGAAGTCTGACTTTGCCCAAGCCCATAGCAATTTGGGTAATACACTAAACGAACTAGGAAGATTAGAGGAAGCTGAAGCCAGCTATACTCAAGCGATAGCGTTGAGGCCTGACTACGCGGAGGCCTATAGTAACTTGGGTAATACGCTCAAAGAAGTGGGCAGACTAAATGAGGCTGAAGCAAGTTACACGCAAGCAATAGCGTTGAAGCCTGACTATCCCGAAGCCCACGACAGCCAATTAAGGTGTTTGTACCTATTGGATAAACAGTCGCGTTTTTTTGATAAATTAGATTACTTGATAAATGAAGATACAGCCAACGCAACTATTGGCTCGCTTACTTGTCGTTCCGCATTGAGATATGGTGTTGAAAAGCCGAATCTATTTTGCAGGGAACCACTAAAATACCTTTTACATATTGACATGAATACTCAATATGATTTCGAAGACATTTTTGTTGAAAAGGCAAGAGCTATCCTCAATGCAGACAGGATGTCGAATAGAAAACAATCCCTCCTTGTTAACGGCTATCAAACTTCTGGCAATTTATTTGATATAGAGAATAGTCTCACAGAGAAAATTCAAAAAGCTATCCGATTAGAAATAGAAAAATATCGCATTCACTTTAAAGATAGCAAAGATGGCTTGATAAAAAAATGGCCAACTGATTACAGTCTTTATGGTTGGCTTATCAGTATGAAAAGTGGTGGTGAGTTAAAGCCTCATATCCATGCTAACGGATGGCTCAGTGGGAGTTTGTACATAAATGTTCCGCCAAAATCAATGGCTGAAAGTGGAAATTTAGTTGTTTCCTTAGGAGAAGAAAAAGATGCAACTGATACACGTATAAATGTGAAACAAATAATAAATGTAGTTACCGGAAGTTTAGTTTTATTTCCTGCATCTCTAACACACTACACGATTCCATTTGAGGCAGAAGAAGAGCGCATTGTTTTAGCTTTTGATGTTAAATAAAAATTGATTGTTCCAAAGGATCTTTAGATTGGAAAACACGATAGGGCGCAGAAGCCGAACACGAAGTTGTTGAGGTTATACGCAATAATCAGTGATTACACTCGCTTCTTGAGACTAATACGTATGATTGATATATGAAACACATACGAGGAAGAGCGAATATCCCGTGTGGCCGAGGCCTGAGAGGGAGGTGGCCTGTTCTGACGATGAGACAGGGGTATTGCTTGGTGTTGGTTTAGGATGTGTGATGTATATAGGCAGTAACTGACTGATACGAAGAGGTTTGATTTATCTAACACAATCCTGAACTCAACGTAGCTGGCTTTTCACACAGGTGCTCTAGGCATCGGCTGATTGAATTTTGTTTTGACCTAGTGTTTTTTGACTTTATCGGTGTTTTTTTAGTTTATTGTGATACATAAAACATTGAAAATTTTCAATAAAAACCTATTTAACTTGAACTAAACCCGAACAACCGACATGTTCGAACCTAGAAATTGAAAACTATTACCCGCGTTCGCCAAGTCTCGCGGGTGACCTCATTCGTCAAATCAGCCGGCCAAGATAATTGTTGCTTAATTTTATACAAAAACTGCTTTCGGCGGTTCCTACCAAGGTCTACTAGAAAGGGGAAAATATGAGACTTTAGCATGTCGGCTGCGGGCCGAAAACAGAGGCGGCTACTACGGATGCATTTAATACCGACGAATGGGAAGAAGTGCGATTTGACATTGATGAAGCTGTTAACCTCCGCGTAATCAGAACTATGATTGATATCAGTGCCATCGAGTCGTCCAGCACAGACGTCATCTATTCTTCGCGTAACATTATCTGAGGTTAGATACTAAATAGAATTGAGACCCCCTCGTTCAGAAATGAGCCAGGGCTTTTTCTTGAATAGAGATAGGACATATTGACGTATTATGTCGCGGGAAATCGAGGGTGAAGCAGCGAACATAAGGGTGCCTTTTTTTAAACGCGGATATAAATACTGAACTGGTGGATTAAACAGAGGGCTATTTTAGATTTAATTGAGCCGCAACGTCCCGCTATAGGTGTACTATCAAGGCTGCACAAAAATTGTCTCAGGATCTTTTCCTTCAAAGTAACGATGGTAGGCTTGCGAATACCCACTCTCTAAATGGCGCGTAAAAAGGGCTGTCTTAAATAAGGGTGACGAAACGCGATTTAATAACGACTTTCTCCTAACCGCAGGGAGTAGGACAGGATCCGTGGCCAGCTTATACGCCACTTCCTCATATTGAAACTCTGTAGTGGTTATAAGCTCGGGCAATCCAATAGAGTTAAGTAGACTTCCGGCCATTCTTGCTGTGTAACCCTCTCCTAGCTTTGTCAGCACCGGTAGACCTGACCAAAGGGCATTACTCGCTGTGGCACCGGCATTATAAGTAAAAGTATCTAGGTAGAGGTCAGCTTGTCGAAACCGTGCAAGGTACTTCTCATGACTGCACATTTGAGTGAAAATCAAACGATCTGGATCCACGCCTCTGGATAGCGCCTCCCTGCATAAATTGGATTTCATCCATATATTAGTTTCTAATAACCATAAAACGCTTCCATTGACTCGAAGGAGCAAACGCATCCATATATCAAACTCGGATGGGGATATTTTATGCGAATTATTTATAGCACAAAAAACGAAAGCTGACTCAGGTAGTCCTAACGATTCGCGAGATGGAATTTCTTGAGCAATAGGTAATTCATCATCTTGGGCCTGGTAATGATGTGGCAAATATATTGGGCTTTCTGAATAGAAGCGCCGGCTTCTCTTGGGTATCAGATTTTGATCAGCGATAATGTAATCAATGAATTCTGCACCCATCGTTCCGGGATACCCTAAATAATTGATCTGAATAGGGGCGGCACGATTTGAGAAGATAGTGGGCCGGCCTTGCTTTGTGTGACCAGTTAAATCAATCGCTACATCTATCCTATCTTTTTGTGCAATCAGCGCTATTTCCCGGCCGCTTAAGTCCTGCACATCCCTGAAAGTATCGAACCCTCGTACTAGGCGAGCTCTCATGTCATCATTTACTAAATTGCCTAGCGAATATCCAAAAATCTCAAACGCATCTCGGTTATGAGTTTCAAATACCTTTATCACTAAATATGAAACAGGGTGCTTTTTAAAGTCAGCAGAGAAATAACCGATACGCAAACGAGCCGGTAGGACGGCCGGCCGTTGGAGCGGAGGCATCGCGACTTCTTTAATATTTTGCTTCGTATACAGCTCGGAACGACGACGATGACGCGCAGGTGAATCCTCGAGCGACAAAGCCTTAAAAGGCGCAACTCCGACACTTGTTTTTTCCAACGCTAGAATATATTGGGATGTTCTCTCTGAGTCTGCCCAAAAGCACGTGTAACGCTGAGCGTTCAACAGAGCGATTCGGGCGGCATGATACGTAGAACGAATTTTAAGGGCTTTTTGATAATTTTCTATGGCCGAGTTCAGAACACCTAGACGAGCTAGGGTGTTACCAAGATTGTAATAGGCTTCAGCATAGTCAGGCCTATTTTCAATTGCCCCATTGTAGCTTTGAATGGCTAATTCAGATTCTCCGATGCTGTTGTATGCGACCCCCATGTTGTTACGAGCAAGTGCGTGCTCGGGGTTAAGCTTGATCGTGTGCTGGTAACTGGCGATGGCCTTCTTAAAGTTTTCCTGGCCTTTGAGTGCGTTACCCATGTTGTAATGAGCCTCGGCATAATTAGGAGCAATTCGTATAGATTTTTGATAGCAGACTAACGCCGCTTCCAAATCTCCTGACATATTGAGAGTAACGCCCATATTGTTATGGGCTGCAGCGTAGTCCGGTCTAATCTTGATCGCCTTCTTGTAGTTATCTATCGCCGCCGCTAGGTCACACTTATCTTTCCAGGCATTACCCATATTATAATAGGCCTCGGCATAGTCGGGTCTAATTTTTAGGGCCTGAATATAATTGTTAATGGCTTCATCGGGATTTCCATTTTTGGCATTCACGCCACCAAGGAAATTATATAAAACACCAGAGTTTGGGTATTTGATAAGCAGTTGGCTTGCCATAAAAAATGCTTTTTCGAGGCGCATTTGATTATAGAGGTCAAACAGAGGAAGTATCTTTTCGGTAGGGGGGTCGTTAGGCATACTCAGCTCGTCTGGTTTCAATGATTTCAAGGAGTCTAATTTGATTTACATCAGATTAGATGACATCTAAAAAATAGTGGGAGGAACGCTCTTGGCTTCCTCAACGAGTTACTACTCAGATTTAGGCTTAGTGAGACTCGATGCGCTACTTACCGGTTCGGCGTCTAAGATATTAGGTGGTTACGAATTCGAGGAAGCAGCACGCAGAGTTTCGTCATCTATTCGTTTCATGGGCCGTCACTCTAATAAAGTATGTATCGCGTTTCTAGAATAATACCTGTGGGCTATATATGAAACACATACAAGCACAAGTGAATGTCCCGTATAGCCGGAGATTGAGTAGGAGGAAGCTTTTCTGACAATGATAAAGGAGCTACTTCTTGGTGTTGGTTTTTGGTGCGCGATGTAGGCGGGTAGTAACTCATTGACACGAAAAGTCTTTGATTGATCCAACACAATACAGCCCTTAATGCAGTTGGCTTTTCGTACAGATTTCTCACGCGTCGGTTAATTGAATTTTGTTTGGCCTAGTGTTGTTGGGCTTTGTCAGAGATTTCTTTATAAGTTTATTGTGGCGTCTAACACATTGTAATTTATCGATAAAACCCGATTCAACTTGAACTAAACGTAACTACCTGATATAGTCGACGCTAGAAATAGCGAACAGTCACCCGAGTAAGTAAAGGCCCGCGGTGGACGTACTTCTTCGGATTAGCCGGCCAAGAAATCACCGTTTACTAAAATACAAAAACTCTTCGGCGTCTCCTAACAGGGTCTACCAGAAAGGAAAAAATATGAGACTTTTGCACGGCGGCTGTGAGCCGAAAATAAAGGCGGCGACTACGGATGCATTTAATACTGCCGAACGGGAAGAAGTGTGATCTGACATCGATGAAGCTGTTAACCCCGACGTTATTGGAACTATGACCGATATGAGCCATCGAGTCGTCTAGCATAGAGGCCATCTATTCTTCGCATAACATTGAGCATCCCTACCCCAAGAGGTCGCGATTGCGCTCACTGAGTTTTCAGAGTGCTAAAAGACGATGGTTTTGTAACGCTCACGTGTCCTGACTTGGGGTCAGGTTGCGCTCTTTTCGCCGATGACCAGCTTCTCGAGCCCGAATGTAGTTCGCCGAGCGATCCTATCGTTCCAATTGATATGCTTTATGGCTTCAGGCCCTCGATGGTGGCAGGTAATCTATATATGCCGCATCGATCAGGTTTTACGAACAGAACATTGATAGGTACCTTTTTAACACAACCGTTTTAAGTCGGTTGCGAGAGCGAGAAGAGAAAAGTATTTCGACCTTTTTTGCCTAGCCTCAAAGAAAGAGTTTCCAGAAGATGACCTGCGCTCACTAGTACGCATGCATTTCCCTTAGAGTGTTACTTGTCTGTGAAGCATAGATTCGGCACAAATCATAGGGTGTAGATGAAAGCAACCTGGCAAGGTATAAAGGCGGAACTCGTCAGTGTAATCGACGGCAGCGCGAACGGGAGCGACTGTGCCGCGACATTTATTCGACACAATGAGACTATAAGGCGATGCAGAGCCTGGCCCAAATATGCACAAGGAAACTACATGACAGAATTCACAGCGATTGCCCCTGAAAGCCACGCTCAAAAGGCGTGGAAGAATGTCACTGATTACGGATTTAGCTCCGAGAACGCCATTATCCAATTGGTGGGCGCCGAACTCAGCGATGCGGCATTGGCGATGCCCACCGGGTTCATCGTGCATGAAGCCGGCTACCAGCTGGTCGCGATCACTTCGCTGCAGTCCGGGCAGAATCTTTATGTGGCGCCGGACGGAAAGTGGCTAGGAACTTACATACCCTCTGCCCTACGAGCGTATCCTTTCCGATTGCTGAAGCACGAGAGTGCCGAGAAACCTGTCCTGTGCATCAACGAAGCCAGCGGACTGGTGGTGGAGGGCGTGGAAGTAGGGAACGATTTTTTCGACGATGAAAACCAGCCCACCCAAGGAATCAAGGACATCCTTAATTTCCTCACCGAAGTCGAGGCCAGCCGAGTTGCCACCCAAAGGGCCGTGAACGTGCTGGCTGACGCCGGTCTGATCACATCTTGGGTGATCAACCTCAAGCAGGGTGAGAAAGACGTACCGGTGGAAGGTCTGTTTCGCATTGACGAAGCGGCTTTAAATAAACTGGATGACGAGGATTTTCTGGCTGTGCGCGGCGCGGGTGGTTTGGTCTTGGCTTACGCGCAACTTTTTTCGATGAAGCAACTTGTCATTCTGGAGCGATTGGGCAGGTTACAAGGTCAGATATTCCAGCAGCAGACGGCGCAGTCCGAAGCCGCGAATCTAAACGGATTTTCCCTTTCTGCGGATGAAGGGTCGCTAATCTTTGATTGAGGTGGATATTGGTGAAGTAATAATAGAAGCTAGTCCTTAACGGGGGTGGGTTTTTTTGTTCGCGTTTTCTCAGACACCGATATTATTGGGGTGTCGTTGGAATGACCAGACACGTATTCGAGATTTATGTGAGCTGCAACATCTTACGATAGATGTACTATCAATGCTGCACAAAAATTGTTTCAGGATCCTTTCCTTCAAATTAACGTTGGTAAGCTTGCGTGAACCCACTCTCCAAATGTTGCGTAAAGAGCTCTGTCCTAAGCAGATAGATTTCCGGTCAGTCGCGGATTGACCTCATATGTTGCGATTATACTACGTAGATAAATGAGGCTATTCAGATGGGTGATTTGACAGCGAAGAAATCCGGTTCACTCGATCTTTGTAAGTACCTTATCTCGCAGACCTATGGAGATACCCTTGGTAACAAGGAGTTGGTTACGCACGTGTCCGTAGGCAATACAGGTAAAGATCTCTTCTTCTAAAGTAGTACAGTGGATCCGAATTCGATTGATATCTATCTTTATGAGAATAAGGTAGATATCACCTTGGTACTTTAAAATGACCGACCCAAAGCTATTTAAATACACGTGTTTAAAGTAAAATCCAGACCTCTGCCTTTTTTCGGCGGGCGGGTCATGAATAACGCTAATTCGCGCAACGACCCATCCCCCGCATAATTAGCTCTGCGTTTTAATTGGGAAATTAACTATGGCTGCGATCTACTATCATCCTGAAGCCTACTCTATGGATAATTCGAGGCTTATGGGGCGTAACGCTGCTGGGGACTCTTTTTTAAGGGGATTTTTGAAGTATAAATCGTCTAATGAAACTTACGTACATGTGACTAACGAGAAGCACAAATCTGTGTTTACGGAAACTTTCAAGAACTATAAGCAAACAACCCAAACTAAATTTTTCTCCCCAAATACTATCCACTCGGCAACCGAAGCTGGTTGCATTTATTTTCCTGGACCAAACATAAGCGAACATTCTTATCATAGGAGTTTATTTTCTAATATAAATTGGTCGCTCTGCGGGATTACACATACAACGTCCTCTGCGGCAGCCATGGACGCAATCGTCGCGTGGATCACCTCTTCGGTCCAACCGTGGGACGCAGTGATTTGTACCTCTACTGCAGTTAAGAAAAATGTCGAGATCGTACTCCAAGCAGAAGTTGACTCGCTACGAGAACGGTTAGGCATTACTAAGATCGTCTTGCCGCAGCTACCTGTCATCCCATTAGGCATTCATACCAAAGACTTCGCCTATTCCACCGAGCAGCGCGTTAAAGCGCGAGATAAGATCAGTATAGGGGGTAATACGCTTGTCGTTCTTTACACCGGCCGCTTGTCCTTTCATGCAAAGGCACATCCTTTAGCTATGTATCAAGCGCTAGAGAATGCAGCACAAGTAACCGGTAAAGAAGTGATCCTTATCGAATGCGGCTGGCACTCCAATGTGTATATAGAGAAAGCTTTTGCGGATGGTGCAAAGCTAGCGAGCCCCTCGGTCAAAGTAATAACACTAGATGGTCGAGTGGCCAAGAATAGAGAGATAGCGTGGGCAAGTGCCGATGTCTTTTGCTCTTTATCAGACAACATTCAAGAAACCTTTGGGATAGTGCCGATTGAAGCCATGGCCGCCGGTCTGCCTGTTGTTGTCTCAGACTGGGATGGCTATAAGGATACCGTCCGGGACGGTGTAGACGGCTTTCGAATTCCCACGATTGCTCCCGCTCCAGGCCTCGCGGGAGATCTTGCCTATCGTCATGCGTTAGAGATAGATACCTACGACATGTATTGCGGCCTCAGCTCCAGTTTAGTCGCAGTCCATGAACAAAAATTGACTCAAGCTTTTATTGAATTATTTCAGTCACCAGAGCTCAGAAAGAAAATGGGAGATGCCGGCCAATTAAGAGCTACCCAAGACTATGACTGGCGCACTATCATTCCCCGCTACGAAGAGCTGTGGGACGAACAGACGAAGATCCGTCTTGCGGCCAAGAAGGTACTTGAGGTAAGCGCTAAAAAATCGGGTAAACCTCCGACTCCTTCGGTTTGGCCGGCTAGATTAGACCCTACAATCGGGTTTGCGAACTACCCCACCCAGCACCTTACCTTGGCGACTGAGCTGACCTTAACGGAGCCCAGTGCGGAAAAGAGTTTAGTTAAACTGGCACAGTTAAAAAAACTCGCCATGGTTAACTACGCAAACTATGTCTTCCCAACAGATGATGAAGTCGGGTTAGTGTTTGAAATCGCGGAGAAGAATCTACCCAATAGTTCCAAGGCAGAGGACTTGCTATCTGGTTGTAGCGCTCAACGCAGACCACATGTTCTTCGTGGCTTGGGTTGGTTGTGTAAGCTTGGCTTGCTTCAATTCTCATGAATATTCTTTTTATCCATCAAAATTTTCCTGGGCAATTTAAGCATCTGGCGCCTGCTTTGGTTTCTTTAGGACACGACGTTACTGCTTTACTACTTACCAAAACGGATGACAGGCAGTGGAACGGAGTGAAACTGATTCATTATTCGCTAAATCGCGGTAACGCCAAGGAAGCGCACCCATGGACAGTAGATTTTGAAAGCAAAGTCATTAGGGGCGATGCGTGTCTGCGAGCTGCTCTGGCTTTAAAGAAGCAGGGCTATACTCCGGAGGTCATCGCTGCCCATCCAGGTTGGGGAGAGAGTCTATTCCTCAAAGAAGTCTGGCCAGAGGCCAAGCTGAAACTTTATTGCGAGTTTTTCTACCACGCCAGCGGATTTGATGTGGGGTTTGATCCTGAATACCAATCAAGTGACCCGGCCGATGCGGGAAGAGTGACACTCAAAAATGCAAACATGCTACTTCAGTTCCAGCAGGCCGACGCGGGAATAAGCCCAACTCATTGGCAGGCCAGTACGTTTCCTCCACACATTCAGGAGAAAATCACCGTCATTCACGACGGGATAGACACAGAGGTTCTAAGTCCCAACCCAGAAGTTCAGTTCGCGCTTGACTCAGGCAAGATGCTTACTCGCAAAGACGAGGTGATTACGTTCGTTAACCGTGCTCTTGAGCCCTATCGGGGATTTCATGTGTTTATACGGTCGCTACCCACCCTGCTCAAGGGGAGACCAAACGCTGAGGTGCTCATAGTAGGCAAAGAAGGCGTAAGCTACGGTGCCCAACCACCCGGCGGAATAAGCTGGAAGCAGCGATTTATCAACGAAGTATTCCCTAAGCTCGATGAGTCACAGCGCGCAAGAGTGCATTTTCTCAATACCATTGCTTACGATCGTTTTATTGCGCTACTACAGGTGTCAACTGTCCACGTCTATCTGACCTACCCCTTCGTGCTAAGCTGGAGTCTTTTAGAGGCTATGAGCGTTGGCTGTTCGATAGTAGCGAGCGACACCAAGCCCCTGCACGAGGCGATTACTCATAATGAAACGGGCTTGCTCGTGGACTTCTTTGATCCTGAGGCGTTAGCCGAATCAGTTTGTAGCCTACTCAACGACCCGGTGAGGAGAGCAGAATTTGGTGTCAGAGCTCGTGAGTTTGCCAGGACGACTTACGACCTAGAAACCGTGTGTATGCCAAAGCAGATAGCCTGGGTTTTAGACGATTCCAATTAAGGACATGTACTCGATGAAAAAACTATTACACGTAGGCTGTGGGCCCAAGACCAAAGCGCAGACGACCCGAGCATTCAACACTCCTGAGTGGCAGGAAATTCGACTGGACATCGATAAAAGCGTGAACCCTGATGTGATTGGGACTATGACCGATATGGGTGAGATTGAAACCGGCTCAATAGACGCGATCTACTCCTCACATAACATCGAGCATCTTTACCCCCACGAGGTAGGCATCGCGCTCACTGAGTTTCATCGAGTGCTCGCAGACGACGGGTTTGTCATGCTTACTTGCCCCGACTTGCAGTCAGTATGCAAGCTTGTTGCAGAGGATAAGCTCTTGGAGTCGGCTTATACCTCACCTGCAGGACCCATCGCGCCGATTGACATGCTTTACGGGTTTAGGCCGTCCATGGCCGCTGGCAATCTCTACATGTCCCATCGTTCAGGATTTACACAAAAAACGTTAATAGGGACGTTTCAGCACTTTGACTTCAAGTCGGTAGCTGGCTCGAGAAGAGAGGTTTACTTCGATCTGTTTTGTTTGGCTTCAAAAAAAGAGCTTTCGGAAAAAGAGTTAATTGCACTTGCTAAATCGCACTTCCCCTAACAGGCAAGTCTAAGAACTGCATGACACGCTTGGCATCATAGCTCTAAAAGGAACCGCGACATGACTTTAGCCGAAAAGATAAGCAGCCAAGCTGTCTCAATGCTTTCTAACAAAACAGACAATGGAACTCTCAATAACACGCTCAGGCTTCTGTCCAAATGGCGCAGCGTACTCATTCAGAATACTTTGCTAGAGAAAGAGGGCACGCGCGTGATTCAGGGCCCACTAAGGGGTCTGGATTTTATTGAGCAGTCAGCCGAGGGGTGCCATATTGCCAAGCTGCTTGGGTGTTACGAGCAGCCACTTCAGCCTTACATCAGTGCCGCTATTAGCAAAGGTTACACAACAGTACTCAATATAGGCTGTGCCGAGGGGTATTACGCAGTAGGACTTGCTCGAGCAATGCCAGAAGCAAAATCGCTGGCCTTTGATACTGACCCGAAAGCACAGGTTGCCTGCAAGGAGCTTGCTGCTAAAAATGGGGTGAGTAATCGCGTTGAAGTGAGCGGTTTATTTACGCCTTCTAATTTTGCAGATTATGATCAATCATCGACGCTCGTGTTTTGTGACATAGAAGGCGCTGAGCTTGAGCTACTAGACCCCGAAATTGCGCCTGCACTGAAATCTATGGACATAATTATCGAGTCGCACGAGTGTTTGCGGGCCGGAATAACGGATGCTCTAAACACGCGGTTCTCTGCCACACATGACGTTCAGTTAATTACAGACAACGGGTCAAGACAGCTTGAGAATGCACCGGTTTGGTTTAAACAGCTTTCGCATTTGGATCAACTGCTAGCTACTTGGGAGTGGCGGTCCGGACCGACACCATGGTTAGTTATGCATCCAAAAGCCCTAACGGGATCTCATTAATGAATCGGGCTGGATTGCAGAGAGCTAGTATTTACCAATCTAATGTTAAAAATAAGCAAAATATCGAAAATTAATATTAATTTTACGGAGGGGAGGGGAGTTAAAAAATCTAATTCTCCAAAGAAATGCATCTTCGCAAGTTTAACTTAATGTGGTGAGGACAGCATGACTGCTTAGTCAGCGGCCCTGAGTTGAGGCATAAGCACTGCGCTCATTATCATTGGTACCTTCCGAGCGACCTCTGAGTAATAGGGGTGTGTTGCTTAGGAAAATTAAGAGGTTCGAAAAATATCATCCGCCTTGTGATTCTGCGGAAAGCCTGATTTTACATCTCGAAAATTGAGTGACTTATTGGGATATTCGGTTGCTTGATGATCTGTATCTTTATCAGTTGCGTTCTAATAATTGTAAAATTTGCTATAACTGCTATGCTTAATTTCAATTATTGAATTCAAGTGATACTTCTGAAAATAATAAGTTAGTTTTACGGAGAGGGAATATGTCCGACTATCCAAGCAGATTTTCCTCGGTTTCTGAGGCCATAGCTTACGGTGAGGCAAACGGGCAAGGTTCTCTCACAGTTCAATCCGACGGAGTTATTACTAACCAAAACGGCCAATTCATGGTTTATGACTCTGACGGCAATTTAGCGCCAGGAGGAATGTACCAATCGGCTTCCGTGCCGGCGTCAACCGCAGCGCCGACCCGTCTTGATGGAGAATTCGGACGATTTAACTCGGTAGCAGAAGCAATGGCTTACGCATCAGGGGCCGGTGGTCAAGGCCCTCTCACGGTTCAGCCAGACGCAGTTATTACTAACCAAAACGGCCAGATTATGGTTTATGACTCTGGCGGCAATTTAGCGCCCGGAGGGATGTACCAGCCGGCTCCCGACCCAGCGCCTGTGCCAGATCCCGCTCCTGTTCCGGTGCCGCCCCCCGCAGCGGGCAGCGGAGTCGAAATAGAAAGTTACGGAGCTTACGCGCTGTATAGAAATGACACACGCCTTGCGCTCGATTTAGACGGGCATGCTGGCAGTACAGCTAAATTGTTAGGCGCATTTCTAGGAAGCGCAGGTGTTTCAAACAAAAGGTTTGTTGGTATAGGCCTTCAACATCTTGATGCAGGTGGCACATACGAAGAGCTGATGGAATTAGCTATTTCGAATGTGTTTGGTGAGACGCCAAATAGCCGTTCAGTGGTCGCGACGTTTTATCAGAATCTGACAGGTCAGCAAGCGCCGGAAAGCTTGATAGATACTTATGCGAGCTTATTAGACGACGGTGATTTGTCTTTGCTCTCACTGTCTCTGCAGGTAGCCGACAATGAAATCAATCTGTCGAATATCAATTTTGTTGGACTAAGTTCGACTGGTATCGAATACAGCTAAGAAAGATGGTCTAAAGCCATGTATTACCGGAGTTGGTTTTTTTGTCCGTAGGTGTTTTGCAGTATGCGGATGGTTCGCTCTTTATTTGGTTTCTTAAGTGGTGATTTCGTTGAGGTTGGTTTACTTGACATCTGTTTCAAAGACTCTTGAATGCCGACCTAGCGACTTTTGAATAATAGGGAGTGTTTATTGGCAAAATAAGGAGGTTAAAAATATCATTCGCTTCGTGATTCTGCTGGAAGTCGGATTTTACAACTCTGTAGAATTGAGTGACTTATTAGTGGCTCTTTGTAACTTGAAGAACTGTATCTCTGTCGAGCGTCGTGTAAAGAATTTGTAATTATTACTACAAATGCTATATTTATTGTAATGCAGTTTTATGGAGCAGAAATATGTCCGACTATCCAAGCAGATTTTCCTCGGTTTCTGAGGCTATAGCTTACGCTGAGGCAAACGGGCAAGGTTCCCTCACAGTTCAATCAGACGGAGCTATTACAAACCAAAACGGCGAAATCATGGTTTATGACTCTGACGGCAATTTAGCGCCAGGAGGGGGCATGTACCAGTCGGCTCCGGTGCCCGTGCCGGAACCAGCTCCAACCCCAATACTCGGAGAATTCGGCCGTTTTAATTCTGTATCAGAGGCGATGGCCTATGCATCTGGTGCTGGGGGACAGGGCCCTCTCACGG
>Ga0115563_1001791_pt1 | contig 16372 bp, 17 predicted proteins | sample COGITO_mtgs_1105_2_FD_87198 | JGI IMG/M metagenome (GOLD analysis project Ga0115563, IMG submission 87198) | Pelagic marine microbial communities from North Sea - COGITO_mtgs_110519 | ecosystem: Environmental > Aquatic > Marine > Epipelagic | place: Germany:Helgoland, sampling site Kabeltonne...
GTATGAATTGTGATTTTTTTTGAGTGAGAAATTTGTTTTAATTTTCGATTATTTTTAACCAAATTTGCTAATGCTAAGATAGCATCCGCGTATTGAATTTCTTTTGTTATTATCACGGGAATACCTAAAGTTTTAATTAAAGATTTAACATCTTGAGTATTAATTCCATAAATATATAAGAATGTAAATTTTTCTTTTAACTCCGTTTTTAAATTCCCATTAGTTTTTACGACTCTTTTTGTTTTTAGTTTGTCCGATTCGGGTAATCGGTTTAAGAGGTAATTATTTTTTTGCTTTTTTTCAGGTGCAAAGCGTTTCAATGATGCATCATTGTTAATATCCACTTCTTTTTGGTTGTAAATGATTTTACAATCAATTAAATTATTATAGTTTTGGATTAATGAACGTCTTTGGACCGGTAGACTTTGGCCCTGTAATAAAAGGTCAACGGATTGTTCAATATTCTCATGTATAACCCAAGTTTGGGGATCATGAATTTCAATAGCAACTTCAAAAGTTGGTGGGGCTTTTCTCTCTAAAATACTTTTTGAGGAACCACGACGTTTCGCTTCTTCATCACCTAATGTTACATATTGAATACCACCGATTAGATCTGTAATCGTTGGGTTTTTAATTAAATTTTCTAATGCATTACCATGAGCTGTACCAACTAATTGAACACCTCTTTCAGCAATGGTACGAGCAGCAGCAGCTTCTAATTCCGTTCCAATTTCATCAATGATAATAATCTCTGGCATATGATTTTCTACGGCTTCGATCATTACTTCATGTTGATTTTGATGATTAGAAACTTGCATTCGTCTTGCTTTACCGATTGATGGATGCGGTAAATCCCCATCTCCTGCTATCTCATTGGACGTGTCAATGATTATTACACGTTTTTTCATACCATCGGACAAGACGCGAGCAATTTCTCGGATAGCTGTTGTTTTTCCGACTCCGGGCCGCCCTAATAGTAAAATTGATTTTTTTTGTTCAAGTAAATCACGCACAATACTAACGGTACCAAAAATGGCTCTTCCAACTCGGCAAGTTAAGCCAATAACGTTTCCTTTTCGGTTTCGAATGGAACTGATACGGTGCAAAGTTTTTTCAATACCTGCTCGGTTATCACCACTGAATTTACCGAGACGTTTTAGTATATAATCAAGATCTTGCCAAACAATAGTACGGTAAGAAAGGTAATCAGTTCCTTTAGCAAAACGAGCTTCAGGTCGACGGCCTATATCCAGTACAATTTCGACAAGCTGTTCTCGACGCGGGTGTTTTTCTAAGGGGCCGCTTATAAAAGTCGGTAATACGTCAAGTAATTGAGTTAAATCATCTGCAAGAAGCATTTATTTTTTTGTTATTCTATTCCTTTTTCATTATATATTATCTTTAAGGGGGCTTTTATTTAGTACTTGTTCGAAATTGTTAAATAAAAGAAATGTTATAATCTAATAGAGTACGTAAATGCATTCTGTATTTACTTTAATAAGCAGCATATAAAATTCTACCAACCAAAAACCATGTCTCACTTTACTAAAATCAAGACAAAACTTTATGATCGCGCGACAATTGAAAAAAGTCTGTCAGATCTAAACATTGAATGGGAAGCAGGTACTAACACTGTTCGCGGCTACAACAATCAAGAACAATCAGCTGATATTGTAATTCGTCAGAATAATAACCATGATATTGGTTTCAAGTGGAACAACAATGAGTATGAATTAGTTACAGATTTAATGTTCTGGAACCAATCTTATTCTGTTGATAAGTTTTTAAACCAGGTTCACCAGCGTTATGCGTTTAACCTGATTACTAAAGTAAGTGAAGAGCAAAGCTTACAGTTTGTGGAATCTGAAAATCAAGAAGATGGTTCAATCCGTTTACTTTTACGTAAAGTTAATTAAGATTTCATAAATTTCTTTAATCTTGTATATACGCGCGATTTATCAAAAATCTATTGATATCGATGATCGCGCGTTATTAGATGTGTGGGTGTGGAACTAAAAACATCCTTAATTTAGTCCCTTAATATATTTTAGGGTTTTAAGGTGACTAGTTTTAAAAGGTTATTGTGGGTATTCACGTTTTTGATTATTATAAGTCTTAATAAGATCCGAATTTTCAATAAAACGGATCTAATTTTTTATAAGTTTAATTTTATATCGACAGATCTATGAAAAAAGAACTTGAATTATATGAACTGGTTTTATTATTAAAATTTACTTCAACCGAAGCAGAGACAAATGAGCGTATTCAGCGTTATAAAGATTTTCTGACTGAAAGAGGTAGTCAAGTAATGGTTAAAAACCAAGGAAAGCGATCTTTAGCTTATCCAATTAAGGGTTTCGAAACAGCAACTTCTGTTCAATTTGTTTATCTTGGTAATGGAGAGCTAATTAAATTACTTAATACTGAGCTTCAACGTGATGAATTTATTTTACGTTCAATCACAACAAAACTAATGGATGACAATTTATCGAAATTATTTGCGTAAATCGAAATTTGGTTTTTTAAACGCAGAATAAAGTCTCTATTATTGCCGCTGTATTACTTATCTACAGCGGCCGATAATTATTATTGTTTATTCACACCCTTGCTTAGTTTATTAAACAAGGGTAATTTATTACGTAATTTATTATTTATTTATTTAAATTAAAAACTGTAATATAAAACGGTGGTAAAGTTTGCAATAATATCTTCAACAGGAAATTTAATTCCTGGGAGGTTTTTAAGACCAAAAATATTTTCTTAAACAAAAATTTAATCATGACTACAACTTTACAAAGACGCGAGAGCGCAAGCTTCTGGGAGCAATTCTGCGCATGGATCACTTCAACTGAGAACAGACTATACATTGGTTGGTTCGGTTGTCTAATGTTCCCTACTCTACTTACAGCTATCTCAGCTTACATTATTGCTTTTATCGCAGCACCTCCAGTAGATATCGATGGTATCCGTGAGCCAGTTGCTGGTTCTCTACTTTACGGTAACAACATCATCTCTGGTGCTGTAGTACCAAGCTCAAACGCTATCGGTGTTCACTTCTACCCAATCTGGGAAGCAGCTTCAATCGATGAGTGGCTATACAACGGTGGTACTTACCAACTAGTTGTTTTCCACTTCTTCATTGGTGTATGTGCTTACATCGGTCGTGAGTGGGAGCTTTCTTACCGTCTAGGTATGCGTCCATGGATCTGTGTTGCTTTCTCTGCTCCAGTAGCAGCAGCAGCAGCTGTATTCATCATCTACCCAATCGGTCAAGGTTCATTCTCTGATGGTATGCCTCTAGGTATCTCTGGTACTTTCAACTTCATGCTTGTATTCCAAGCTGAGCACAACATCCTAATGCACCCATTCCACATGCTTGGTGTTGCTGGTGTATTCGGTGGTTCACTATTCTCAGCTATGCACGGTTCTCTAGTAACTTCATCTCTAATCCGTGAGACTACTGAGAACGAGTCAGCTAACTACGGTTACAAGTTCGGTCAAGAAGAAGAGACTTACAACATCGTTGCAGCTCACGGTTACTTCGGTCGTCTAATCTTCCAATACGCTTCATTCAACAACTCACGTGCACTTCACTTCTTCCTAGGTGCATGGCCAGTAGTTGGTATCTGGTTCACATCTATGGGTGTAGCAACAATGGCATTCAACCTAAACGGTTTCAACTTCAACCAATCAGTTGTAGATTCACAAGGTCGTGTAATCAACACTTGGGCTGATATCCTAAACCGTTCAAACCTAGGTATGGAAGTAATGCACGAGCGTAACGCTCACAACTTCCCTCTAGATCTAGCAGCTGGTGAGTCTCTACCAGTAGCTCTAGTTGCTCCTGCAGTAGCAGCGTAATTAGTTCTTCTAGAACAACTTAGTAAAAACAGAGGGCTTAGCCCTCTGTTTTTTTTTTGTCTGTATTTGACCCTTAACTCTGCGCAGACACTAAATAATATAAACCTTTTAATGAATGCTCGGGTTATTTTAGTTCAGTTTGACATTTCTGGATAAATTTTTTATTCTTTAACTATGGAAAACTGACTTATATAATATTTATTTAACATTTTGTAGTAAGATGGCCAAGCAAGGTATGATACAGCGCGAAAAAAAGCGCGAGCGCTTAATTGCGAAGTATGCAAACAAAAGAGAAGCCCTTAAAGATGAGTTAAAAACTGTTGGGTCTTTTAAGGATCGTGTAGCTCTTTATAAAAAATTTGAACGTGTTCCAAGAAATGCCTCACCTTCTCGTAACAGAAATCGTTGCTGGGTAACGGGAAGAAGCCGTGGGTTTTATAGAGATTTCGGTTTATCACGACACGTATTAAGAGAAATGGGGAATGAAGGACTTATTCCAGGATTAAAAAAATCTAGTTGGTAGTATTTTAAACATTTTATTATGACAAAAAGAACACTTCGAGGGACGTACTTAAAAAAAGTTAGGACTTCTGGTTTCCGCAGCCGTATGCAGACAAAAACGGGCCGTCGAATCCTAAACGCAAGAAGAAGAAAAGGTAGAAATAAATTAACAGTTTAGTTAGTAGTAAAGATGATCAAACTTAGACTAAAAAAATATGGTCGTAAAGGCCAACCTTGTTACAGAATTGTTGCAATGGATAGTCGTACAAAACGTGATGGTGCTTCGATTGAAGAATTAGGTTTTTATAACCCAATGACAGATGAAACACATTTAAAATTTGAGAGAATCAAAGCAAGATTAAAAGATGGAGCCCAACCAACGGAAACGGTTCACAATATTTTTGTTAAAGCGAAAATTTTTGATTAATTAAAGTCAATTAATCAATTTTTACAAATAATTAGCCAATAACAAATTCATAATGGCTGAAGCTCAAAAGTTAAAATTAAAGGTTCTTTGGTTAAAAAATGTTTTAGGTTTGGCCATTGACCAGACGGTTATCAAGCAGTCTTATCCTTTAACGCAATATTATTTTTGGCCAAGAACTGAGGCTTGGGATCAATTAAAATTAGAATTGGATTCAAAGCCTTGGTTATCCGAGAAAGAAAAAATAAGTACCCTAAATTTAGCCACTGATATCATTTCTCATTGGCGAACAAATAGAAATACAGATGCCGTGCAAAAAGTTGCTAATAATTTTAGCGAGGCGGTTTTTGTAGATCTTAATTGCTAGGCTTATAGCTCAGCGGACAGAGCACCAGATTCCGATTCTGGGTGTCGAGGGTTCGACTCCCTCTTAGCCTTTAACTTTCCAATATTTACTGACACGTAAAAAATTATCGCTACCCCCTAATAGGCCCTTTGTTTGCAGGCTATGGAGCAAGTGAGGCCTTTAGTGTAGTAACCTGAGCGAAATATAATAATGCATCTGGCTGGGTTCGAACCAGCGGTGTCTCAATGAGAAGCGGATTATGAGTCCGATGCCTTCGACCACTTGGCTACAGATGCTTGTAATTTTGTTGGAGCTGGTGGGATTTGAACCCACGTCCATATAGGGTTTTACGTCTAATCTCTATCTATAATAAAAACAGGATTAAAAATGGTGTCTTTACATACATTTCCAATGTGTATGTGGCTCTTTTTTAAGTATTATAAGTTCAGCTGGCTATAAAGAGTCAGCAAGCTGACAATTCAAAAAACTTATGCGAAAGCCATTACTGGCTTAGCAACGAAAGCTTTTGTAGAAAAAGATAAGATGTTTTTTGCACTTATTTTTTATGTTGTGACTTAAAAAGCCGTATTTCGAAAAGGGAAAAGTCTATATGTCGAATCCGAAGCAGCCCCTGTCTAAAAGCATATATAAAATCGATTTACTTTGTCAAACGTTACTTCTGATTGACATCTTAATCAATACTTGTGAAAACAGCTATATTACGTTTTAGTACTCGAAGCTTTAAACTAAACCCTTGAAGAATATTTTTTAAAGGTGTTTGTTTATATTCTTGTTGGTATTGCAGAACTTCTTTTGTCGAACTTGTCGGGCTTACGAAAAATGTAGCCTTCGTGTTGTGAATTGTGTTAGTAGAGACCACATTAATTAGGTCAGAACTAATTTTATCTTCCCATGATTCAATAAAATCTTCTAAATTATAAGAAAAGATTTGTGATTTACGGATTAGGAAGTTGGTATTTGGAAATTCTGAGCCCTTATAACGGATACTTTGTCGTCCGTGTTGTTTAACAAATTCTGCAGCTTGTGTTTGTTCAAAGAATATATAATTTACAAGTTTTTCTTGGTTTGGAGTATCGTTTAAGCTTCCTTGGATAATGTGACTATCTCCCATTCCAATTAAACGGTTAGCCGATTGGATTATTTTACCAAAGATTGAATCAATCGTACCTGAAACTTTAAAATATTGTTCTGATAGAATATTACGTTGGCTTTCTTGAACTTGGACAATGTAAATTGGTACGCCTTTAAAAAATTCATCACGTTGTGCAAAAGAAGAAGCACCCACACTTTGTGAAACACGCAATCCAATTTTATCTAAAAATGGAAGTAAATTTACATCTTTTCGCTGAAATGTTATTTGTTGTTGTTCATTTTCAACGATAACATCTCCCTTTTTTATGTAATTTGTAAGAAAATTTTGTACCTCTTTTAGATCAGGGACGAAGCGAAAATCAATTCCCGGGTGGTATTCACGGGTTATTTTGTAAGCTAAATCTAAACCAATACAATTTATAGATAACCCAACAGTTTGAGTGCCGTCAATGTCTGATTGAGCGATTGCTTTTAAATAAGTTTCCGCATCGAAACGGTTCAGAAAAAACAATCCAAATTGTTGGTTTTTTTCAGCCGTTTGGTCAAAGTCTCCGCAAAAATCATATAGTTTTTCGTTAAAAACTGTTTTAAACGTTTTAGAGGATAAGTCTTTGGAAGGTTTATTTAAAACAATTTCCCCATTACCATTTATGATTGTAAAGACTGGAACTGTCTTGAGTGCTGATTGGATTGGTTGCGTACGGTTAGTATAAAACTGATTTGACGCGACTTTATCAAGGTAACCTGCAATATATTGATCTACCTTGTACTCATTTTGAACTAAGGCTTGTCCACCACCATTAAAGAACCAATCATCAACAAACTCACTAAATGGAAAATTGTCAGGTCGATTATCCTTTGTTTTATCGCTATGTGGAGAGTTATTTAATTTATCTAAATTATTCCATTTGATTTTAATTTTAGGTGGGTAAGAATAAAGAGATTCTAAATATTCTGCAGTTTTTGATTTTTGGTTAATTGATGGTATTTCAAAATTACCCTGGGAATCAAGGTTTTGGTTTGAGTAGTTACACGTTTCTATTATTGCCATGCTATTGTATCAATTCATTGAATTAAAGTTAAGAATACTATCTTTTGAAGTATTGTTCTAGTGTTAACTCGAGAGTCTCAACGGACTATGTATGAAAAGGGAGTGAACACCCTATTGCAAAAAATTCATAAATAATGTTTGCAAAATATAATCAGATAGTATATTATATATTTAAAGGGCGGTTAGCTCAGTGGTAGAGCGCCTGCCTTACAAGCAGGTGGTCATAGGTTCAAATCCTATACCGCCCAAGCACTTTAAAATTTGAAACAGGTTAAAAGATTTCTCTTTTAACCTGTTTTAAAAATCGGGCTCATCGTCTAAGGGATTAGGACAGGGACCTTCTAAGTCTCTAATGTAGGTTCGAATCCTACTGGGCCTATTTATTTTTAGTTAGTTAAAAACTTCCTCAAAAACTGAACTTACTTTATCTCCTGAATCAATTGATTCAAGTGGATCCTTTCTAAGTCTGTGTCGTAAACACAGTGTAATAACTTTTTCGATATCTTCTAAAGTTACCTTTGAACGTCCGTTGTAAGCAGCATAAGCTTTTGCTGCACGGTTTGTTACGATATCCCCTCTTAATCCATCAACGTCTAAACTTCCACATACTTGAGAAATTTTTACGCGCATTTCATACTCTAGTTCAACACTTGGTAAAAGATCTTGCGCATCTGTGATTTTTTTCTTAAGCTCATCAAGTTGGGCAGCATTTGCTGCTAAACACTCATCTGGGTTTTGATCAAATGCACTTCTTTCTTCTACAACACGAACACGAGTTTCCGGGTCACGAACAGTTCGGATCTCTGCGTGCATACCGAAACGGTCTAATAATTGTGGACGAAGCTCACCTTCTTCTGGGTTACCTGAACCTACAAGAACAAAACGTGCTGGGTGCTTAATAGAAATACCTTCACGCTCAACTGTGTTCCACCCTGAAGCAGCTGAATCTAGTAGAATATCAACTAGGTGATCATCTAGTAGGTTTACCTCATCAACATAAAGGATACCACGGTTAGCTTTTGCTAGAAGTCCTGGCTCAAATGCTTTTACACCTTCTGTAAGTGCTTTTTCAATGTCAATTGTTCCACAAACTCGGTCTTCTGTAGCACCTAGTGGTAAATCAACCATTGGTACTTTCTTGTAAGCAAATTCTACTTCTTCGTTGGCTTCCACAGCTTTTTTAACTGTTTCACTCATTAGCTCGAAATCTGTAATCGAAGAGTTGAATGGATCATCCGCAGCTACTTTAATAGCTGGTAGAAGGTCAGCAACAGCTCGGATTGTTGTTGATTTTCCTGTACCACGATCTCCCATAATCATTACGCCACCAATTCTTGGATCAATTACGTTTAGAATTAAGGCAAGTTTCATTTCTTCTTGTCCAATAATCGCGGTGAAAGGGAAAACCGGTCTTTCATTTTCAACTTTATCTGCAACAGCAACCATTTTGTTACGTTATTTTAAAAATTTATAATAATCTTGATTTAGATTATAACATGTATCTATTAATTTTTGGTAGAAAGACCTGTAATTGGTGAACTTGGTTGTGCAAACTCTACTGTTTTTGCTTTCCCTGCTAAATAACCTAAACGACCACCCATAACACCTAGTTTCATAGCTAAAGCCATATCTTTAGAAGAGGAAGCTTTCGCAATTGCTGTGTTTGCTAGAACAGCATCAGCACCTAATTCCATAGCCTCTGCCGCTTGGCTTGGTGTACCAATTCCCGCGTCTACTACAACTGGAACATTGGACCCTTCAATAATGATTTTAATATTGTATAAATTTTTTAGCCCTTGGTTAGACCCAATAGGTGAACCTAATGGCATAACAGTTACACAACCAGCACCTTCTAATTGTTTTGCAACAATTGGGTCGGCATTTATATAAGGTAAAATGTCAAAATTTTTACTTATTAAATATTCGGCTGCGGTTAATGTCCCTAAACTATCAGGCAGTAAATATTTTGGATCAGGAATTACTTCGAGTTTTAAAAAATTGTTATCGGTATAATTTAAATTTTTCAAAATTTCACGGCTTAAAAACCCTAAACGAATTGCTTGCTCTGCAGTTTGGCACCCAGCCGTATTTGGCATTAACCAAATTTTTGTCCAGTCCAAATTATTTAACAGTCGGTCAATTCCTTCAACATTTGAGCTTTGAGCTCGTCGCACCGCAACAGTCAATATTTCACAACCACTTAAAAGGATTGATTCCTTAGCTTCTTGAAAATTTTGATATTTTCCTGTGCCAAGCATTAAACGTGAAGAAAATGTGCGTCCAGAAATAATTAAGGGATCATTTTCTAGCATACTTAAGTTAGACATACGTTTTTTAAAAGTTTATGAAGTATAAAAAATATTTAGGAGATCTCAAAGATCTGTCTTTAGTATACATGCAAAGACAGCAACATTTAAAATGTTATAATAGTTTAAGTCTTAGATAATTAAAGCCTCAAATTTATGGCCCGTGTTATAGTTGTAACGTCTGGCAAAGGTGGTGTTGGAAAAACAACAACAACCTCTAATATCGGAATGTCACTTGCCCGATTAGGGCATTCCACTCTCCTTATTGATGCTGATGTAGGTTTACGTAATCTTGACCTTTTATTAGGCTTAGAAAATCGCATTATTTATACAGGTTTAGATGTATTAAAAGAAGATTGTCGAATCGAACAAGCAATAATACAAGATAAGCGGCAGCCAAAATTATCATTTTTCCCTCTTTCTTCTAATCGTGCCGAATTACCAATTCGCGCAGACCAAGTACAAGAGTTCATTACGAGGTTAAAAGATGATTATGAATATATCTTAATTGATAGCCCAGCAGGAATCGACAATGGCTTTCAAACGGCAATTGAATGCGCTGATGAAGCTCTCGTAGTTGTAACCCCGGAGGTTCCGTCGATTCGAGATGCCGATCGTGTTATTGGTATTCTTATGTCGAAGGGTATTAAACAGATAAATCTTATCATTAATCGGATTCGACCGAACATGGTAAAAACGGATGATATGATGTCAGTAGAAGACGTTAAAAATATTCTTGGTATTGAGTTATTAGGCGTTGTTCCAGACAGCGAAAAGATAATTGTTGCGTCAAATCGTGGTGAACCGATTGTTCTTGAAGCTAAAACTTGTTTACCGGGACAAGCGTTTGAAAATATTGCTCGACGTTTAACTGGGGAAGAAGTTAGTTTCTTAGATTTAAATAATTCTGGTGGAAGGAATTCCGTAAAGCGAATTCTTCGAAATTTTATAAACCGTTCGAAATAAGCCAAACAGTTTAGCGTCCTAACAAAATAAGTTTAATGCCCATGCTTTTTACCCTAAAGTAGAGGGTTAAAAAAAATTATGTTTTATAAAAAAATTAAAACAGGACCAATAAGCTAATTAATAAATAATAAGTCATAAGGTCCTGTTTTATAGTTGTAGAGTAAAAAACCCGAGCTTGAGCATTTATTCTTAATTAAGTTAAGACATGCGCTTTAACTGTTGTAATGCAACTCGACCGATGTTAAATAAAGCCCAAGAAGCAGCTGCTAATAGTGGAAATAAAACAACTAGAAGTCTAGTATCTGCCATAAAAGTAAAATCTTTTTACAAATATTAAATAGTTTTTATTTGAATACTATTATACATCTTTTATAACATTAGTTCTTAAAACTATATGAGAAATTTTTCTCATAGGAATTTTTTTTCATATTTATCTTAAAAAACCAAGATCTAATCCTTAGAGAATTAATACTATAATTTAGTTTCTTTTTATGTCTGACCTTCCGTTTACATTAGACCAATTAAAGATTTTACACGCTATTTCTAGTGAAGGCAGCTTTAAAAAAGCAGCCGAAAAACTTTATATTTCTCAACCAGCTGTTAGCCTCCAAATCCAAAACTTAGAGCGACAATTGAATACGCCCTTGTTTTACCGAGATAAAAGAAAAGCCCGCCTGACTGAAACCGGTCAATTACTAATTAAATATTGTGAGCGTATTTTAAGTCTTTGTGATGAAACGTGCCGAGCGTTAGATGAATTGCATACGTTGCAATCGGGAAGTTTAATTATCGGTGCGAGCCAAACGACGGGTACTTATTTAATGCCACGTTTAATTGGAATATTTAAAAATAAATATCCCCAGATTTCAATTGAGTTACAAGTACATTCCACTCGTAAAATTTCTTGGGGTGTTGCCAATGGCAACATTGATTTAGCGGTTGTAGGTGGTGAAGTACCGCAAGAATTACAAAAGGACTTACGAATAACTTCATACGCAGAAGATGAATTAGCTCTTATTCTTCCTCTATCACATCCCTTTTCGACGCTTGAATTTATTCAAAAGGAAGATCTTTATCGAATACGATTTATCGCTTTAAATACTCAATCAACAATTCGAAACGTAATTGATAATACGTTAATCCAACACGGTATTGATAGTAGTTATTTAAAAATTGAAATGGAATTAAATTCTATTGAAGCTATTAAAAATGCCGTACATTCTGGTCTAGGTACCGCGTTTGTTTCGGTTTCTGCTATCACAAAAGAACTTGAGTTAGGAATGTTGCATTGGGCAAAAATTGAAGGGCTTACCATGAAACGTACACTATCCATTTTATTAAATCCAAAGCGTTATTATTCAAATGCGACGCAGATTTTTAAAGAAGAGATCCTAGAAATGTTGATAGACCCAATTACGGAAAATCGTAGTAAAAATGATGTCGACATGTAATTAGATAATTTACTTAATTCAAATTAAAAAGATTCCAAATTTCTTATAAAAATAGTATTGACAATAAGGGTAATAAATTATATTATTAAGATATAACTCTATATGCCCCCATCGTCTAGAGGCCTAGGACATTTCCCTTTCACGGAAGTAACGGGGATTCGAATTCCCCTGGGGGTATTAAAAAAAAATAAACTTACTGATGTTTATAATTTCAGTAAGTTTATTTTTTTTATACTTGGTTAAATAACGGTAGTGTCCCTACTAAAAAAAGTGGACAAATTCCGACGTTGTATAAATCATCATTGATTTAACGTGACCAAATATTAAGCAAAAAAAAAGCCCCGAAGTTTCTAACAAAGTATTAGAAACTTCGGGGCTGAATAGTGTTTGCCTTTTAAAAACTTCTTATAGAGACGAACCCAGACCTGAGTATGCGCCGAAGAAGAACAGCGTTAATAACCCTAGAGCGGCAAGTCCGCCAACTGTAGCCACCATCCAAAGAGGTACTCTGCCGATATCACTCATATTGATTAAATTTTTTTAAAAACAAGGTTTGTATATAAAATAACCTTTTTCTCTAAGCTCCTTAGTTAAAGAAGTAGCTTGAGAAAAGTACGGCTAAAACAAAGATTAGAAGTAGACCCCAGTACAGTGATGTACGGTTTAATTCTACTGGCTGTTTATTAGGATTTGGTGCACTCATTATAAAAATCTCCTATCTCTGAATAAATTGCATTGATGTAATGGCCCCAAGGAAGAATACCGTTGGTACCGCTAAAGCATGGATAGTAAGCCATCTGAAAGTGAAGATAGGATACGCTACTGGTTGATTTGTAAACATCGTTGAAATAAAAGTAATGTTTTTAGTATTTTATAATCCCTTTGTTAAGTCTTCAAGTTCCTGCTTAGCACTGAATCGATCGTTAACTAGAGGAATTTGCTGACGATCTTGTGTAAAGTACTCGTTAGGTCTTGGAGTACCAAATGCATCATAAGCTAATCCAGTACTAACGAAAAGGAAACCTGCAACGAAAAGTGCTGGGATAGTAATGCTGTGAATAATCCAATAACGAACACTTGTTAAAATATCCGTGAATGGTCTTTCTCCTGTTGAACCACCTGACACAACTCTTTCTCCTATTAAATATATAAAGTTAATCGGTTTTACTCTTTTGCCTATGACAGCAAAAAAATATTTTAAAGACACTATCAATAATTTTGAATTACAAGAATTCATCTTAAAAAGATAATATCTAATACTTTGTTAAAAGCTACTTGAATAAAGTATATAACCTATTTAAGATTTTTGCACAAGATTTTATCAGAGAAATCACTTCCATTTGAATATTAAATCAAAACTCGTATTTTCTGGGTCACCTAGTTTACTCCGGACAACTTGTGGAAAATTTTCAATACTTTCTGTACTAAAATCGCTAAAATTATATGTGGCTCTGAGTAGAGCGGGTAGAGAGAATCGAACTCTCGTCATTAGCTTGGAAGGCTAAGGTTCTACCATTAAACTATACCCGCGTTTAATATAATAAAAGTGTAGTTGATTTCTAGCCTAGTTGTATAGTTAATTTCACCTTTTTTTTAATTTTTTCTATTATTTAAGATATTACCCCTTTGCAAAATTGGGTTTAGAGATTACAATTTAAGGTATTAATGTTGCTTGAGAATTAATTTCCCGATATTATCTAAGTAAGGCGATATGGCCAAGTGGTAAGGCAGTGGATTGCAAATCCTCTATCCCCAGTTCGAATCTGGGTGTCGCCTTAATAAATTAAAGCTTGGGGGTATGGTGGAATGGTAGACACAACAGACTTAAAATCTGTTGACTTAAACAGTCGTGAGGGTTCAAGTCCCTCTACCCCCATTTTGTCTTAGTTTTATTAAAAAATAAATCAAACTTATTCATTCAATAAACTATAAATTTAGTTATAATTGTATGTAAGAATGTAATTCAAATCGAAATCCTATTTTTTCTTTAAATAAAGACAGTTTATATGTCACACAGTGTAAGAGTTTATGATACTTGTATCGGATGTACTCAGTGCGTTCGTGCTTGTCCTTGTGACGTACTAGAAATGGTACCTTGGGACGGCTGTAAAGCTGGACAGATTGCGTCTGCTCCTCGTGCAGAGGATTGTATCGGTTGTAAGCGTTGTGAAACAGCGTGTCCGACTGATTTTTTAAGTGTACGTGTATACTTAGGAAGCGAAACAACTCGAAGCTTAGGTTTAACTTACTAAAATAAAACTTTTAACTTTTATAAAGATGATTAACTGGAATGTTATTGCACAATTAACGTCACTTGCGTTAGTTCTTCTTTCTGGCCCTGCTATTATTTTCCTTCTATATTTCAAGCGTGGTAACCTTTAATTTTTTAAATGTTGCATAAATACGTATTAAAAAAATTAGGTGAAGTTTATAAAAACTTCACCTAATTTTTTATTAGTTATAACAAAATAAAAAAAGAATGTATTATCTGAAACCTTCTGAATGCGGACGGAGAGACTCGAACTCTCATGAGGGTTGCTCGCTAGAACCTAAATCTAGTGCGTCTACCAATTTCGCCACGTCCGCTTTGGAATTCGTTATGTTATTAATGATACTAAAACCCCAACAAAATTACAAATAGTTTTTTTTACTAATTAATTTTTTAGGTAGGTTACAAAACTAGCTGGTTTATAACCTACCTTATAATAACTAGCTAACTGTCATCCAATCAACATCTACGTTCTCTAAAATAATTGAAGAGTTGTAAATTTGAAGGATAATAACTAGAAATACTAGGAAAAGACCCATGAATACCCCCATTACAGGTGTTGTTCCCCATCCTGGTGATACTTTACCGTACTCAGAATTAAGTGGTCTTAGAATTTCCCCTAATCTTGTTCTTAATGCCATAGTTTTGAGATTTTAATAGTACAAATATATAATCAGGCTCATAATATATATTATAAACAAGTTTTTGTTTTTTTTTACAACTTGTCAAACAACTATATTGATATGGAAACCGCAACTATTTTAAGTATTTTTATTTCTGGTCTTCTTCTTGGGATCACAGGGTATTCTGTTTACACTGCGTTTGGCCCAGTTTCAAAGGAACTAAGAGATCCTTTTGAAGAGCATGAAGATTAAAAATTGAGTAGAAAAATCATTCGCTTTTAAAGCGAATGATTTTTCATACTTAGAATTTATTGTAAAAAACCAATTTAGAAATTAATTTTTTACAACTACTTCTTAACAATTCTAGGCGGATCTCTAAAGAAAATCGCGAAGAAGATTACAACTAGAGTTCCAATTAGTAGGAACGTGTATACTAATGCTTCCATTTTTTATGTTAAATTTAAATTGAAATTTTTGTAAAAAATTTGAGACTTTTGATTAAACGATACCTTGCTTCTTAGTAGAAGCATCACCAAGCTTTTGGAAAGCACCGAATTCAACCTGCTCAATAACCTCTGTACCAATACCAGCGAATACGTCTCTAAATAGAGTACGACCACCGTGCCACAGGTGTCCAAGGAAGAATAGTAACGCGAAGTTCGCGTGTCCAAATGTATACCATCCACGAGGGCTACTTCTGAATACACCATCTGATTCTAGAGTTGTTCTATCAAACTCAAAAACTTCACCTAGTTGTGCTTTTCTTGCGTATTTCTTAACCGTTGGAGCATCCGTAAATACTTGACCGTTAAGCTTTCCGCCGTAGAAGTTACAACTTACACCAACTTGCTCAATACTGTACTTAGACTCCGCACGTCTGAATGGGATATCTGCACGTACAATACCATCTTTATCAACTAGGATAACAGGGAACGTTTCGAAGAATGCTGGCATTCTTCTTACTGTTAGCTCACGACCTTCTTTATCCTGGAAAACTGGGTGACCTAGCCATGCTTCTGCAATACCATCACCTTTGTTCATAGGACCAGCACGGAATAGACCACCCTTAGCAGGGTTGTTTCCGATGTAATCATAGAAAGCTAGTTTATCTGGAATTCTTGACCAAGCTTGGCTTAATGAAAGACCTTCGTTTAGAGAAGTCTCAACACGTCTCTCAATTTCCTGCTGGAAGTAACCACTATCCCATTGGTAACGAGTCGGACCAAACAGCTCAATTGGTGTAGCTGCTGCACCGTACCACATAGTACCTGAAGTTACAAAGGCTGCGAAGAATACAGCTGAGATACTACTTGATAGTACTGTCTCAATGTTACCCATACGTAAAGCACGGTAAAGTCTTTGTGGTGGACGGATAGTTAAGTGGAATACACCCGCTAGGATACCTAAGATACCTGCTGCGATGTGGTGTGAAGCAACACCACCCGGGTTGAATGGGTTGAA
>Ga0115563_1001811_pt1 | contig 16284 bp, 18 predicted proteins | sample COGITO_mtgs_1105_2_FD_87198 | JGI IMG/M metagenome (GOLD analysis project Ga0115563, IMG submission 87198) | Pelagic marine microbial communities from North Sea - COGITO_mtgs_110519 | ecosystem: Environmental > Aquatic > Marine > Epipelagic | place: Germany:Helgoland, sampling site Kabeltonne...
CTCTGGACGAACCCGATTGTCTGGAGAAGCGGCATGCCAAACAGGACCTTCAGCGTCAGGCAAGTCTGAATGGCGGCATCACTGAATTGCTGCTGCCGACCGCGCTTGCCGCTTGGTGGCGGTGTCCAAACCATCTCTGGATCAAACCAGATCGACAACGATCCACGCTGCTTCAAGCTGTCATTGTAAGACGACCAATTCTTGGTCTTGTACTGCGTAGGGGCCCAACTGCTCATTCCAATCAGCTATCACGCTAGATTCATACAGTGAATCCCATCAGCCCATTTATGCAACAAAGCCCCTTGGGGCTATACCTAAAAAGATTGCCGAGTGGTAGTTAAAGAACGAGAATGACGATTTTACCGATTACTTTATGCATGAAGAAAAATCCCACAACTCTGACGATGGTTGAGGCCATATCCCTGAGGAATATCGACTAGGTGACGGCTGCTGGTATATGGATTATGCAGACCCTTTTTGTGGTGATAATTGTGAATTTACCGATGAAAGTTTTCTTACTATTCATACAGTCGAGGGAACTGAAAAATTGAATGACTTTGGAAACAATTTATACAAAGAATATATTGATATCAAATATGAAGATTTGAAAGAAGAAAACACAAATATCGATGACTATATTGACCTTAAATTACATGATAAAATCTGGGGAGAAGAGCCTAGTTTATACTTAGTTTATGCACAATGATTTTGGAAAAGTGCGTGGGATTTTGAAGAGTTTACAATTGACAAAAAGTTAAACCCAAAAAATCTTACTATGCTCACCAAAAGTTGGGGACCCGAGGAGGTTATTACTGGATTTAAATATAGGGGAAAGAAAATAGAACCAACTGACAGAGATGGTGATCATAAGTGGGACCGCCCATGGATAGACGATTGACAAAAAAAGGAGAAATATTTGAAGATTTCAACATACAGTGAAAGTGAAGAAAACGACAACATGGAAGCCAGTATCAACGATGAAGGTTTGACTGACTATATGGCATTTGTTGTAGACCCTGTAATCTTTGAAAAAGACAATCTAATCAGATTGGGATACGATGCAGAAACGATTAAGAATTTAATCTAGGCACCATCTGCAGACCCTTCTGGAGCGGTTCGATTGAGAAAAGCCAGTCAGATAGCAACTTCTTACACAATCAGGTAGCGATTGGTTTTCCCTAATTAATTCCGGTTGAACCTCTTCGATTAAAGTAGTCACTGAAACTGTATTGCTTGGCTTCATCTGATTTCTTTCGGTTGTTCATTCCGAATTCTATTCGAAAATTGCAAAAAAAAACAAGTCTGTTTCCAATGGAAATGAATTAAAAAGTGCATGAAGCAGGTAAACGATGCCCATCATATCAGCACCACACAAAGATATATTGAGGTGAATAGTGATCGGCTTAGCCAGGCAGTGGAATTGTTGTGATGGGTAAGCGCCGTCCAGAGCAGACATTCAATCAAATCGCAGCCAACGGCTGTATTGCTTGAGCCCGTACCTACATATTTCTGTAGCGTAACGAACGTCAACTATTGTCTAGGTAATACAGACTTGCGAACTTCAGCCAAGGTAATCGATGATTGGACAGTCAGGCAGGTGGTCTCCACGGCAAGATGTGACTAGATGTGCCAACTCATCGTGCAAAGACTGCAACTCTCGCTGCTTCTCTTCAATCTCTCCCAGACGCTTAGACGCAATGCGTTTCACTTCCGAACTGGTACGGTCCTGATCCTGATACAGACCCAGAAGTTCCCGACACTCCTCAATGCTGAACCCGAACGCACGTGATCGGCGGACGAACACCAGCTTACGTATAGCCACATCGTTGTAGGTGCGGTATCCCGCTTCTGATCGAGACGGCGCTTCCACCAAACCAATGTCGGCGTAATAACGCACGGTTTTCACAGGGAGACCCGCAGCCTTTGATGCAGCAGAGATATTCATAGAGTTCACCCTTGACCTTCCAGTTACGGGAGAGACTAGATTGACAGTGAGTGAGTTTCAAGGGTGCGCGTCACCCGCATAAGGACAAGATGTTATGCCCAAAGACACCACGGCCAAAACCGCTACCTTGTATCGCATGTTGATGACGGACCGTACTTGTCCCCATGGACTGAAGTCAAAAGACTTGTTAGAGCGTCAGGGCTTTCTGGTCTTGGTTGTTACACAACTGTGTTAATTTCAATCTATTAATCTCTCTGGAAATTTCCATCAGGTTTTTGGCTCTTTCACCAAGTCGTCGAAGACTCGGAAATTCACAAAAATACCACAAGCCCAACACCAAAATACTGCCTCATTTGATGTAAGTGCCAGAATTGCACCGTAGGACAACGCAATAACCCCAACCAGATTAGCAAGACCAAATTCATGCTTCGACATTACGTATTTCTGCAAGGCTAGATGAAATTCAAATCCAATTATCCTCATCAGTTCCAGATCAATCAAGCCAATCAGGATGATGATTGCATGACCGAATGCTAGCAAAGCTGCAAGCATGCCAAATTCATACTGGTAAGGTAAATATTGGGTAGCTTTGCGCCACAACCACGAAAATGGGACAAGCGACATCCCAGTGGCAACATAGATTAAAAACACATCACCAGCCGCCCAGTTCCAACGTTACATCACAGACCACCGGGTCTACTGAAAAAAATAATTGTGGCCACTGCCTCAAATATAATCACAAGTAAGTGGCGCTTTTACCATATTTTTGGAATCAAGTTTTTGTAAGTCACTTTAACCTCTGTACTGCACCGTAACGGTTGGTTTCTGAATGAGACCTCAGCATAACACCATTTTTAGTATTTTTGGAAAATTTACCATTGTTTTTATTAAGTAAAATTATGGGTATTGATAAAAAACGGCGTTATGCTGAGGTCTCTGAGTATTAATGATAATGCCTTATTTTTATATGCTTCCAAAGAACCAACGGCCTCAACGCTATTGGTTCTTTGTATTTTATGAGCAGATTAATTCACTTTCTCAAACAGTGTTTCAAACCGCGCAGTTGCCTTACCTTTGTGCTTAACATTTAAAGCTTCATCTAGATTTATAGCAGTACCAACCTGGATCAATGCCACCATCCCTATTGCGTAATGCGGTGTGCACTTGATCCCATAAAGTCCCTCAACAGGTAGAGTAACTGAAAACGGTTTTCCAATTTTACTTTTGAATTTTTCTACATTTTCTGGAAACATGCCTTTTATAGTTACAGCATTATGCCCTTTCGACGCTGGCAAGAATGTTACTTTATCACCAACAGCTACTTTAAGATAGGAAGGTTCAAATACCATTGCTCCCGTCTCACCTTTGTTTAACATTTGCACTTCAAAGGTTTCTGCAACGCTTGGATTTGTCAGAAATATTGCAGCCAAACTGAGGGATATTATTTTTAAAAACATTGATCATTTCTCCTTGAATGATGATGGCTGATTAAAACCCAAGTAGGATGAGGCCTTGGTTGGGCCACTTATAAGCCTCTGCACGACGGGTGCGCTGACGTTTTTACCGTCTCCCCAATCCAATCTTATTTTATCTTGATTACAGTGAGCTTTCCCTCAACCCGTTCAGCAATAAATTCAATGTCCTGACCTTCTAACATATTAGCAATCATTGCCTCGTCAGCGCGGAACACCATTGTCATCGCAGGCATGTCAAGATTGATTAAAGGACCATGAATTATAGTAACTTTGCCCGATTTTACGTTGATCTTTTTGATCTTGCCAGTGGTGTATATGACGTCCGCCTGCGTCATCTTTTCACCTACGGTGATTGGGCCGTGCATGCCGGATTCGTAATGTCCCGGGATCAAGCACGCAAATTCAAAAGTGCCCGCATTAGAAAACGTCCAAATGACTTCGCCAGACCCACCTTCGTCCAAACGGACAGAATTTGGATCGTCGTGTTCCATATCCATTTTTTCCATCGCGACCTTATGTTCAGCATTGCCTTCCAGGGTATCGATAACGAACTCATGTTCCAATTCGCCCTTGTTCATAACGTTGAAACGAATGGTCTCCCCTTTCGCAATCTCAAACGACGTGGGTTCAAACAGCATCTCACCATCATCTGTTTCCCGCATTGTCACATCGATTGTACGCGTAACATCGGCGGCCTCGCCCGGCTTGCCGATCATTACTTCTGCGTGTTCATCCGCATGATCACCGTGACCGTGGGCCTCTTCAGTTTTCACTTCGTCATGGCCACCATCGTGCGAGCCAGCAGCATACACCGGTGCAGAAAGAGAGAGCGCAAGTGCAGTAGTCAAAAGTAGGTTTTTCATCAGTTTTTCCATTGTTTTATTGTTTAGAGAAGATCAAAAAGCTAGTTACCCTTTTGAGGTTAGTTTGGGCGTTAGAATAGTTTTAGGGCTGTCGTTAGAGGCGAACTCTGGAAGCTCACCGGTCCACTCATAGGCCTGCTCGCCCAGAGGGTTTGCATACCAACCAGGATCAGAATAATCGTCGGCATCTATTCCATCCCGCACTTTTACGACCGAGAACATACCGCCCATCTCAATAGGGCCGTGGGGCCCCCATCCTGTCATCATTGGAATTGTATTGTCAGGAAGTGGCATTTCCATTACGCCCATGTCGGCCATGCCCGCCGTTCCCATTGGCATATATTCTGGCTGGAATTCGCGTATTTTTTTAGCCAGTGGCTTTTTATCAACACCAATAAACGTGGGAACATCGTGCCCCATCGCATTCATGGTATGATGCGATTTATGGCAATGGATTGCCCAATCACCTAGGTGATCTGCGGTGAACTCATACGCGCGCATTGCTCCGACTGGGATATCTATACTTACCTCAGGCCATTGAGCAGACTCTGGCACCCATCCGCCGTCTGTGCAGGTGACCTTGAAATGATAGCCGTGCATGTGGATTGGGTGGTTCGTCATCGTCAGGTTACCCACGCGAACGCGGACCTTATCGCCACGATTTACCACCAACGGATCAATGTCGGGGAAAATTCGGCTATTCCAAGTCCAAAGATTGAAATCAGCCATTGTCATGATACGTGGCACATAGGTTCCAGGATCAATGTCATAGGCATTCAACATGATCAGGAAATCACGATCTACTCGCATGAACGCTGGGTCCTTGGGATGGACTACAAACATACCCATCATGCCCATTGCCATTTGCACCATCTCATCAGCATGCGGATGGTACATGAAAGTTCCCGATTTGATCAGATCAAACTCATAAACATAAGTTTTTCCAGGCGGAATACCGGGGTGGCTCAGACCACCAACGCCATCCATACCAGAGGGAAGAATCAAGCCATGCCAGTGCACGGTCGTATGCTCTGGCAATTTATTGGTGACGTAGATGCGCACCCGATCGCCCTCTACAGCCTCAATCGTTGGCCCTGTGGATTGGCCGTTGTAACCCCATAAATGCGCGATCATCCCATCTGCTAGTTCCCGCTCGACCGGTTCTGCAACCAGATGGAACTCTTTTACACCGTTGTTCATACGATGCGGCAAAGTCCAGCCATTCAGTGTGACAACAGGGTTGTAATCTGGCCCTGAAGACGGCCTTGCTGTGACGGCGGTTGCCGCATTATTCATCTGGGCTGCCTCAGGCAAACCCAGATTAGTGGTTTTACTCCAGGCCTGCGAAGAAACCAGTGCTGCACCTGCTGCGCCAGCTCCGAGTAATTGACGTCTATTTAACATGATATTCCCTTTCAGTGTCCTGCGCCGCTACCTGCAGCAAGTGTTGCACCATCTCCACCGCCACCACCGCTGCCAGACCCACCGCCATAAATTGCGGCAGTTAAATCAGCTTGCGCCATAAAGAAATCCCGCTTGGCACTTGCAGCCTCAAGTGAGGCTGCAATTTTTTCGCGCACATCAGTCAACAGTTCGAAGGTGTTAGTGATCATGCCGTTGTAAGACAGCAAACCTTCCTCTTCGACTGTACGGCGCAATGGCACGAGGACATCGCGGTAGTGCCGAGCGATCTTGTAAGATGCATGATATGACGTCTCTGCAACTCGCGCCTCTGAGCGTACATTCACGGCCCTCTCTGCGAGAACGTTGGCAGCCTGAAGATACAAAAGTTCAGCTTTGCGCATTCGTGCTTTTCCAGTATCGTAAATAGGTATCGCAAACTCCAATTCTACCTGGGGGGGTATTTTCAGTCTTATAACTCCCACCTTCAGCCTCACGCTCCCCTTCAAACCCCGCAATGATCTCGAGGTCAGTTAAAAGTTGCGTTTGATCTGTCAGTCCGAAGGCCGCCGCTTGAGCTTCAAGGCCAAGTTTGGCGACTTGCAAATCTAAACGGTTCCTGAGTGCCTTACCTTCAATATTCGCAATTTTTCCAACAGAGCGTGGCAACGCAGGCAAATAATTTGGGATGTAATAGTTCACTTCTGTGCCCCAAAGCCCCATCAGCTTGGTCAAGTCCTCTTTGGCGCGGGCGGCGTTTAGATGTGCTTGTGCCAACTGACCCGCAACTTCGGCATTAAACGCCTGCTCCCGTGCTTGCCCGGCTTTATTAAGCGCACCAGTTTCACCTAACTTATGCGCCAGTTCAGACCCCGCATCGGACGTCGCCCTAGCGCGTTTAAGAAAGCCAGCCACTTCGAAAGCGGCGACTGCATTAATCCATGCCTGACGCGTTTGGTTGGCAAGCGTCAATGTATCGTTCACTGCAGTCAGTTGCGCTGTCCTAAAATTAATGTCTGCGACTGCAACACGCTGCTTGCGCGTTTTGGCACTCAATATGTTTTTTGCAATGTTGCCTTCAATTGCGCGGTATGCGCCTAACTGTGCAGCCCCAATTCCGAGGACACCAATTGAAACAACAGGGTTTTCCGGTGTTGATTGCTGCCATGCATCGGCAGCCGAAAGGCCCACGTTCGCGTAGGATGCCTGCAGTCCTTTATTATTAAGCAAAGCAACCTGAACAGCAGTGTCCACCGAAATAGTTTTGCGATGCACCATGCCGTGTACTAGCTTCTTAAGCAGAGCATTTTCAGCCTGTGTTTCAGCGAAAGCAGTGCGCTTTTTAATGATTATTGAGGTCTGGTTCGACACATTAGTAAAGCCTGCCTTGGGCTCTTTGTAAGCGTCGGGCACTGTCGTTGCGCAAGCGCCGAGCACCAGCGGAACACCAATAATAAGTGCGAGTTTTGATATCGGCATCATTTGCCCTCCGTTTGTTCTTCATTGACAGATCGCCAGTCTCGCGGACCGGTTGGGCTGCGATGAGTATATCCTGACAACGGATCCTGATATTTCATTGGTGATGAAACTGCCGCGTCAGTGACCGCTTGTTGTACTGTCACGACGGGTAAACGCGTTGGCTGGTAAGCACATGCGCCGAGGGCGAAGGCCAAAGCCCCCATGATAAAACAAATTTTCATAAACATAACCTGATTGATAGACTTAGGGCTCACGCACTAGCGTGCTCAAAGCGAAGACCTACTAGAGGACTTTGATCAAATCAGGGATTGGGGGGGGCGTAAAAAACCAAAAAGCTCAAGTGAATTGAGCTGTGAATTGAAATTTGGGTAAACACTGTTCGATACTTGACGGACAGAATTAATTGTCAGTTTGTCAACAGCCACTGAAAGGCAAATACCACTGCAACATGGGCCAGAAGACTGGTTTTGGGCATCAGACTTTGAGGTCTCCCCAAATTTATTAGGCAAACAACTAATCGTTAGTTCACTGTGAGTATAGCTAACATCTGAAGGTTCGTGGTCTGACGTTACGGAGTGATGGCCACTGTGAATACCAGACGCAGCATGAGCTGCAGGCGGTGGAGAAAAAACCAAAACAAATACAAAGGCCAAGCATATAAGTGCTTTAACGAGTGCAGATATGATATTTGGCATTTTCATGACATACACTTGAGCAACGCCCCCATAATTGTCAAGATATCCAGCACTGAAAAATAGTTAACTTTTTCGTGAGATAGGCCGCGACATTCATTTCCCTAATGATAAACTTACGCGCGATAATAAGCCCTTCTGCTTTGATTGTTAGGAGTTAATGACACGACGACATTAGTGCAGATATTGCACCTTTGTAGCAACCACTTGAATATTCAAATGGCGGTCGGTTTTCTTTTATTCATTTTCCAAAAATCTGGTGAAACCTCTGACTTCAGTTGGAAAGGGTCCACTGTGCGCCGCAGGCGCTCTAAACCACTGATCCCTTCGACTTTAGACGGAGGAGGTTCAGTCTGACTTTATCTCCACAATTAAAGTGGCGCTGAAATTGTATTGCTTGGCTTCATCTGATTGCTTTCGGTTTTGCACTCTGGATTCTATTCGAAAATTGCAGAAAAAGAAGTCTGTTTCCATTGGAAATGAATCAAAAAACTTTTCATGAGCAGGAAACGATGGCTAACCACCCACCCGCACTCAATCCCTTTGAGCCTATTCTGTTGAGACAAATCTATTGAGATTTTCTCTTTGTTTCTTACTCACCTTCATTCTTTTCAAGTAAAATCTTTTCAATTGATTTACAGGTGTTCCTGCATTGCGCGCCAAGTCGTAGATATTTACTTTGCCACCACGTTGGTCTTATCCAGCATTGGATATCAAACACGACAGCAGGATTTTGAAAATATGACTTGGAAAATCGCCACATAAGGTCAATAATTAAACGGTCCAGAAAACTGCACGAAGCTCACCAGACATTGCAGCCTATTTGGACACACAAAATCGCTTCGGAATTCCGTTCAATATTGTTTTTGGCCCTAGCGCCCCGAACGGGATTTTGTTGCTAGGGATACCGTCGATTTCTGCTGTTGTGGACCCTTTAGAAACGGCCAGAAGACGTAAATAGGCCCATTCCCGAGCGCAAGGAACGGGCCTAGAATGTTCCGTCGCACTATTCCGCTGGCTGGGGCGCGAGGGTAACGCCCGTGTTTTTTGTAAGATCTGCATTTTCAGGCATCAGTGGATTGACCTTGCGCAAGCGCAGCGCGTTGCCCAACACAGAAACCGATGACATCGCCATCGCACCTGCTGCAAACACTGGTGACAAAAGCAATCCGAATGCAGGATAAAGTACGCCAGCAGCAACCGGAATAAGCGCTGCGTTATAGGCGAATGCCCAGATCAAATTCTGGCGAATATTGCGCATGGTTGCGCGCGAAACTTCGATCGCATTTACCACGCCGCGCAGATCGCCTGACATCAACACAACATCCGCGCTTTCAATGGCCACGTCTGTGCCAGTACCGATTGCAATTCCAACGTCTGCATGGGCCAGCGCTGGCGCATCGTTAATGCCATCCCCAACAAATGCTACTTTCATACCCTCGGCTTGGAGACTTTGGAGTGCTGCAACCTTTCCGTCGGGCAAGACACCTGCAACGACGTCGTCAATACCCGTTTCACGCGCGATTGCTTCAGCCGTTTCTTGTTTGTCACCAGTGATCATTACCACTTTCATGCCTTTACTGCGAAGCGCAGCAATGGCGGCTTGGCTGGATGCTTTGACCGGATCGGCAACGGCGATGACAGCTGCAAGTTTGTCGTCGATTGCGGCATATAATGCGGTTCTTCCACTTTGTGCCAAGCGGTGTTCTTCTCCGACAAGCGGTGTCACGTCGATGCCTTCACGCTCCATTAAACGACCTGCACCAACAAGAACTTTGCGTGAATCCAGTTCAGCAATGACACCAAAACCGGTAATGGATTCGAAAGCATCAACAGCTGACAAAGCAACGCCTTCAGTCTTTGCACTTTGTACAATCGCGTCAGCGATAGGGTGCTCTGATTGAGCTTCCACAGATGCGACCAGCCGCAGAACGTCCGTGCGATCAAAACCCTGTGCCAATACAAGATCCGTCAGGACAGGATTACCCTCAGTCACGGTCCCTGTTTTATCAAGCGCGACAACACCCACATCACTCAAGCCCTGAAGCGCATCGCCCTTTCTAAAAAGAACGCCCATTTCTGCGGCTCGGCCAGTACCAACCATGATCGACGTCGGGGTGGCTAGTCCCATGGCGCAAGGGCAAGCAATAATCAGGACAGACACACCTGCGACCAGCGCGAATGTCAGTGCAGGATCGGGGCCAACGATCAGCCATACGATCACAGTTAATGTGGCAAGCACGAGCACAGCAGGAACGAACCACATTGTTACGCGGTCCACTAACGCTTGGATCGGGATCTTGGCGCCCTGCGCGTCTTCCACCAAACGGATAATCTGGGCGAGCGTCGTATCAGCGCCAACGCGATTTGCACGGAACGTCAGGCTGCCAGTGCCATTCACGGTTCCGCCCGTTACGTTGTCACCTGCGGCTTTAGAAACAGCGAGCGGCTCGCCGGTGATCATGCTTTCATCAACGTTGCTGGTTCCATCAACCACGTCACCATCAACAGGGATACGTTCGCCCGGGCTCACCAAAATAATATCACCAACCTGAAGTGCGTCGATCTCAATCTCAAAGGCTTCGCCATTGCGCAAAACACGCGCAGTCTTAGATTGCAGACCTAACAGCACTTGAATAGCGGCCCCTGTGCGCCCCTTTGCACGCGCCTCAAGCCAGCGCCCAAGCAGGATCAGCACCACAATCACTGCCGCTGCTTCGAAATAGACCGCGCGCACGCCATCCGGAAGAAGTGCAGGCAAGAAAGTCGCCATGACAGAATAGCCCCACGCCGCTCCAGTCCCCAACGCCACGAGCGAGTTCATATCTGGCGCGGCCTTTAACAGTGCTGGCAATCCCTTTGCGAAAAATTGACGTCCGGGGCCGAACAACACGAGTGAGGTTAGAACAAATTGGATCAGCCATGAGGTTTGTAGTCCAATCGTTCTCTCGATCAGCATGTGAATGCCAGGAACCAGATGCGATCCCATTTCCAGAACAAACACAGGAATGGTCAGCACGGCTGCAAACATCATGCGTCGCGCTTGCGCGTTCGTTTCATCCGCTTTGCGCTCTGCTCGGCCGATTTGCGCATCCGCTTTTGCAATTTCGGCAGGGTATCCTACAACTTTGCTGACGCTTATCAAAATTGCTGGCGGGACAGCCCCCTCTAGATAGACAACCGTTGCGGTCTCCGAGGCAAGATTAACTGACACGTCCAACACACCTCGCACTGCGGCCAGCGCTTTGTCGACACGGCCAACACAGGACGCACAGCTCATCGCAGAAATGTTCAAAGTCACACGTGACGAGCGCGCAGGATATCCCAGTTCCGCCAAGGATGCCGCCGCCGCGCTAACCTGCGCCGCACTGTCTGCCTTAAAGGATGCAGTTTCGGTCGCAAGATTGACAGAGACTTCGGTCAAGCCGTCAAGCGCCGCCAACGCGCGATCAACACGACCAACACAGGACGCGCAAGTCATGCTTTGGACAGACAGATTAAGCTTTTTCGAATCAGACATAGCGACATCCTAATGATATTCGTCTGATAGATAGGGCTTCTAGTTACTGGAAGCTCAAGAGCTAAAAGTACTTTTGAAATAAACTCGATGTGGTCTTGACCCTCCCCTTACGGGAGACCTTAGCTAACAGGCTAGACAGAGAGGGCTAATCTATGAAATTCAGCGTGCCCGAAATGAGCTGCGGCCATTGCACCGCAAGTATTGAAAAGAGCATCAAGGCCAAGGATCCAGCTGCCGCTGTTTCCACTGACCTTGAAACACGTTCTGTTTCCGTTGACAGTGTATTGCCTTTTGCAGATGTGCTTCAGGCAATTACCGATGCCGGATATTATGCAAAGTTGGCTTAATTAGCTGCTTGTGCCTGATTGACCATTTCGATCATTTGGTCGGCTTCGATCAGGCCGGGCGCTAAGGCCTCGCCGATAACGAAAGAAGGCGTTCCGTTAAATCCGAGCGAACGTGCGAGGCGCATCGATGTTTCAATATGCTCGTTGATCTTGAGAGATTCCATATCGCGGCGAAGTTGGGCTGTATCGATACCCAGCTTTTCCGCGGCTTGCACTACGTCCGGCTTTCCTACTCGGCCTTTAAGCTCCATCATTGCCCAATGAAATTCATCTCAGATGGCGGTTAATTTTCCCTAATTCATCCTCATTTAATCTCTTCGATTAAAGTGGTCACTGAAACTGTGTTGCTCGGATTCATGTGATTACTCCCAGTTGTTCACTCTAAATTTTATTCAAAACCTGCAAAAAAAGAAGTCTGTTTCCAATGAAAATGAAATAAAAAAATGCAGGCAGCAGTGAAACGATACTCATCATATAAGCACCACACAAAGATATATTGGTTTGAAGAGTGATCCGCTTAGCCAGGCAGTGGAATTGGTGTGATGGGTAAGAGCCGCCCAGAGCAGACGTGCAATCAAATCGCAGCAAAGGATGAATCTGAGCTCCAATGTGTCACATGCTGCATCCTATATGAGCGTCTGCTTTGAAGATCAGAAATGATGAGATCAAGGCCACCCTTCCCGCTTTTTGCGGCAATATGTGACAAATCAATTGTTGTAGTTTGCAGTATCCTACCTTATTCGTGGGGGAGGAACTATGCTGGCTGCTACTAATATACCGCGAACCAGTAACTACATCATCCGTCGGGGGGCCCATTGGGGCTGAGAGGTGCATGCACTGACCCGTCGAACCTGATCCGGGTCATACCGGCGTAGGGAACGGGTAGATTATGCGATTAAGCTTATCGCACGAAACTCAGTCTCACGTTGAAAAGATCCTTTTTTGTGAGACGTGACCGTGACTAAACACACCCCAATTGTCCTAACCAATGCAGGCTCTGATGGTGGTGGCGTTTTTGGCAAGCAGGCTGACGAGGCGGCGGCGCCGGTTAGCGTTGATGCGCAGCACCTCACCATCGGGCTGTTTGCCGAGAAAAGACAAACTCCAGCCACCGCTAAAAACGCAGTCTTTGCGTGCCGGTCTGGTTTTTGTGCTTGGCAGGCTGCAGCCTATCTCCGTTCTTATTGGGACGGTGACATCACTTTAATTGCAATGGGCGACACGCCACCAACTGAAAGACAACCGATATGAAACTGACCTCTTTGACTGCCGCATTGTCCTTTGCGGCCTCTCCACTTTTGGCTGCCGATGACATGACTGTCTTGCTGGATTGGTTCATCAACCCCGATCATGGTCCAATCATCGTGGCACACGAAAAGGGTTACTTTGCCGAGCAAGATCTTGAGGTCGAAATCATCGCCCCTGCCGATCCATCCGATCCACCCAAATTGGTTGCTGCAGGTAAAGCGGAACTGGCTATTTCATACCAACCGCAACTGCATCTTCAAATCCATGAAGGCTTGCCATTGCAACGTGTTGGAACTTTGGTTGCGACACCGTTGAACTGCCTTTTGGCACTTGCAGACGGCCCGATCCAATCGCCTGCCGATTTGGCGGGCAAGAAGGTTGGGTTTTCCGTCGGCGGTGTGGAAGAGGCTGTCTTGGGCTCGATCTTGCGCCATCACGGATTGTCCTTGAATGATGTCGAACTGGTCAACGTGAACTGGTCACTGTCACCCTCTTTAATGTCTGGTCAGGTGGATGCCGTAATTGGTGCGTATCGCAACTTTGAACTTAACCAGATGGAAATTGAGGGCGTCGAGGGCAAGTGCTTTTTTGTCGAAGAAGAGGGGCTGCCACCTTATGACGAGCTGATCTATGTCGCCAATACCGACACCATGGATAAAGACATAATCGCCCGTTTCTTAGCCGCAACTGAAAAGGCTACACAGTACATTGTGAACCACCCCGAAGACAGCTGGGAAATTTTTGCGGGGACCTCATCGGAGCTGCAAGACGAGCTGAACGCCAAAGCTTGGGTCGACACACTGCCACGTTTTGCCCTGCGCCCTACGGCCATGGACGAAGGGCGCTATGCCACGTTCGAGGCGTTCTTGCATGAGGCTGGCTTGATTCCGTCGCAAAACCCTGTATCCAAAATCGCCATCGACGTGACAGCGAACTGATGGTATCTGACTATGGCAAAACCTTCGCGCTTTGGCGCGAGGGGGCGTCGGGGATATGGCAGGATTACACGCATCACGCCTTTGTTGAGGGGTTGGGTGACGGCACCCTACCGCGCGCAGCATTTCTGCATTATTTAATCCAAGACTATGTGTTCTTGGTTCATTTTTCCCGCGCGTGGTCGCTAGCCACAGTCAAGTCCGAGACGCTTGAGGAAATGAAAGTTTGCGCAGGGACTGTGGACGCATTGGTCAATCACGAGATGTCACTTCATATAAAAATCTGTGCTGCTGAAGGGATTGACGAGGACGCATTGTTTGCCGCGCAAGAGGCGGTCGAAAACCTGGCGTATACCCGCTACGTCCTCGACGCGGGGCTTCAGGGCGACTTTCTGGATTTGATGTCAGCATTGGCTCCTTGCGTCATGGGATACGGTGAAATTGGCTTGCGCTTGGCGGACGGTAAAGCGCACGACACGGCCTACACCAATTGGATCGCGACCTATGCAGACCCCGAGTATCAGACAGTTTGCAGCAGCGTTGGTGCCATGATCGACAATGCCGTGGCGCGCCGAATCGGTGATTTATCACAATCACCGCGTGCCGCTGTTCTTCAAGACCGCTTTGACGTGGCGACTAAACTGGAAGTTGGATTCTGGCAAATGGGCTTAAACGGCCCATGACCTTATCGCCGGGGATCATGTTGAAAGGCCAACACCGCATTGGTGACCGAGTTCTATTCGATACCGACCTACATATCCCTCGTGCCCAATGGACCTGTCTTTTGGGACCATCCGGTGTTGGCAAATCAACAATCCTGCGGCTGATCCTCGGTCTTGAAACCGGCGGCGTCTTTAGCGGTTCTTTTGCGGCCACGGATGGGAGGCCTTTGGCGGGTCGCATCAGCTATATGGCGCAGTCAGATTTGTTGCTGCCATGGCTTTCGGTTTTGGACAACATCTGCATTGGCGCACGCCTAAGGGGCCAGCCCCCGAATGCTGATCGCGCCCGCATGCTTCTGCAAAGGGTCGGGCTTTCAGATCATGCAGACCAAAAAATCGCCACTCTATCGGGTGGTATGAGACAACGCGTAGCCCTTACGCGCACCTTGTTTGAAGACCGTCCCATTGTCTTTCTGGACGAGCCCTTTTCAGCGCTTGATGCAGGTACGCGGGCCGACATGCAGGAACTAGCAGCCGAGGTTCTTCGGACGCGCACGGTTTTGTTGGTCACCCATGATCCTGCCGAAGCCGCGCGCCTGGCCCATCAGATCACCGTCATGTCCCCACAAGAGACACAAAACTGGCCGGTTCCTGAAACCGCTGCCCTCAGAGAGATCAACGCAGCAGAAACGCTGGCTTGCCAAGCTCAATTACTCGCGTATTTACGGGGAGTCTCCGCATGAGGTTTTGGGACACCGTCCTGGCTTTGCTGATCGGGCTTGGACTTTGGCAGGCGCTGGTCATTGTCACTGACGCACCCCACTTCATCCTCCCATCGCCTTGGCGGGTAGCGCAGGCCGCCTACAAAAGCCGCATGATCATTCTCGAAAATGCGTGGGTTACAGCGATTGAGGTTGTGCTCGGACTGTTGATTGGCACGCTGCTTGGCGTTGCAACGGCGATCCAATTGGCAATGTCAAAGACCGCTGAACGACTAATGTTGCCAATTCTTGTATTCACTCAAGCCGTGCCCGTTTTTGCATTGGCCCCCTTGCTGACGCTTTGGTTCGGCTACGGCATGGGCTCAAAGATTGTGATGGCGGTATTGATTATCTACTTTCCTGTCACGTCAGCGTTCCACGACGGGCTCACGCGGATTGACAGCGGATACCGTGATTTATCAATCTCTATGGGCGCAGGTAAATGGAATTTCATGCGCCACATTCAAATCCCCCAAGCACTTCCCAGCCTTGGCACGGGTCTGCGACTTGCGGCCGTTTATGCCCCAATCGGCGCGGTTATTGGTGAATGGGTTGGGGCGTCTAAGGGGCTCGGTTATCTGATGCTTCTGGCCAATGGCCGCGCAAAAATTGACCTGATGTTCGCCAGCTTGATTGTTCTAGCGTGCCTGACCGTGATTTTACACATCGCCGTCGGTGTACTGGCAACCCGACTGACCAGCTATGCCCAAGGCACATCCAAACCATAGAAAGATACAAAATGCGCGCGACTGACCTTCTGAGAAACTCTGTTCAAAGCGACTGGGATGCCGCAACGGATCATCTGTTCTGCAAGCAGCTACCAGACGGCACACTGGTCTTGTTCGGCTTACGTTCCGGTCTCCCAACTCATTTATGCAGCCCTTCGTTCAAAGGCCAAGGGGCTTTTTCCACCCCGTGAGGAGTGTCGCCGTCTTGGATTATAGAACCCGTTGATA
>Ga0115563_1001833_pt1 | contig 16199 bp, 8 predicted proteins | sample COGITO_mtgs_1105_2_FD_87198 | JGI IMG/M metagenome (GOLD analysis project Ga0115563, IMG submission 87198) | Pelagic marine microbial communities from North Sea - COGITO_mtgs_110519 | ecosystem: Environmental > Aquatic > Marine > Epipelagic | place: Germany:Helgoland, sampling site Kabeltonne...
ATAGATATAGGAGTAATGTAGTATGGACCTAAAGAAGTTAATGGTCGACACCAAAGCCGTATGGGTAGATTTCCCAGGCTTGAGCGGATTTTCCGTAGAAGTAGCAAACCTTTCACGAAAAGAATTGAATGGTTTACGTAAGCGTTGTACTGGACAAAAGTTTGACCGTAAAACTCGTGCAGTTGTAGAGAGTCTCGATGAAGAAAAGTTCGTAACAGAGTTCACTAAAGCTGTAGTTAAAGACTGGAAAGGGTTAACTTTAGGACACCTTGAAACACTACTACTAGTAGACTACGGCGATCAAGACTCGGAGCAAGAGCTGCCTTATACATTAGATAATGCAGAGACCTTGGTAAGTTCATCAACTGAATTTGATACCTGGCTTAATGAGGTAGTCTTTGATCTTGATAACTTTCGTGCAGGACCAGCGAGAGGAAGCGATTCAGAGGCTTGATCGCTTCTTTAAACAGAGTAGCTCAAAGATGACAAGAGAGCGTTATCTTGAGATGTGCGATCAGTTAGGAAAGGAGCCAGTTGAGAGTGAGATACCTCCTGACTGGCTAGACTTTCCACCCACAATACAGAACGCACTAAATACATTTAATGCCTTAGGAGATAGATACATACCCGACCTAGGGTTTATGGGTAAGGACTATACAAACCTTCCTTATTACATGGAAATTTACGAAGTAACGGATAACGAGTACTTTCTAGACATATTGTCTTGGTTAGACTCAAGGGCCATTGAAGACTCCCGCAAAGCAATGAAACGGGAGATGGATAAGGCAAAGAGAAAACACTAGTGGCCAATACAGTAACCATGCGGTTCAGAGTCCTTGAAGATGGAAGTCTTCAGCAGATAGCAAATCAAGCAAACCAAGCAGCTGCGGGTATAGATAGAACCTCGGAAGCTAATGCGCGTTTGCATAAAACTACCCGCGGTGCTTCAAATATGCAGGGCAATCAGACACGTGCCTTTGCTGCTACAGCAAGTAGTGCTGGTGGTCTTGTTGCTGCATACGCTACCTTGATGGCACACACATTTGCTCTTACTGCCGCTTTTGGTGCTCTCCAAAGAGCTTCCGCTCTTGACCAACTCGAACAAGGTTTGATCGCCGTAGGTAATGCCGCAGGTCAAAATCTTCCGTTTGTAGCCCAAAATCTTCAAAATATAACTGAGGGCGCTATTACTCTGAAAGAGGCAATGGAAGCAACCGCACTTGCAACAAGTGCGGGATTTAGTACTAGTCAATTAGAAGGTCTAACAAAAGTCGCAAAAGGTGCTTCTCTCGCTCTCGGAAGAGATATGGGAGATGCACTTACTCGTCTTGTAAAAGGTACTGCAAAACTTGAACCTGAAATTCTTGATGAATTGGGTATCATGGTACGTCTTGATGAAGCCTCACAAAAATATGCTGATAGTATTGGTGTTGTGGTAAGTGATTTATCCCGTTTTCAAAAGCAGCAAGCATTTCTAAATGCTACTCTTGAACAAGGTCAGAAAAAATTCTCGATGATTTTTGAGAACGTAGATGCAGAGCCTTTTGCTCAGTTATCCGCTCAATTTAGAGACATGGTAAAAGATATTACTACTTTTATTAACAAAGGTGCTATACCTCTTGTTAATTTTTTATCAAGCTTTCCTACTGCAATGGTCGGAGGGCTTTTGCTCCTTGCAAGCTCTGTTACAAAGAAAATATTACCCGCACTTGGAGATCTCTCTGCAAGTAATAAAGTTATGGCGTCTGTTGCAGCTGCTGAGGCCAGTAGAGCAGGTAGAGCAATATCAACACAGTATGTAAATGCAGTTGCACAAGTAAATACTGCTTTCAAAACAGTACCTGCAAGTCTTCGTGCGGTTGAAGCTGGGTTTCGTTCAGGCTCTCTAAGTCTGGCGGAGTATAGAGCACACCTAGTGACCTTACAAAGATCAGAGACTCAGAGAGCAGCACGACTTAACACAGGAAACGAGGCCACACGGGCACAAAGACAGATAGAGCTTAACCAGATAAGAGAATTGAGAATTGCTACCGAGCAGTTAATTGCTACAGAAGGTCGAAGAGGCCAGATAAGTTCCGCAGGTTCTAGAGCACGATCCACTTCTCACATTGCTCGGAGACAGAGTGTTGCTCAAGATATGATTGGGCAGTCCGGCCCAGCAGAAGGCTTCCGAGTTGCTGCCAGAGCAGCTAGAGGCCACATGGCTACTGTAGGTAGGACTGCAGGCCCTCTTAATGTTTTGCGTGTCGGCTTTCAGGCTGCTGGTGCTAGTGCTGCTCTCTTCGGTTCTGCATTGCTAAACATTGTCCCTATTATTGGACAAGTACTTTTCTTTGGATCGCTTCTTCTTCCTTTGTTTGGAAACATGTTTAAGAAAAGCGGCCTGGCAAAGGCCACGGACGAGGTAGTCGATTCCTTTTCTAGTTTTGCAAGAATCAGCGCACAGCTAGCTGAGCACTTGAGATCTGTAAAGGATGCAGAAGAAGCCTTCGCTTCAACACTAGCTGTTCGTGTAGGTGTTACTCAGCAGATTACCGCAGGCATTGCAAAAATGATAGCGGCCAAAGATGAGGACGACCTCGAGGATGAAGCAGACGCCCTCACTAACTTGGCCGAAAGACAGAACAACGTGGCAAGAAATCGGGCCAAGCTCGCTGCCGCAGATGCCACTAATAAAAAGCTCTCGGCGACTCTAAACGCTAACCTGTCTAGGTCTATCCTGCTCGCGTCAGGTGCCGAAAAAGAGTATAATAGGATAGTAGCGGATAATAATAGTGTAAGTAAAGAAAGCATTAGGATGCTCTTAGCAGAGGCAAAAGCAAAAGCAAAAGCTAGCGGTATGACAGAGGCTCTTGCGATTGAGATAGACAAATATAATACTTTAGTAGAGAGTGGTGTTCTGTCCGGTGACGGCAATATCTCCTCTGCAGCCCTTACAGAAGCTCTCGAAGGCGTAAGTGATCCTCTAGCGGCTCTTAAACAAGAAACAGCTGGAGTAATTGAAATTACGACTAAAATGGCTAATGAAACTACTAAAGCTACTAACGAACAAGCAGGAAAGTATGGAGAACTTTTTGACTCTGTAAAGGGTCTACGAACGGGCCTAGTAAACGTAGCTAAGCAGGCAAAGCTAGTTGGAGAGACAGAAATACGTCCCGTACCACAAGATACTATAGAGCAAATAGGCAGACTACAGAAGGCCCTAAAGCTGGACGGTGATGCTCTTGCAGGAAGTTTTGTCGACCAGTTACAGGTCATTCAAGATAAAATAGCTGCAAATAATGTTCTTATAGCAACTTCTGCGATAGAGAGCAAGAAGTTGAGCGACAGCGCCCAACTTCTTTCTCAATTTTCCTCAGCCAACGCAGAAGCAAAAAAAGAAGAATTGAGCTTCACTAAGCAAGCTCTTATACAGACCCGCAATGGCTTGCAAGCTAAATATGAAAACCTAGCAGCATCAACCAAAGAAGGTGTTATAACCAATGATATGCTCAAGGTTCAGGCAGAAATAGACCGAGTCTCGGGCCGAATTACAGCACATAAAAATGACAGCTTAAAAGTAGCCATAGCAGAGGTTCAGCAAGAAAAAGCAAAATTTAATCTATTGTCTAAGTCGGCCGCTTCCAGCCTCTCTCTTGCAAAATCGAATTTAAAAATAAAGCAGAACGATCTTAAAGTTGCTAATCTGCTTGAGAAAAAAGATGCTAAGGAAAAAAGCCCTGCTGCAGCCGCGAAAAAGCTTTTTGATGAAACAAAGAAAGACAGACTTGCTATTATTGAGAGCGAAAGAAAAGCTAAGCATCAGACGATTAAAATGGAGTATAAGCTTTTAGAAGCACAAACCAAGCTTGCAAGAGCACAGGCCGAAGATGCTGGTCTAGATACTGCAATATACGATCAGCTACTGCAACTGCAAACAAGTGCACGAATGGATGCACAAATGGCCGCTAATAAAACAGCAACCGCTGCGATCTCTGATATAGGGGTAGAAGGGGTCACTACTAATATTGCAAAAGAAGATGAAGACAAAAACATAGCGCTTGACAAAAGAGATAGAGCGCGAGAGGTTCTAGGTAGCGCGGCTTCTACGATGGCAGGCCTAGGTCCAGAAGGAGAAAGCCTTTCTGCAGGTATGGAGATGATCGAAGGATTCTCAGCTTCTTTCGATACTGCACTCTCAACAATGGCGGACTCAAGTGCTACAAATTCTGAAAAGATCAGCGCAGGATTAGGGGTTGCCTCCTCCTTAATCGGTGGAATGATGAAGATGCAGCAAGCTGCTACTGCTGATAAACTGAGAGGAATTGATCAAGAAATCGCAGCAGAAAAAGCTCGTGATGGTCAATCAGCCGCTTCCGCAGGCAAAATAAAGGCTCTGGAAGCCAAGAAAACCGCGGTAGCTCGAAAAGCTTTTGAAGACGAAAAGAAGATGAAGATTGCTCAAACAATCATCTCTACTGCTCAAGGCGCAATTGCTGCGTATACGTCTCTAGCGATGATTCCTATTGTAGGTCCAGCACTTGGTGCGGCCGCGGCAGCTATGGTTGTCGCTATGGGTGCAAAGCAGGTCTCAATGATTCAAGCTACTAGCTTCAGCGGAGGCGGTAGTGTAGGCGGAGGTGTTTCATCAATGTCGGTCGGCTCTAGGTCTAATTCTGTAGATCTTGCCAAAGGCAATAACCAGGCTGGAGAGACTGGATACATGAGAGGGGCTTCTGGTCAGGGAGGAATGCAAAACTTCACTCCTGCATTTACAGGGTATAAGAATAGAGCTTCAGGCGGCAATACAGGATTCATCGTAGGGGAGCAAGGGCCAGAGCTATTTACCCCCGCAGTACCTGGAGATATTACATCGGCAGATGATACCGCAGATATGCAAAATATGGCACCAACTAACGTAAACTTCTCTATACAGGCTATTGATGCCTCCGGAGTGGAAGATATGCTAATAATACAACGAGGAAACATAATCAGAATGATTAGAGAGGCGGCAAACGAACAAGGACAGCTATTTTTAGAAGCTGTAGAGGAAACTAGACTATAATGGCTTTTCAAAATATACTACCAGACCCTAATAATACGATAGGCGACACAGGTAAAGCTACAGTGAATGGAGCAGGTCCCGGCTATAAGTCGGTATCTGTTACCTCTAAACAAGACGTAATGAACGATCGAACTAACTCTGGTCGTGTGATTACTCGTATCGCTTCTGGGCACTCTTGGGAATTAGCAATAACTTATAACCCTTTGACTAGATCAGAGTTTGAGCCTTTGAATAGTTTCTTATTACATAAGAAGGGCAGACTTCTTCCTTTCTTTGTTTCCCTCCCTCAAAACAAAGCACCCCAGTCTGCTACTTTTGCAACAACTGTAAGACCCACGACAGAAGCCGTAGGGGGCGTAGATGGCCTAGGAAAAGAGCCTTTAGCTGCTCACGTGCCTCAGGCAGGCGGCACCTTTATAGTTGGACAGCAGTACAAGATTACTGATGTGACTGGCGGAACTAACTGGAGCAGTGTAGGAGGCTCGACAAGTGCATCGGTGGGTCAGCTGTTTGTAGCGACCGCAGCAGGAACCTCTGCTCTAACCTCTGCCGAACCTACATATACAAAAGCAGGTGCTGATAATATATTGATGTCTTTTACAGGTTATGATGACGGTACTCATGGTGCTCCAAAGCCTGGAGACTTTTTTACTATTGATGATGATTCTGACTCAAACCACACAAAAATGTATCAAGTAGTGAGAACAGAGACTAGAACAACCTATGAAAATCAGCCCCCAATGGATGGGACTAACGAGACTACAAGACTATACATAGTTCCGGCACTTCAAAGAAATCTTTATGATGGTGCAAAACTTGTATTCCACAATCCCTTAATGAGAGTTATTATAAATGATTCAACTCAGAAATACTCTCTCGACAGTAAAAACTTATACCAAATTTCCCTTAAATTGCAGGAGGCACAAAAATAATGTCATATCGCCCTTTAAATAATGAGCTACGCGACTCATTGTACAACAACGAACCCTATATAGTAGCACACCTAATAAAGTTTGAGAAGCCTAGTATATCGACTAACTACAGCGGCATAAGCGCAGAGACCGTGCTAGATTACAGCTATTTGACAGACGCTGCAGTAGATATCTCCTTTGATGATGGAACCTTTAGTCGAAGAGAGCAATATCAACAAGATGCTTACGCTCTTGACTCAAGCCTATCTGCGCCTCTCGCAAACGGAGAGCAAATCTACCATGCCAATAAAGTACTAAAGGTAGGTACTATTAACGAAGGGATCGAGGCAAAAGCCTCCACGCTCTCACTGAACCTAGACGCTACTTCTTTGGGTACTACTATAAGTGCTAGCTGTACTTTTAATGCTGATCAGAATACTATTGTTACAGATATTGATCTGTCAGAGCAAGGGTTTGTGGAAGGAGATAAGCTCCTATTTGGCGGAGGGGGAACTAACACAGGTTTATCTGTTATAGTTAATAGATTTACAAGTGGAGGTACCACACTCAAGGCAACCACCGCAGGAGGTACCTGGAATACTCAAAACACCTCTAGTCTATATACTATCTCACAGATCTCTGAAGAACTTAATACTTTGATTTTAGGTAATGGCAATGTATCTTACACAAATTATATCAATAGAGAAGTCACTATATATCGTGTACATATGGACCCTAATACGAATGCAATTATAGGAGGAAGACCCGGCTTTACAGGTCCAGGATCTACTTATACTTCTGGCGGTGCTATGCTTTTATTTAAAGGCATAATTTCTAATGCTGCCCTGACCGAAGACCCGAAAAAGGGTACTGTAATGACATGGAGCCTTTCCAGCCATTGGGGAGACTTTGTAAGAGTACAAAATAGAATAACCCAAGACGCTGAGCACAGAGCTTTAGACGTTACAGGTCGTCCAGATAAAAATATGCTACTTCGACAAGAGTATGCGGGAGATATGGGTTTCGCACACTCAGAGCTTGCACTTAATCTTATAGCTACTTATAATAAAAAAGAAACTAGAACTCGCCTGAGATATAAAAAGAAGAATCTGGGACTGAGTAAAAAGGCAATACAAGAAGAGTATGAGGTAGATGTACCAACAGATGTGGATCTGAAACTAAATCTTAAGGCCCAGGCTCTTCCTGTGGTTTATGGCGTCCAGAAAATTGATAGTATCCCTTTCTTTTTTGATAACTTAAAGAATAACACCACAAGAGTGTACGCAGGATACGCCTTATGTGAGGGAAGCATCGGAGGCGTGCTGGATATTATTATTGACGACAAGTCGACTATTTGTGTGGACGAAAAGGATTCTGCTGCCCGCTCTTCTCAGTCTGAAGAGGAAAATGTTGAGGTAGTTTGTAAAGGAAGACAAGATGCAGGAAATAGCTTGGTTGGCACACCTGCTTCGCAGGGTGTAGGTATATATACGCACACTACTTTTACTAATAGGCCCTCCCTGTCCGGCAGGCTTAGCAATATGTTTCAAGCTAAGCTAGCCAATGACGGTGCTCAGGACGAGCCCATTTATGGCAGCCATTACTATACACAAGAAACGCGAACTATGGATGCGGGAGGGGTAGGTTTTAAAGGCATACAACACGAAGAGGCTTATAGATTCACAACTCCTATTAACTGTACTTTAGTATTTCATAAAGGTACTTCTAGCCAAAGAGCTAATCATATGCTCGTCGAAAAAGCAGATGGTGGATTATTTAAGATTCAGAATGACTATTTTGAAGGAAACCCTTCGTCTTATTGGACCCCTAACCATAGGGTTCTAGATACTGCATATTGTGTAGGAGAGTATCAAATCGCAGCGGGAGAATTTCAGCTTCCTTCGTTGGACTTCGTCGTAAGGGGCAGGGACGTAGACTGTTATAACTATGATGGTAGTTACTCTCATCGTGCCGCTTTTTCCAACGAGAATCCTAATAACTTTAATGCAGGGGATACCGTCTACCTAACAGGGGAGGGCTTTTCTGAAATAACAACAACAATTATAGATAAGTGGTCTTTCCTTGATGGAGACGGGGAGACCCAACATCGTTTTAGATGGGCTACCTCACCTACGCCTACAGGCTATAAGCTTCGTATGTCTACTCAAAGTGGCGAAGGCGGTACCGAGTGGCATATGCACGTCGGCAGTGCTATAATTAAAACAGGGTCAATTACCTCTAAACTTTCCGCAGATCTTGCAACTACTCAAGCTGCGGGCAAATTCGTGGTTGATAGTAACGTAAGTTCCGCATTCGAACTAGCAGTGAATGCTCCTGATGTTTATGAGCTTAGTCCGGGAGTAAATGACCCTGCGCCTAAAAGAAAGGCTATGTTCGGACTAAGAAAAGGTAATAATCCAAGAGGTATTTTATCTACTTCTTCCTTTGGTTTTGGTGATTACGACAGCTCATCGAACCAACTTTCTGATGTAGTTAACCTACCTTCTGATGTTACACCAGATATATCCGAGATAGACGTAGATGAAATACTTCTACGTAATGCTATACAATTTCCCTCAGGCGGCACACCTAACTTAGCTAGTACTGCTTCGAACTCTCTTGAGTATGTTGGAGCCACTGTAACTCTTTATAGATTTGACTCTACTACAAATGTTCCTTATGTACAAGAAAGAGAGATAATTTCGTGGCTTACATCATCTAATGATGTTGTAGCCTTTGTAGGAGAGGCCTGGGATCCTGGGTATGAGCCTAAAGCATCAGATTTATATAGCATTACAACTAAAAAAGATGCAAGAGTTAGTATCAACCCTGCAATGCAACTGTTAGATTATATGCAAAGTAAAAGATATGGTAAAGGACTAAAAGAGTCGGATATTGATTTGGCTACATTCAAAGCGGCAGCACAGCAATGTGATACTCGCTCTGATGTTATAGTAGTTATATCTGGTGCTATCCCTGGTATAGGGAGTGTATATCAGAGAAGCTTCGGAGGTAGTTTACATTTCCAAGGCACTGTTAAGAGTGTTAGTGCTTCTTTTAATATAGAAGGTAAAACTGCTGATTATAGAGAAGTGACCTTCACAGATGTTATAGGTAAAATTGCACAAAAGTGGGACAGCTATAACTACTATGCGGAGGGGCAGGCGGTATGGAAGATAGACAGCTCCGGAGTAACACGTTTACGTAGAAAAAGTGGCACTGGAGGAACACTACCCGACTTTGTTGGAGGAACCAGCAGTGACATAACAGGCCTACAGCTAAACATAGTCTCAGGGTCTGGAGTGAGTGCACTACTAGTAGATGGAGATCCAGACATAACTGCAGGAGACGGCAACCCTCTTGTAAAAAGCAGAGATGGTGGAGGATCTTTAACGGCCTCCGGGTATACCTTATATGACTCGGACAATGTAAAATATTGGAAATACCTAGGCTGGGATAGCAGGGCTCAAAGAAATGTAACCAGACACCAGTTAAACCAAACTATTCAGACCACGAATACTGTATTTGAAAATATCAACGGTATGTTGAGGCAGTTTAACGGTATCCTTCGATACGCCAACGGCTCTTATCAGTTAAGTGTTAAGAGCAAGTCTCCTTCGCTATCAGCATATGAAAAAGTCAAAGAAGAAGATATTGTAGGCCAGATAAAGCTGACAGATAAGGGCAGCAAGAAGACCTATAACAGCGTTAGTGCAAGTATAGTAGATCCTCAGAACGGGTTCGAAACACGATCCGTAAGCTTTTTTAACTCAACCTACTTGAGAGAAGATAACGGAGTGCCTAAGAAAGGCAGCTTTGCTACTCCTAGCATAAGTAATTACTTTAACGCCAGATTCAATATAAAACAGTTTCTTGATGAGTCTAGAAACGGCCTTGAGATTCAATTCAATACTAGACCTTCAGGGATATTACTGCTAGCAGGTGAGATTATTGCATTAACCTACGAGAGATTTGGATGGGACGATAAGCTGTGGAGAATAACTAACCTTAACTTTTTAGAGAACGGCCAGGTAGCCGTAACAGCAGAGGAACACTCTGATGGTGCTTATATTGTTAATGCAACAAAAGACTCAGATGGAGTAGCCAACAAACAGTCAGGACCAGGCACAGTAGTCCTAGACCAAATGCAGCCGCCTAACAGTCTAACTGCAACAACAGGCTCGCAAGCAGGTATTGGAGGTATTAAACTACTTTGGAGACATGGAGCAGGATACAATCCAGCAACTCATGATGTCCAAGTATTTAGTAGCACAAAAAATAAACGAACAGTTGATGTTGTAGCAAATGGTGCAGGAACAGAGTCTACCTCCCTAACTGTTGATAACGCTTCAGATGTTGCAGTAGGAACCACTCTGGCTAACGGCACTAGTATTAAAACTATAGCTAGTGGAGACTCCTACCCTATTGCGGTATATGAAATCTCGGTTGTAGGAGACACCAACTGGGCCGCCTTGGATGCAGGCTCTGAGACTAACTTTGGTGTAGGGGACTTAGTAGTACCAAGCAGCACCGGAACTTTTTCAGGTACTGGGCAGATGCGAGAAATCAATCAAACTATCGAAGTCACCGCAGTTAATGGTAATGTCATAACTCTTAGTAGCCCCTTTACTTGGACAAACGACCAAACTATTACTTTTAGAGCTACTTTACTAGCAGGCAGACTTGATACTAGTACTTTTACCGACCCTGTAACAGAGGTCTCACAGAGTAATACTACAAGATACTATTGGATACGTTATGCTGTTGATGCGCCTGTACAGAATATCGCAGGTGCTGTATCCAGACGACAGTTTTCTGTGTTCGAACCTGCAACGGTAGCGGGTATAGAAGGCACAAACCTGGCTGCAAACGTATTAAGAGGCGTAGATTTAAGAGTCGAGCCTGGTACTAGTTTCACTTATGAAACAGACGGTACTGGTATAGACTCTAACTACAATGCAACTGCGACTATTACTGCACAAGGCATTAACGGATTAGGCACTGCTGCCTATAAATTCGAACAAGTAACTGGTGTAGGTTCAACGACTTTGTTACAGGATTTCAGTACTGATGCAGACTTGGTGTTTACTCCTCCAAATGCCTTTACCGCGACACCAGGGACAGTTAGAGTAACCTTCAGAGATACGTATCTAGGGTCAGAGTATTTTGCTACGGCCGAGGTTACATTTACAGGTAACAGAATTACAAGTGATGGTAATCAGGGCATACCAGGCAATACATTTACTGTAACTGCTACTAACATGGGGCAGAAACTACGTGCACTTTCTACGGGTGCTGTACCTGCGGCAGAGCAGTTTGCTTCTGTTGTTAAGATAGTAAAGAACGGCAGTAATATGCCATACGATGGAGGTAACTCTCCTGCTAGTGGTACTTGGCACTGGGGAACCGTTACCGAAATAACCGGCGGCTCTAGATTTGCGGTACAACTGGGGTCTGCCTCTTTGACGCTAACTGGCACTTTCTATAATGCTAATACTGACCAAAATATTATAGAGTTTGATGTAGCTATTGAAGACGATCAAAATGTTACAATTGGTGCGGTACGTTATTCAATTGAAAAAATCCCCGGGCTTCGCGATATTGGTAATCTTACGCTTTCTATTACAGGAACTCCTACTGAGACTACTTCAGGGGGCGATACATTTACTGAGTACCAACACTCTACGATAACCACCCCAGGGACTGTCCCGGCTGCACTTACATTCGGACGTACACGAGATTGGTGTGGCGGAGGGGTAAACGTACATATTGGGCATACAGAAATGGCAAACAGCACCTCGACTTCCGCCATAAAAATAGCCTCCACTCTCGTTACTCCTGACGCTGATGGAGTAAAAAGGCTTCGTAACGGAGACCGTTTCAGAATTGAAGTGGTAGAGGATGCCACCGGCGATCCCTATATGGGTGATACGTATATAGCAGGTGAGCGCATATATATTGGACCTCACATAACTGAGGCAGAAGCAGCTGCACTAGGTGCTACCGCAAGAGACCATAATTTTTGGAGTACTCTAGTAGCGGAGAAAGTCTACGGAAGTATGATCGTTGACGGAACACTTTCTGCCAATGCAGTTAATGCGAATGATGTGAGAACGAAGACATTGTTGGTAGAGAGTAGTATGGTGTTAGGTACTTCTGGTACTACCCAGAGTAGTTCCAACAAAGGTAAAATATACTCCGCAGGAAAGAGTACTTTCAGCAGCGGTACTAATGGATTCTTTTTAGGCTGGGAGGGCAATGGCGAGGTTGTCGATCACAAAGCTAAGTTTGCTCTTGGAGATAATAATGATTTTATTAAGTTTGACGGTACCAACCTCTCTATAAAAAATCATGGAGACTTCACATTAAAGAGTACATCTTCTACAAACACTTCTCGACTTGAGATAGTGAATGATGTTATCGAAATCTATAGCGGTACGGAAAGCACACCGCGAGTAAAAATAGGGAACCTCTCATAGAGGGGTTCTCAAAAATAAACCTTGACATAGAATGTCAACTTAGTTATAATTCTGTAATGGAGGAAATCATATGAGCGCAGCACGCTATAACCTAATCATCGACCAAGGGACCGACTTTGCCCTGGAATTTATCGTAAAGGAGTCAGGAACAGCTAAGAGTCTTTCCGGTGATACTGCGCGAGCGCAACTTAGACCAACCAAAGACTCTTCCACACTTACGGAAACTTTCACTTGCCTCGTAGAAGACGGCAGTGTCACAGGAAAAATCACAGCTAAGTTATCAAACAGCGAAACCTCTGCAATTGCAGCAGGACGCTATTACTATGACTTGGAGCTTGTAGATTCAGGTATCGTAACTCGCCTTCTCGAAGGTACTGTTACTGTTACGCAGGAGGTCACTCGTTAATGTCAAAGATTACTTTAGAAATTACAGAAGTTGTTAATGGGGTAAGTATTACAGAGACTCCTATCACCCTCGTAGGTGATACCCTTTCTGCTGCTGCCTCTACCACTGCGACAGGTGTAACTTTTACTCCTACTGGAGGCATTGCCGCTACAAATGTACAGGCTGCTCTTGCAGAAGTGGACTCTGAGAAGATGAACGCTAGCAATGGTGTTGCTACGGACTTCTTTACTATGCAAGGTACTAATGGCGGAAATATTCGCTGGCAGGGCAATGCAAACACTCTAAAAGTGCACGATGGTAGTATACTTGGTTTTGGAGCATCAACAAGCTTGCAGGATACAGATATGGAAATCTTCCATGTATCTAATGAGAGCTATATTCGAGACACAGGCGCAGGCACTTTATTTATTCAGACGGACGGCCCAAGTATTACGCTTGGAAGTACCTCGAATAATCTCGCACTCTCTGCCACGTTTGTACCAGGTGGTGCGATTAACCTATACCACAACTACGGTAAAAAGTTCGAGACTACCTCTAACGGTATCGACGTAACTGGACTAGTTGAGTTTGACTCCTTGTCCGGTACTGGTGCTGTAGCAATTACAGATATTCTTGATGCCGACGATATGTCTGGTGCAAGTGCTACTACTCTTTCTACTTCTGAGTCGATTAAAGCATATGTAGATTCACAAGTTGCAGGCAAAGATAACACAGACGAAATTACCGAAGGTAGTACTAATCTGTACTTTACAAATGCTCGTGCAGACGCTCGTATACAGGCCGCAGACACTGGAGACCTTTCAGAAGGTTCAAATCTTTACTTTACAAATGCTCGTGCAGATGCTCGTATACAGGCCGCAGACACTGGAGACCTTTCAGAAGGTTCAAATCTTTACTTTACAAATGCTCGTGCAGATGCTCGTATAGCAGCAGCCACTACAACAGACCTTTCAGAAGGTTCAAATCTGTACTTCACAAATACTCGTGCAGATGCTCGAATCGCAAATAATATTATAGACGAAGATGGGTTTAGTACTAATAGTGCCACTCGTGCACCTTCTCAACAATCTGTAAAAGCGTACGTAGCTGATCAAACCGCTAACATCCAAGGTGACATTACTAATGTTATTACTGGTAATGGATTGATTGGTGGTGGTACTAGTGGTGCGGTAACCGTAGCCGTTGATACAGCAGTCGTGGCTACAGCAAGCAATACACTATCACTAAATAATAAAACACTAAATACTCCTGCTATCAATTCGCCAGATATTAACGGTGGTACGGTTGATGGTGCAACTATCGGAGCAACTACTCCTAGTACGGGTAAGTTTACCAGTCTTACTGTACTCGACGACAACCCTATACTTCTTATGAACGATAGTGATGGCAATGAGCAGTTTAAGATCAGTCACCAAGGCGGTAATAGCTATATAAGCTCCTTCGGAAGCGGTTCCGATTTTGGAGCAATGACTTTCTACAGGAATAAGACTCCTGCGGATGCTAAAGCCACATTTAAGTTTAGCACAAACGGAGACTTTATAGTTTTTCAAGATGATGGCAGCACTAATCTTCTAAAAACAGATGCTGACCAGAATCGTGTTGGTATTAACACTTCAAGTCCGCAAGAAGCTCTTGATGTTGTAGGCACAGCAAAAGCTACTCAATTTAAGACTGGCTCTAGTATTATTAGAGAAGACACGAATAAAACAGCTGTAAACTGGGAGTACACAGGTAAAGAGTTTAGTACAGCGGGGCAGGAGACTAATCCTGGCGGTGCTATCTTTGGAGACAGTGGCACAAAGTTGTATGTTATAGGTACACAAAGCGACAGGGTTCAGCAATATAGTGTATCTTCTGCCTACGATCTTTCCAGCACAGTTGCTCATGTAGGGCAGGCCAATGTCGCCCATGGTGGCAACCCTCAAGATCTCGTATTTAGCGCAGACGGCAGCAAACTCTGGACTCTTGACGGAGGCTCTGATCAGCTAAGATATTATACAGTTGGTACAAATTGGGACATAACAACTCTCTCGAGTTCCGCTGTAGTTACTCGTGATTTCTCTGACAACGTAGACACTAATCCTACAGGGTTTAGATTCAATGCAGACGGGACAAAAATTATACTTGTAGGCTCTAGTAAGGCGGGTGCCAATGGCAAGGATATTATTTATTCCTATGATCTCAGCAGTGCATATGATATTGCAGGCATCGGAGTATCTAGTGGTACTATTGCTGTCGCGCCAGATGCTGAGGTTCAATTCGATACCTTTAAAGATAGCCTAGAGATGATGGATGAGATTACTCTAGTACAGGCTATTGAGTTCTCTGTAGACGGTAAAACAGCACACATTGCCTGTAGAGATAGAGGAAATATTATTAGTTTCGCTCTTGCTACAGCTTTCGATATTACAACTATGTCGTTTGCAGGTTTCGCTAATACAGCAAATGAAGAGCTAAGCCCTACAGGTATCTACCTTAATCAGGCTGCGAACGTCGCAATTATTGTGGGCCTAACAGACGATAATGTTGTTCAGTATACTGTAAATAACCCAGGTACTGTTATAGAATCCTCAGGATCTACTCAAGTTACAGGAAACTTAGGCGTATATAAAAACGCAACGTTTGAAAAAGACGTATATATTTCCGGCAGACTCAGAACTGCAAGTTCTATTGTCTCTCAATCAGGGCTGACCGCCAGCGGTAATGTTGCTTTCAGTACTGTTGGAGGTACGGTTAAGGTAGGCGGGACTTCTAGTACGGGAGTGTTTGAATTTGGTCGAAGTACTGATACTCAAACTATAAAAATTAGTGCGGGTGCTACTGCGAGCGGTAAAACTAATACTGTTAATATTGGTAATGCGGGCGCTTCTGGCTCTACTACTAATATCAATATTGGTGGCGGGGTTGGTACTTGTACTACAACTATTGATGGGGATCTTGTTATTCCTAATGAGACACCTGCGTCAGCTACTGCTGCAGGAACAGCAGGACAAATTGTATGGGATACTAACTATATTTACATATGTACTGCAACTAATACATGGAAGAGAGTCGCAATCGGGACTTGGTAAGACATAAAAAGGGGGCTGCAATAGCCCCCTTTCTTTTACCCTTCTACTTCTTGAATCTCTGCTTCGGCAGGTTGATCTTCTACTTCTGCTTGCAACAACTCAACAAAACCCTTTCTAGCGATCTCTAGTCTATCGAGCTTGAACTTCATTTCCTGGCTCTCTTGCTGAATCTCTCCTAACTGAGCTACAATATACTTCCCTCTCTCACTCATATCATCTACGTTATATTGTGTATCATTAAGTGTTACTGTCTTTACTTCTTCTGTCATGTCTATTTCCTATTTAAAT
>Ga0115563_1001834_pt1 | contig 16191 bp, 12 predicted proteins | sample COGITO_mtgs_1105_2_FD_87198 | JGI IMG/M metagenome (GOLD analysis project Ga0115563, IMG submission 87198) | Pelagic marine microbial communities from North Sea - COGITO_mtgs_110519 | ecosystem: Environmental > Aquatic > Marine > Epipelagic | place: Germany:Helgoland, sampling site Kabeltonne...
TAACTTGGGCGGCAGTCACGACAATCTTTTGCATAGGTATTGGGGTCCTGGTGGTGCTGTAATAATGGGGATTATAGCGGCCTGAGAAGTAGTCTTCAGACCCCAGTTAAACAGTTAATTATTCCTATAACAGGCTGATAACTGCGGCTCACTGGCTTGTCGAAACCATGAACTGGATCAATAAATTTTAATACCCGCAGTTTAGACTGTTTGACTTTGTCTGCAAGCACCAAAGGCTGATTATTAAAGAACACGTCAAGCTTTGTATACAACCCTACATATAGGGCGAGATAAGGTGAGAAATTGTTGACTCCACTGTGCGACGTGCCTAAAATGCCCGCCTTAAAGACGCTACACGATTCCGCCTTAGCTCAGTTGGTAGAGCAAATGACTGTTAATCATTGGGTCGCTGGTTCGAGCCCAGCAGGCGGAGCCAAGTCTTTCACACTGGTAGTACAGGGAGTACAAAGCCATGATGCATTATTTGCCATCAATTGCCGGAGTTGCAGTTCTAAGTATTCTTATCACCAAAACGCTGATACCCATGTCCCACCTAGTGGAATTGATAGACCCTCAGACCGCAAAGCCCATATGGGTACGATCCCGCTAATTGGCGGAATTTCAATCTATTTATCTGTAGTTATCAGCTCCGTGGCCTTTCTGGAGCTCCCCGAGACCTTCATTGGCATTGCCCTTATCTGCGGCCTGGTAACCTTTATTGGCGCTCTGGACGATCGCTACCCACTAAATCCTACTTATCGTCTGATACTCCAGCTTATGGCTGGAGTAAGTATCGCCAGCATGGGGATCAGTGTGCACAGCCTAGGTGACCTACTCGGGCTGGGCCATATCGATTTGGCCCTGCTGGCTATTCCCTTTACTGCGGTCGCAATCACTGGCCTGTGCAATGCTTACAATATGGTAGATGGTATCGATGGACTAGCAGGAAGCCTCACTTTGGTCGCCATGTGCAGCTTGCTTTATCTCAGCCTAGACAGAGCCCCAGAAAATGAAGTCGCGCTGCTCGCCTTCCTGTGCACCTCCATTATTGTCTTTTTAGTGTTTAACCTTAAAGCCAGAGGCCGATCAAAAATATTTATGGGCGATGCGGGAAGTATGTTTTTGGGCTGCAGCGTGGCCATTGCCATGGTGTATTTTTCTCAGAGCGGTCGCGATGTGATCAATCCCACCACGGCATTGTGGCTTGTCGCCATACCTATGATGGATATGGTCAGCACCATGCTGCGTCGCATGCTGAAAGGTCAGTCACCATTGCATGCCGATCGAACACATCTCCACCATATTCATATGCATGGTGGCCTGAATCAGCATCAAGCCCTGTTCTGTATTGTCAGCGTTGCCGCCATTTGCGCCATCATTGGTATTTTTTTGGAGCGGGTCTGGCCACAAAATGAGATGATCTCTTTTTTACTTTGGCTGGCCACATTTGGACTCTATTTCAAATTTGTAGTCAAATCAGCCTTTAAGTTTGCCAAGATGCTCCGACGGCAGATTCGGTTTATTCTAAATTAAAAAACCCCCACAAATGACTCTGTGGGGGTTCTGTTTTCAAGCTTTGGAAGATAACTTAGCCAGCACTCTTTCCGCCGACTGGATTGCCGTAATAGATTCTTGGCACATCACAGTCCATTACGTCATCGTAAATCGAACTTAGAACCTGTGCACCACCAGCTATCATCATATCGTGGGCCTTGCCTCTCTCAGCTAGAGTATCAGCAACATAGACACTGTAAAAGTCGGTGGTACTGTCTCTAGCTTCCCCGACACCACCGTACCAGCGAAGCAAACCTCCAGGCATATTGTTCTCGTCCATCCAGGACACCCACTTTTTATCTGCTGCCATTAGAGTAGCCATGTTGGCATCCTCTTTTAACTCACAAGCGCTTATTTGAGCAAATCCTGCCTGCCCTGCATTCTCGCCTGGCCTCAAAATCTGACTGGTCATATAAATATGGGTATCACAGGGGGCAACAGCATCAAACTTGTCAGCTAGTTTTCCGCCATTGGCCATCCAGAAGTCATTAAGATTCCCCATGGCTTCATGATTTTTGGCAACACCCAACCAGAAATAGTCATTGGGAAAATCGGCCCCCGTATTCACGACCGGAGACATAACAAAAGCGTTGTAAGCTTCGGGCGAATTCGAGTCCATCCATTTATCCCACTCAGATGTGACTTTCATCAGATCACCCATATCTCTACCTTTTTCGAAGTTACAGAAAAAAGCCTCTAGTGCAGCAGTGGGTGGTGCAGCATGGTCATCTGCCAGACTGTAGGAGCTTGCGAGAAGAGCAAGCGAGACGACACAAAAATTACTCATTATTTTTTTCATTGTGATACCTCTTTGCTATTCTTATAAGACAATTTATGTATTATCGTATAGGCATTAGTAGGATAACCTGTCCGACCGAATAATGAAAGGAGGTTTGGGCCTCTGGTAGCCTGAAGGTTTTAGGGCCCTATAACAGCTTATCAATGACTTCAGGTATGGCTTTTTGCCAATCTGAGGGAGTTATACCAAACTTATGGGTTAGCTGGTCACAAGCCAATACCGAATATGCTGGCCTTGGGGCAGGCGTGGGATACTCTTCTGTGGTTATGCCCTTAACGCGGGCAGGGGTAGTCAGGCCTTTATCAGCGGCAGAGGAAAATATAGCCATAGCAAATTCATACCAGGAGCAGGGCTTATCGCCGCAAAAATGAACTATCTCGGATTCAAAATGATCTTTTTGGAAGAGGTCTGCTAGCGCCAATATGCAGCGAGCGATATCCTGAGCATAGGTGGGACAGCCAATCTGATCCCCGACAACACCCAGCTCATCGCGCTCTGCACCCAAGCTCAGCATAGTTTTCAGAAAATTATTGCCATATTCGCTGAAAACCCAGGCTGTGCGAATAATCAGGTACTGGCAGCCCGATGCTTCTATCGCCTGCTCGCCACGAAGCTTGGAATCACCATACACTCCTTGGGGGTTAGTGGTGTCTGTCTCGATATAAGGCTCAGTAGCAGCGCCATCAAAGACATAGTCTGTAGACACATGAATCAGCCCGCAATGTAACTCTCGGCAAATATCAGCAATATTGGCCACAGCATGATGATTAATCAAATAGGCCTGTTCTCGATCCACTTCCGCCTTGTCCACAGCCGTGTAGGCACTGGCATTGATAATCAAATCCGGCTTGATCTGGGTGACTTTATCTTTCGTCGCGGCAAAATCGGTAATATCCAGATCGGATCTAGTTGTGAAAATTGCCTGGTGTTCTGAACAGGAAAACTGATCTACAAGGCAATGACCAAGCTGGCCGTTACTCCCCAATACCAATATCTTCATTGCTTAATATTAGCCAACAGTGGCGCCTGAGAATCTTTTATGGAGATAAACGGGCTTTCGAGCCCGGTCAACCAACACTGAGGATGCCTCGCTAGGTTATATGCCACTGCCACCCCTGAACCGATGTACACATTAAAGTTGATAATATCCACTTATAACAAACTGCAGTAACTAGTCTCGTTGAGCTTCTCTGCATGCCTAGACCAGATAGTCATGCGTATCTAACAAGTAGGATAATACAGACACCCTAGCAACCCGCCATGCTAAAGAGTGGCAAAATCACGAGAGCATCGATACTTCAGACTTCTCACCCTCCATCTAAAGATAACTCAGTGCAGAAAATTATGCAATTGACGACTCCGAATGAAAGTTATAACTTATGTTCTGATCAGCGATGGGATTCGTCAATGCTTGCCCCTCATTGGCGTATTTTCCAACTGATCACCTTTATAAAAGTCAAGGTTTCATAAGTATTACTTGGAGTATTTCCTGTAAAGTCGCTCTATACTTAAAAATTAAAACTGGAATACCTAATATGTTTATAGATTCAACGCTCACCCTGAAAAAGGGAGTTCAGGCAATTGATGCTGGGAATTTTATGGAAGGTGATAAGTTCATCACAAGCCTTTTACAGGACAACCCTTCTCACCCTGACGCAAACTATAATATGGGGCGTCTTGGCATCTTCCTGCAGCAACCAGAAAAGTCATTAGAACACTTCCATCAAGCATTGATTACAAATCCCAATATTGAACGTTATTGGCTAAGTTACATATCGACATTACTAGCACTAGGACTAAACAAACTTGCCAGTGGAGCCATGAAAAAGGCTGCAAAGAATGGTGTTTCGAAAAAGAATCTAAAATTTATAAAAAAAATATATGCCGAGTCACTTGACCCAACCAAGCAGCAGATCAGTGCTCTCAAACGTCATATAGATGAATATGAATTAGCGGAAGCGTTTAAACTATCGAACGAGCTTGCTATTTTTTATCAAAATTCTGCCACACAACTTTTCTACAGAGGGGTGATTTACCAGACGGCAAACATTCTTGATGAAGCCATAACCATATATAGACGAAGCCTCGCTATCAACAGCTCACTAGTTGAATGCCATCTAAATATTGGAATAATCTTTCATAACTGGGGAGATCGTATTAGAGCATTGGAGCACTACATTGAGACGCTCGACATGAAGCCTGATCATGAGATTGCTTATCAGAATATTGCAGCCCTAATTGGGTCGGGCTTTCGCCCCGAATCAAGTGATCGATTAGCGCAAATTCTTGAATATCTATGTGATAACAAGCTATGCCGGACGAACCAAATAGCGAAGCTCGCAATAGACTGTACAAGGACTGACCCTAAAGTAGACTTTTGGCTCAACCATCCAGAGAAAATAAGATCTGACAAGGTGATCAATGAAATTATCGAATTCATGGAGAAAAATACACTATTAACAAAGGTTCTTCGATCTACCGTTGTCCCCGACATTCAGTTAGAAAACCTCTTAGTCATTGTCCGTGAATTTATCTTAAAAGCATATATAAGCAACAAAGCACCTCCTAACGCTACTAACTTTTTAAGAACCCTTGGATCACAATGCTTTATCAATGAGTATGTGTATGTGGTGGGTGATGACGAATTAGCACAAATCCGACATCTAGAATCCGAAATTGAGTCCACTTTAGTAAAGGGAGTGGATCCCAATCCTTTGTCTATTTTAATTCTTGTCACATATAAACCTCTAAAAACATACCCATGGTCTGATAAGCTGGATTTAGAGCCAAGTCTTGGGACATTTAAGAAATTACATGTCCTCGATTGGATTGAGGAAAAACATTCCATCGCTCCAAAAATTCCCTTATTGACGAGTATAAAAGATGATACATCTAAAAAAGTAAGAACTCAGTACGAGGAAAATCCATACCCACGATGGACATCAATTACTCCTCCACCAATTACAACCATAAGATCTTTAGCTCAAATAACTAGAATAAATTCGGATGCCATAGGGGAAACGGCCACCGGAAAAATAAGTGTACTAATTGCTGGATGTGGTACAGGTAGACACGCCATTGAGTCAGCTATGAGGTACAAAAATTGTGAGGTCCTAGCGATAGATTTGAGCCTATCAAGCCTGTCTTATGCAAAAAGAAAAGCAGATGAATATCAAATTAAAAATATAAAGTTTATGCAAGCGGATATATTAGACTTGCACCTATTAGATCAAAAATTCGATATCGTCGAGTCAGTGGGGGTATTACATCATATGAGCAATCCTGTAGATGGCTTAAGGATGGTGGCTAACTGTGCGAAAAAGGGCGGGCTTATAAAGATCGGCCTTTACAGTAAACTAGCGAGGCGCAATATCAGCGCGATCAGGTCTGAACTTGCGGCATCGTCAACAGATAATACAGAAGCAACAAAAGACATAAGAGATGAAATTATTTTGTCAAATAATCCTAAGTATCACTTTCTACTAGAGATGATTGATTTTTATAGCCTCAGTGGATTTAAGGATCTAGTTCTTAATGTTCAAGAGCATTTATTCTGCCTCCCTGAGATAAAAAAAATCCTGTTAGATTTACCCCTGACGTTTTGTGGGTTCGAAGATCAAATGTTAGTGAATCAATTTTCAAATACATTCCCTAATTTACAGAGCTTATATAATCTTGATGAATGGGATATTTTTGAGCAGAAAAATCCAAACAGTTTCATTTCAATGTATCAATTTTGGTGTCAAAAAGAATAGTCGCCAAGCTTACCATTGAAAGCATTCAGTATATTAATAAACGCTGAAACCACTACGCCGATTTATCTTAAATCATGCACACTGCTGGGAACCTACAAATCTAACATTGGGGTATTAGATCAAATGCTATAATGCATCTGTCTGTATCTGACTCAAAAGGTATCGTTTTATGAAACAATGATGATGGAAATAGCACAATATCTCCAGCAGTTGGGTTAATTCGAACCGTGGGTGCTTCAAAAATAAACTCAGGATAACCATAACCTCTTAGCCCAAATTCTATTGCACCCTCATCACCACCCTTTGCATCTACTGTCTTTAAATACACCACACCACTGAGCCACCCGGACGGATGAATATGGGACTCTTGATACCCAGATTGTATTAACCGCACGTACCAGCCTGTGAAACCAAAAGACTCTGGCCATTCCTGAATATAGGCACTATTCGAATCCTGGAAACGTAAACGGTATTCTTTTATTTCCTGACGAAGTATAGACTCCAAAATCCTAATAACATCCGAATCACTGCTAAATATCGTACTATCGGACTGATATCCAGATTTAGTCGTCTTGTTAGTTGGCTCCCACACTGAAGATAATTTAGATGCTTCAGCTAATAACTCCGATATCTGGAAGTCATAATCCTTCCGATAATTGCTTAAATTTCCCACACTTATATAATTAAGAGGATTATTACAAAAGTCATAGATGCCATCTTCCTTTAGAGCACAGGCTACATATGCGCTGATCGCACCAACTCTCAAATTTCTTTTCTTATTAGCATTAGCTTCAGTAATAAAGCTTTTGAGTAAGTCGTATTGACTTAGCATTAAATGACACTCTAATTTCTTCTCAAACGCCCTATCCAGAAAGGGCTGATAGATATCTAGACTGGGATTACTAAACGACTTATTCCGACAGACTTCTATTGTCTTCTCGAAGTATTCAAGAGCCATGTGATAATTCGACATAGTCTCATAGAGGCTAGCCAGTTCAAGATATGCCTCTGGCCTATCCGAATCCAGTTCGCATAACCCTCTCCCTACTTCCAGAGATCTCTCAAAATCTTCATTTAGAATTAAAGCTGTTAGAAGCGCTAAACTATAAGAGTATTCCGCTGGGTCAATCTCAATAGCTTTTTCATAACTCACTATCGCCTTTCTAAGCTCCTTTTTATTAGTATATAAGTTGCCTAAATTGTAATGTGCAGCAGAAAAATGTGGCTGCTGTTGAACTATAATCTGAAATTTCTCAATTGCTGACTTGGTTTCCCCTGCGGCCTTTAGCGCAATGGCAAGATTATTTAAATGCTGTATATCACTATTACTTTTTTCATAAACTTGACTCAATATATTGACACTTTCCTCTAAGTCCCCCATTTTTAGATAGCTAATACCAATAATACTTGGAAGTGGCATAGGTAAGGACATCGGATTAGAGTAATCTTTCACTCGCTCTATGACCGAAATATAGTCTTCAGCATTGAAGGCTTGAACAATCGCATCAACTGATGTTTGGTTGATCTGGTAGCTTCTACCGCTTGTGTTTGCACTCGGGACCGATCTCGCCAATCGTTTATCAGCTAGCTGAGCCTCTTTACTTAGAGGAAACTTAGTTAAGAGCTCTTTACATAGCGCACGAGCCTCCTCAAATTCACCAGATTTTTCGAGGGACTTTATTTTCCTGACATACGTATCCGCGGATTTCACTTCTTGGCCTCTCCTAATATTGATATCTTAATTAGTTAACTTCTTGCTAGCTTTCAAGATTATTAAGTCATTAGTTAAGTACATAGATACCTATTGATGCCTATAAATAATTGATTCTATGCCCAGCACGTCTAAAGCCATATCTATTGAACCCTTCATATTTGATGGAGCCATCTAAAATTCAGATTCAAGGATAGCACCAGCTAGCACAGAATAAGCTAGTTTTCTTCTACAATAGGATATTGTTTGGTTATTATAGATGATAATTTATCAAAAACTACACGACCTCTTAATACTGTTAGACTGAATATAGACCCTGTAAAGTTATGACAAGAACATGGTATGTCCCCTCAAAAACAGAGGATTTTAAACGAATATCTATCTCAATTATGTGATAGAGCAAGTATCTCAGAAGCATTTTCAGTGTCTTACGCTTTTGTAAGACAACCGTACTGATCATTTATGAGTTGCACTTGCACATATTGTATATATAGCCGTAGTGTGGTCATGAAAAACCACTGCCATATCCACTAAATACCCAAGCGGTGAAAATAGTCAAATATCAACGGTTAACAGCCTGACGTCTGCATCACCCGTTCAATGCAAAGCTTTGAATGACTATAAACTCCCTGAGGATTGATCAACTCAGCTTCAACATAGGGTTGGGCACCAAAGCTAGTCTGATCTGAGCTATTTAATCCTATCTGCCTGAAAGGAAACTGATATCCAGATCAGATCTATTAGTGAAGATTGCCTGATATACTGAGCTGGAGCCAAGGTGAACAAGACAATGGGCGAGCTGACCATTACTTCCCAATACTAATATCTTCATTACTTTAGATTAGCCAATAGTGGCGCCAGAGCATCTTTCTCGGAGAGTAATGGACTTTTGATTGGCCAGGGAATATTTAAATCAGGATCATTCCAAAGCAGACTACCTTCGTCGGTGGGATCGTAATAGTCCGTACATTTATACTCGAAATCAGCGAAGTCAGAGATCACCATAAAACCATGAGCAAACCCGGGGGGAACCCAAAACTGTTTTTTATTATCTTCAGATAAAACAACCGCTTCCCACCGACCATAGGTTGGCGACCCAAGTCGGATATCTACCGCCACATCATAGACCTCACCTCTTACCACTCTGACCAACTTTCCCTGAGGCTTGGTTTTTTGAAAATGCAGCCCTCGCAGAACCCCTTTTGATGTTCGCGAGTGGTTATCCTGCACAAAAGGCAGTGTAATGCCAACAGTGGCGTATCGCTCTGCCTGGAATGTCTCTAGAAAGAAACCACGATCATCACAATACACTTTGGGTTCGATAATGATGCAATCTGATAATTTAGTCTTAATAATATTCATTTATAACCAGCAGCCACTTTATACAAATACTCACCATAGCTAGTCTTTTTGAGCTTATCTGCCTGCTTAAACAATTGCTCTTTTGATATCCATCCCTGCTGATGCGCTATTTCTTCCAAGCAGGCTACCTTTAAGCCCTGACGATGCTCAATTGTTTGGACGAATTGGCCAGCGTCCAATAAAGAGTCGTGTGTGCCGGTATCAAGCCAAGCAAACCCGCGACCCAATAGCTGGACCTGCAGATCACCGCGAGCCTGATAAATATTGTTAATATCAGTTATCTCAAGTTCACCCCGTGGAGAAGGCATAATTGATTTAGCTATCTCCACAACATCATTGTCATAAAAGTACAACCCAGTTACGGCATAATTTGATTTCGGCACTTCAGGCTTTTCTTCAATTGAAAGCACTCTACCCTCTCTATCAAACTCTACAACACCAAAGCGCTCGGGATCATTAACATGATAGCCAAAAATTGTAGCCCCTTGACTCCGATTAGTGGCCGCTACTAAATTTTCACTAAAGTGTTGACCATAAAAAATATTATCACCCAAAACTAATGCAACATTCCCTTCGCCAATGAATTCTTCTCCAATAATAAAAGCCTGGGCAAGTCCATCTGGACTTGGCTGGACCGCATATTGAACTGATATTCCAAAATGTGCGCCGTCCCCTAGTAAACGCTGATAGCCCGCCATATCTTCTGACGTCGAAATAACCAAAATTTCATTGATACCCGCAAGCATTAAAACCGAAAGCGGGTAGTAGATCATTGGCTTATCATATACGGGCAGAAGCTGCTTGGAGACTCCGAGAGTTACTGGATGCAATCGAGTGCCCGACCCGCCGGCAAGAACAATTCCCTTCATAGTGTTAAGTATCCATTCTAATCAAAAGTAGTGAGCTTGAATTTCCCGTAGGTATTTGTCAACGCTCTGTTGATAGACGGAGGCTGAATAATTACCTGCAATGTCTAGAGCGTGATCAGCATAACCGCGCCAGCGAACTTCGTCCTGCTGCAAATGACTTATAAAATTAACAATCTCATCGGTATGCCGAGCATCTATCTGGACTCCAGCGCATTCATCAAAATAGTCCAAATGACCTCCAATTGGAGGAACAACACATGGACAGGCTGCGGACATGCCCTCAAGTACAGTCAAAGCAAATCCCTCTATACACAGATTAGGCAGTGACAGGTTTAAGACTAAAAAGGCTTCCTGATACTTTCTCTCAATGTCTTTATCGCGCGCCAGGAGCTCCAAATTATCTGGAATATCTGAATTAGCCGCGAAACGAAGTAATTCCTTGTCGGTACAATTAAAAATCGCTGTGAAAGGGAAATCAGGTAACCTACGCGCAATTTTCAGCAGCTCTTCTACTCCTTTATAGGCTCGCAATGATCCAACAAAAAGCACTTTTTTATTCCTGAACTTGGCTGCAAAGTCTAATGCCTCCTCCCGTGCAAAATCCGATCGAAGGCCATTGGGAATAACAGTACGACGATTATCTTTTTGTGGATACTGCTCCGACAAAAACTGCGACACAAATACAACCTCCTGGGCAGTTTTCTGTATCAACCTCTCCGCCATTTTTCGCGTCAATTTTTGCTCGAGAGAGTGCCCATTAGATAACTCATGTAGATAGGCAATAGTCACACCGCCCATCCAACGGCTCGCCAAAATAGACCCAAAACACAATATAGTGTTATTGATGACCACAACTTTTTCATCTCGCCGCCGACTTCTCAGAACCAGACCAATAACTACAAAGAACAGCTGTATCTGAGCAAAGATAAAGTACAACATATTCAACAATTGAAACTGGCCTATCCCATACCAGATGGTTTTCATCTCTCCTAAACCATCGTAAAGAAAACCATTAGACCTGCTGGTCACCACAGTCAATGACTGGGATTGAATCTCATTAGACGCACAAAAGTCGGCCAGAACCCGAGGGCTGCCACTAAAGTCATTTAAAGGATGTACTGCAATATATCGGATATTATTCATTGCGCATCGTAATTGCTCTCACAGGTATCCCAATAATCATATTGAGTCCAGTGATAACTGTGTTATCTTAATCCTCAACCGTCTTACAACCACATTATGACCAATAAGACTCAAAATTGCATGGAAATAAGTCGAGTTGGATGAAGTTATTGAATTGGAACTTTAGCGGTCATGCATCAAATAAGTTGGACCTACTCTATCAAATGGCCTAGAAGAGTTTCCCAGCTATAGGATTTCGAAACAGATTTACCTAATAAGGCCATTTGCGGCCGCATAGATCTGTCCATTGCTCGAGACATTGCTTCTGCCAGCGATTCAGCGTCTAGTTTATTGGCATAACTAACCATATCACCAAGACCCAATTCGTGAGTGGCCGTTATCACCCCACTATGGGCCCCAAAAGCAGCTATTCCAATCCCACAGGCGGCAGCCTCTAGAATAGTTTGCCCTAGGGGCTCATAAGTAGATGACATTACGAATACATCACATGCTCGATAATAATTCTCTACCCTAGAGGTAGTGCCGACCCAAACAACCCTATCTCTTATCCCTAGAGCATCTATCCTTTTACGCATAGATAATTCGCTCTCACCCTCACCCAAGAGAATCAAATAGCAATCTGTTGACTGTAGCGCAAAGGCACCTAATAAATAATCCAGTCCTTTAGCCTGGACAAAGCGACCTACAAAGAGGAATAATTTTTTGTCCAAGGGCAATCCTAGTAGATCCCTGATGCCTGTCTTTTCATTAGCACTAGCTGGCATAAAACGCGTGTCATCGATGCCTGGCTTAACTAGGTATATGGACTTCCCCTTAGCCTGACCGGGCAGTCTATGGCGGACCTGATCCTGCATAGAGGCACTAAACACAAAAAGCTGAGCTACGGCCAATGCTTTGGATTGCAACCAACCATCCACCCACATGTGGATCATGATATTTATTTTTTCGAATATCGAGGCACCAGACAAATTCTCTCTTAGCTGATTTATGGTGAGAGATGGCACCAAGTAGCGGATATCTCTATAACCGGCTCTGTAAGCAGCCAATACATGCATATGATGACGCATTATCAGGGTGGCATCAGGAAATCGCTTATGCAGAGCCCGGTATATCTCCGGTAATATCTCACCACCATGGCGTAAAAAAGGCAGCCGCCTGACAAGACCTCTCTCGTATTCATCTTTATAAGTAATAAGCTCAATACCCTCAGGCAGGTCCAGAGACGTCAAATCCATGGATTCTTGATTTAGCGGCTCCCTACACACCATGATTGCTTGCCGCTGCGAGACAACCTTAAGCATGCTCCTTATAGAGTTTTCCACTCCGCCAATGGCAGAATAATGCGCGCGATTACCAAAAATAATCATTCTGGTCATCGTCTCTCAAACTCAGAGTATCGCTCAGCAACTGCTTGAAAATTATCCCACATAGCCGCGGATTGAGCCTTTAATACTGAAGCTCTAGAGGCTATAGCTTGAGTTAACTGACTATCAGCCTTCAAGCTTAGGTCAATCACCTCGCGTAATTTTTTTGAGCTGCTGGTAGACTCCAACAACAAGGCGCCGGCTTGATACTCCTCATACAAGAGCTCGTACTTATGGCTCCAGCTGGTACCAATACAGGCAATCCCTTGAGACATGGCGCTAATACACCCGTGATATCTAGAACAGAGTACAGCTCTCGAGGCTCCAATAATTCCCTTAACCGCTAATGGATTAGATTCTCTGACCACAGTAATTGGGGAGTCTAGGGCTGCATTCACTCTGTTTATTAATGCATCATCCTCCTCGCCCTCATGATTGAGAAAAAAAGGTGTCAGTCCCTTCTTCTGGTAATAAATAATTGCCTCAGACAAAAGAGGCTCATAGCGCTCAAGCCAAGCTTTATTGCTGTTGCGTACATTAACCATATTCTTGTTGGGCACAATACAGGCCCATTTTTTATCCGTATCAAAATTATCTGGCACAAAACCTTCAATTAGGTCAGTAAAGTCTCCATACTGAAATAAGTTTGAAATAGGGCCTGTGATCTCCTCGATATACTGGTACGATCGCTCTTCTCGCGTACAGACCATTGCGGCATGCTTAAAGCTCTGGCCGATCCGTTTACGACTTGTCCGATTGATAAATGGTCCAAATGCTTGCGGCATAAAAATATAGGGTTTGCCGTAGCGATGGAATCGCTTTAGTTCATTTTTAAGGTGATAAATTCTCAACTTTGAAGGCCATTGGTCTGAGTATGAAAACCCGGATGCATCAATAATCATATCTATATCTGCTTCAACAACCAGACACTTACGCTGTAACCAGCCTCGCAGGAAAGAGGGGATTAAGTAGGTTAGTGCATTGATATCTATAAGATTTTTCCGAAAATTCAACTTGCGAAGTTTTGCCACAGCTGATCTGTCAATATAAGAGGCTTTTGAGGAGTGCGTTAAGGCAAATTGAACCATCGGCCAACGTCGCCTTACTTGGTCAATAATAGCCAGTAACATCAAGTGGGCGCCCTTATTCTCAAACTCCACACCCTTTATCTCGATAATCATTTTGGCCTCACCACAAGCTCCGAGACCGTCTTCTTAGCCGAGTAAGGCACTTTCCCCTCGGCAAGAGGATAGCCCACCGCCACAAGCATAACAGGGCGCTCATAGGGTTTTATTTTGAGCTCCAAAGCCATTTGTCGCTCATGCCTCTCTATATCTGGCCAGTTGATAACACAGGAGCCTAGGCCCTGGGTCTCTAGAGCTAACTGCAACTGCATCACTGCCAGCCCACAATCGATATAGATGATATGTCTGTCTTTTTCAAAAGGATACGCCGACAAATCACCAACCACCACGATGACTACCTGGAAATTATGTGCAAACCCAGCGGTTCCCATTGGTATCGCACCAATTTCTTGTGCACGTTGTGGTTCATCAAAAACATAAAACTTAAATGGCTGGCGATTGCATGCACTTGGGGCCATTGCAGCCACATCAATTGCCTCTTCTAAGAGCTGTTTTGGGACAGAACGAGGCTCAAACCACCTAACTGAGTGACGTCTGTTGCACAGTGATTTGAAGTCTTTAAAACTGACAGTGGCCGGTCCAAGATCAGGATAGGGAATTGGCTTGTTATCAGGGTCGAAGGGCTGAGGCGGAGAATTTTGGACTATTGCATTAAAGCTTTCTCTTGCTCGATTTATAGAATCAGAACCGCCTACCACTGAAAAGTATTCTGTAAAGACTGCCATACACCAGCTATATTCACTACGACTCAAACAGCCAGTGTTTAAACAGTTATGAAAAAAATTTACCGTCGTCTCTATATATCTATCTCCAAACAATGACCGTCTGGGTCTCATTATTAAACCCTTCTCAAGACGATGGATATTACGGCGTAGAAGGAAACGATTTGGCATATCGCTCAATGAGGAATGATGATAAGCAACTCTTGCGATTAATACGGATTGCATCTCTCTGCGAAAATCAGAGCTATAAATAGTATAGTAGATGACAGATAGAGCTTTATTTCGAGCAGCTATCCCTGCAATGCGGGTATCCGCAGCCTCGAGCATCCCTTTAATTTTTTCAATCTGGGATCTCGGTAATATGTTTTTGAGCGTAGATTTAATCATAGTAAATATGGTACCAAACCAATGTATTTAGCCAAGGTCTCAAGTCTTATATAGATCTCTTCCCTCTCTTACAATGCGAAAGGGCAATAATATTGATTGTGTAACTATCCGAGCCATAGGCCACAGGTTACGATGGAGAAATAATACTCCATACCCAGCGACTCCGTAGCTAATGAGTGTGGCCCAAGCGGCCCCAATAGGTCCATAACGAGGGATGAATATCACATTCAGTCCTACATTCACCAGTGCACCTAACACCTGACTTAATAAGGATAATTTGGCGTAGTTTTCAATTATTAACCACTTACTGAGGAGACTGCGCATAAAAACAAAAAGCCCTGCCCAAATGTGCACGACCAAAATTGGCACGGACTCATGATACTCTGGACCGAAAAGTACCGGGAGAAACCAATCAGCTGTCAATGTAGTTACAGTTGCAACCATAAAGGACATCACAAATAGGGTGTCATTTAACCTCTGAAGATCATTTTCATAAGTCCTTATGTCAGACCCCTTTTGCTTGACCAGCCGAGGGAAAAACGCAGTCATAATAGCTGCGGGGATAAAATACCATACCTCAGAAAGCCGAGTGGCGACGCTGTAGAGGCCCACCGCGCGTTCACCCAGCATATTGGCTAACATTACCTGGTCGATTTTTAAATAAATCACCGCAGCAATGCCAGATAGAAGAAGCCAACGGCCCTCTTTTAACAGGCGCTTGGATTCTAGTACTGTCGGTTCAAGTTTTGCTCGGCCCGAACGTGAACGCAAATAAATCGTTAGATACAAACCGGCCAAACAGATGACCTCAAGTGAGGAGAGTATTACGAACACACTGAGGCTTCCATTTAGATAAATGAAACTTAAACGAGCGGCACTGAATATTAGCAAAATCGATAATCTTACGAACACGCCATGACGGTGAGCCATTTCTGCCTGTAGCCAGAAATCAAACACAAGAGCGGCATTGCAAATGCTAGAAATCGCTAATATGGCAAATAACGACAAGTCTCCGCGATTCAAAAACATTGACGCCACAGAGACTGCGAAAGCAGCGATGATCAGACCAGCTATTAAGCGTAAAACAAGCGCAGACCCAACTATTTGACTCGTCTTCAGGGGGCGCCTTAAAATTTCTCGACTTAAGATACTATTCAGGCCAAGGGTCATAAACGGCCCAATAAGAGCTGTCAGCGCCAATAAGTAGTTTAGTCGACCGAAGAGCTGGGGCTCCAGATGCCTGGCCAAGCTCACACTGACCACGATTGATATAACAATGTAAATTACCCTCTCAGATAAAAGCCAGATGGAGCCATCAAAGGGAATTGATATTTTTTTTTGAGAGAGCCTCGTCATTATCGGTGCAGCACTATGGTTTCA
>Ga0115563_1001841_pt1 | contig 16150 bp, 8 predicted proteins | sample COGITO_mtgs_1105_2_FD_87198 | JGI IMG/M metagenome (GOLD analysis project Ga0115563, IMG submission 87198) | Pelagic marine microbial communities from North Sea - COGITO_mtgs_110519 | ecosystem: Environmental > Aquatic > Marine > Epipelagic | place: Germany:Helgoland, sampling site Kabeltonne...
CGCGCAGGGCGACTACACAATTGGCCTTGAACTCTTTGATGACTACTACGCATCAACCTCCACAACAGGCTTGTTTGACCCTGAAAGAGGCGAAATTAAAGGCTATATTTCGGACACCGGCGAAGGCCTGGGATATGTCGAAATTGAAAATGGAGGACAGGTTCAAGAGGTTCAAACTACCGCAATTGACCGCGATTGGGTAGCGATAGAACTGGTACAGGGAACAACCTACGAATTCGAAGTTATTGGCCTGTCCGGGAAGGGCGGCACACTGGTTGACCCGCACCTTAATGTGCGAAACGACAACGGCACTTTGGTTCTTCATACGGCAGATGGATATCCAACTGGCGCAGAAGCTGTTGGAAACGATGTCTTTACTGAATTTACTGCCGATTACACAGGGATACATTTCTTAGACGTTGGTTCTGGATTGGAAGCCGGCGGAACAAATCTGGACCAGGTCGGGTCTTGGACCATGCTTGTGCGCAGCAAGGATCAATATGCCGCCGACGTCAATACGACAGGCTTCATCAATTTAGATAGCTCCAACCGGGGAACAAATGAAAGCGAAATAAACAGTCTTGGCGATCGCGACTGGTTCCGCGTCCACCTCGAAAAAGGCTTGACCTATCAAGTGGAGGCTTTGGGCAAGGCTTCTGGATCTGGGTCGCTCGACGATCCGGAAGTGGAAATTCTCTCCACAATAGGATTGCGCTTGGCGGGTGATGATGACAGTGGCCTGAATGCTGACGCCTCGGCTGTCTATGCGCCAACTATATCAGGATACTACTACATTGGCGTTGCGGGTTCTGGCAACAGCTCAACCGGCACGTATCAGGTTCGTGTAACGTCCGTTCCAGATGACTATGCTGGCGACATGTCAACAGATGCAATTCTCACTGTTGATCAACCAACCAAGGGCATGCTGCAAACTTCCAACGACAAGGACTGGTTCAAAGTTGGCCTCACAGAGGGTAATTATATCCTAAAGGCTTATGCCGATAATGAAGGTGAAATTAATCCACTGCGTGACCCTTATTTGATTTTGCGCGATGAAACAGGTCAGGCAATCCTATGGTCAGATGACAGCAGAAATTCCCTCGATTCCGAGATTTATTTTCAAGTTTCCGCTGATACCGCTGGAGCCTACTATCTCGAAGTTCAGGGCGGCTTTAAGTATGACATCGGCTCATATGAAGTGCTAGTAGAGACAGCACCTGCCGACGATTACGCAGACACATTGGGGAGCACTCTCCAAACCGGCACTCTTGTGGCAGGAGAGCTTCTAACTGCTGGGCTTCAGGCACCAGGAGATCTTGATCTTTTTGCGTTTACTGCTGAGCCAGGGGTTGTTTATCGCTTTGATGTGATGGGCTATGCAGGAATTGCATCAAGCAATGCAACAGTTCCTGTGGAAGACATTTTAGCAGATCCGATGATGCGGATTTTTGGTGAGCGGGGTGAATTAATCCTGAGAGCTGATGATGGTGGCCTCGGTGGCGATGCACGCGCCTATTATAAAAATGAAACAACTCAAGACGAGACATTATATCTCCAAGTTAGCAGTTCAAACCCTAACCAGCTTGGTACATACAAGGTCGAATATAATCCTCACTCACTCGTTGATAATGATATTGGCGATATTCCCGCGGACGCAAAGAATATCAATCTAGGCGATATCTTGAAGTCTGAATTGCTCACACGTGGTGACGCGGACGTTTTCGCAGTGGATCTTATTCAAGATGAACGGTACGTTTTTCATTTACGTGGTGCGGGCACTGGTGAGGGAACCCTCGTAGACCCATATCTTGAACTATTATCTGGCGACAATGGCGTCTTGACAGCTGATAAAGATGATAATTCCGGCTGGTATGAAAATTCAAGAATATCGTATGTCGCCGAATCCAGCGGCACTTATTATCTCAAGGTAACTGCAGATGAACCAGAACCTGGAGAAGAAATTGGTACTGGCAGTTATACACTAATAACGCGAGAACCAGACGACCATAGTGACACGTCTGGCACCGCAACAGAGGTGCAGATCGACGGAGAAGCGCTGAGTGGCCGAATAAACTATAACGATGGCATTTTTGGAGCCGCGGCTTTAGGTAGCGTCGCCCGGTCAACCGATGCAGACATAGATTGGTTTAAAATCGAAGCAGCTCCAGGACAGATTATATCAGTTAATGTTAATGCGACTGAAACAGGTGCCACGTCACGACCAATGTTTGAAATCGTAAAAAATCAAACCATTATTGCGCGTGGAGACGGTAAGGAAACTGGAAATATAGCCTCTACTGCATTTGAGGCCATAGATGGCGGCAGTTATTATTTGGCAATAGTTGACGGTGCGGGTGGCACTGGGAATTATACGGTTCAAGCTGTTTCAGGCGATGTTGCAGATGAAGATTATGCGGTTCCGGTAGTGGCCTTGGGCGGCTTTCCCTCTGGATCAAACAACATTACGACTTCAGGTCACATTGGAATTAGCGGCGATACAGATACATACGCATTCGATGCCACTCAAGGCCACTCCTACAGGCTCACAATTGATGGCGCTCGCGATGGAAGCAGCGCGCCACTTGAGAGTATAAAAGTTGTCCCTGACTGGGTGCCGCTCGAAGACGGCGAAACTGCTATAGGTGCAAAACTTGATGGCAGCTTTTCTCTTCAGATTGATGCAACAGAAAACGCTTCTCTTCAGTTTGCGATTTCATCTTTTAACGTAGACACCGGTAAATATTTCATTGAGCTGGTCGACCTTGGCACCCTTGGCGGCGACGATTACGCCGATTCAATTGACATCTATTCACTATTTAACACCGACATATATTCAATTGGTGAAATCGTAACTGGGCAGATTGAAGAAAGTGGAGATCTCGATTTAATAGAAGTTTCGTTAACCTCAGGGCAAAGGTATGAGCTTGTAGCCCTAGGCTTTAATGATGACGCCGGCACTCTTGCGCTTCCCGAATTAACCCTGCTGAATTCGGATGGTGTTGCAGTTGCGACAGGCTTTACCGATCTTGATGCGGGCCGCTCTACAATTGAGACATCAGTCTTCTCAAGTGGTGATTATTATATTCAAGTCGGCGCCAAAGAATTTGAAGGAAACCTGGGCAGTTATACTCTCCAGTCATCACGGGTGGAATTTGAACCAAGCGACAATGACGCAATCTCTGGCGATGCAACAACGGGTTACACCATATCCAAGGGTCAGTTGCAGCGCTCTGAAATTGATTATTTTGGCGATATAGATTGGTTTGCAGCTGATCTTGAAGGAGAAAAAACTTATAAAGTAGATGTCTTGGCCCTCGGGGCAGATTACGGAACGCTTACAGATTCAGAACTGCGAATTATTTCCTCAGATGGCATTCAGATTGCCTATGATAACAATTCCGGCGCAGCAAAAGACTCTGAAATTATTTTCACGACATCTGAGGCTGGGAAGTATTTTATTGAAGTCGCAGGCGAATATAATGACTTGGGCAGTTATGCATTACGGCTTCGCGAGCTTTACAGCGGAGAGGCAGATCCACTAGCAGCACAACAAACATATCTGGATGCTCTTGGATTACAGTATATTTCTGAATATTCTGGCGCGGGTATAACTGTCGGGGTCATCGATGATGGAATAGAGTATAACCATCCAGATTTAACGAACCAAATTGATTTTACTGGCGATATGGACGCCCAGTTTCGCACTGAAACTGCCTTTCATAAATACCCAGATATCCTGATCGGCCCCCCAGACGCACACGGCACTCCAGTGGCTGGGATTATTGCAGCTGAACAAGGAAATGAAACTGGTGTGGTTGGTATTGCTCCAGACGCAGACATTGCAGCAACCAGAGTAAAGTGGGCGATGCCACATATGATTGGTGCCTTACAAGAGCAGGTTCAATTCGATGTCTCGAATAATTCCTGGGGCGCGGTGGATGTTTTTGCCGATGACTTCAATCGTGCAGATTGGATGATGGGATATCAGGCAATTCGCTACGCAGTTGATAATGGTCGCGATGGAGATGGAACGGTATTTATTTTTAGCGCCGGTAACTCTCGTGCTGCGGGCGATAATGTGAATTATCACAACTTTCAAAATACCCGAGAAACAATAACAGTTGCAGCAACCGAAATTGATGGCACCGTTGCAAGCTTTTCCACTCCGGGGTCTGCCATACTAGTGGGGGCATATGGAGTAGACTTGCTAACGACCGATCGTTTAGGTGAGCTAGGGTATAATAAGAGCGGCGATTACACAAATTTCACAGGCACCTCTGCAGCTGCACCGGTCGTTTCCGGCGTTGTTTCACTCATGCTCGAAGCAAACGCTGATCTGGGCTACCGCGATATCCAAAAAATCTTAGCTTACTCAGCCTGGCACCCAGATGAGGAAACAATTTGGTCTGTTAATCAAAGCCAAACTGTAAACCTGGGAGGTATGCGATTTAATGACGACCTGGGCTTTGGTGTCGTAGATGCAAGAGCGGCAGTGCGTTTGGCGGAAAGCTGGACACAATATGGCAATGCGCGCAACGAAGTTTCAGACAGTGCTCGTCAGCTTGGGATTGAAGATTGGATACCAGATGAAGGTGCGTCTTTAGAATATACCTTCAATATAGATTCTCATATCGAAATGGAGCACGCCGTCCTCTCGGTAGATATAGCACACTCTAGATTAGGCGATCTTGAACTTGAGCTAATATCACCCGACGGCACCGTATCTACTCTCATCGATCGACCTACTGTTACTGAAACTAGGCCTCTAGGCCTATATGGTGAATTTAGTGACACGCCTGGCCGCATTATTTTTGACCTTTCCAGCGTTCAGTACATGGGTGAGGACAGTTTTGGTGACTGGACTGTGAGGGTTGCTGATGTAAGGGCTGAACATGTTGGTTTGGTGCGAGGTCTGTCACTCAACGTTTATGGTGCCGTTTCTTCAGACGATAACCAGTATGTTATCACCGATGAATACAGAAGTGCTGGGATCGTAGCTGAAATTCGCGACGATGCGGGCTTTGATATTCTCAATGGCGCCGCTCTGACCAAGAATTTTTATGTCGATTTAAATACCAAGGAGGCGGCGGTCGGAGCTCACCAAAATTCCGATGGTTATTGGGAAGGTGGCGAGCATTTTACAATTTCAGATTGGACGCAAATAGAGGCAATTTTTGGTGGAGACGGGGATGATCAGTTAATTGCTGACGCGTTCGACAATACAATTCGTGCCGGAAAAGGTGATGATTTAATCGTGACTGGTATTGGATCGGACATCGTTTATGGCGGCTCTGGTACTGATTGCGTAATTTATGATTTTGACTTAGCAACTGCTCAATCAAGAATTACTTACAATCAACTCACAGAATGCATTTTGGTCTCAGGCGGTTCAGGCGACCAAGCCTGGCTTGACCAGCTGTATGGAATTGAAAAACTTGCGCTTGACGGATATGAAATCCTAGTTACATCCCTATTCCCGGATGATCCTATAAACTCTGCTCCCGTTGTGAATATTCAAGTGTTGAATGAACCAATTTCAGTGGGCAACGGACAAAGTTTAAAACTGGAATTACCTGAAGATATTTTTACTGATGAAAATCAGGACGCAAAAGACTTAGCTATGTCGCTTGCTTTAATTGACGAAAATGGCGATCTGACTGAACTTCCAGACTGGCTGCATTTCAATGAACAAACAGGCACACTTGAAGGTGAGCCTGATGCAAGTGCCGTTGGGCGATATCGCTTCATGTTAAAAGCGGAAGATGATTTTGGAGCAGAAGCATCAAAAGAAATCATTATTGAAATTGGTGATAATCGAGCACCTATCGTTGAAAATCCACGATCAATCTCTGTCGAGGAAGATCATGGATTGTTACTCTTGGGCATCGCGATTCCAACTGACCCCGACTTAGACCAAATAAATATTCAGATCACTGAAATACCAGCTCAGGGAGAAATGCTTCTGGGCACGGGTGTAAAATTAAATGTTGGTGATGGAATCACCCCTGATCAATTGGCGGGTCTTGCGTATCAAACTTCTCAGAATTTTTCAGGCAACGCTGGTCAATTAAAGTATACTGCGATTGATGCAAGAAACGTTGCATCTTCAACTTCTATTTCGTTTGATATCGCAGCAGTAAATGACAAACCCACTTTTGGTGAGAACTCACAAATTACACTTTCATACGATGGAGAAGCGCTATTAGAAGATTTGAGCCTACCAATACCAACTGATGCGGAGGAAACAATTTCGCAGATTTTAGTTACTGATCTTCCAGTGTTTGGTGAATTGCGCAAAATAAATGGCGAAATAGTAATTGTTGGCGAAACTCTGAATGTGGACGAATTAGAAAGTCTGAGATTTTTCTTTGATCAAAGCGTGAATGGCCCTATTGGGCGGGTAGGCTTGTCCGCAACAGACCTTATTGGCGCGGAGGGGGAGTGGGCTGTTGAGTTATTGGTAAACGGAAACCAAACCTTAGCGATGGGTGACGAGCTGTCTAATGAGCTGTACGGCTCTACTGGAGCTGATCAAGTTTTTGCACTCGGCGGTAATGATCTCATTTTTGGCAATGCTGGAGGCGATGAGATTTACGCAGGTAGTGGCGCAGATAAAGTCTACGGTGGAAGCGGCGGCGATATGATTAAAGGTGGTAATGGCGACGATTACATCGACGGAGGCACTGGTGCTGATCTCATGTTTGGCGGCCTGGGAGACGACACTTATATCGTGGACGATATAAACGATTTAGTGTACGAAGTTCTCTCTTCTGCTGCAGGCGGATTTGATACCATTCGCACAAACATTTCTATAAGTCTCCCTCAGAATGTCGAAAGTGCCGAGGCTCTTGGAGACAATGATATTAATATAAACGGCAATAGTTTTGACAATATTCTTGTCGGCAATAAAGGAAACAATTCTCTTTTTGGAGATACAGGGCATGATGTTCTTATTGGTGATGAAGGCGATGATACTTTAGATGGTTCTTTTGGGCGCGACCAAATGCTGGGTGGTCTTGGTAACGATACCTATATAGTGGACTCCCGATCAGATGTCGTAACAGAAGCTTTTGGCGCTGGCGTAGATACCGTCAAAGCAAGTGTAACAACAATTTTATCATCCAATATTGAAAACCTTATTTTGACCGGAAGCGTCTCAATTAGTGGTGGTGGCAATGCTTTGGATAATCACATAATCGGAAACGAGGCCGCAAATTTGATTTCAGGTGGCCTAGGCGCCGATTTAATGGAAGGAGGCCTAGGTGATGATATTTATGTGATCTCGGAAATTGGCGATGAAATAATAGACATTGGTGGAATAGACACGGTTAGAACAACCATTGATCTTAATTTTCTAGCCTCAGATTTAGAGAATATTGAAATTATCGGACTGGACGATGTCAATGCAGTTGGCAACCAATTTGATAATGAAATCCTCGGTAATTCTGGGAGCAATATCATAGATTCTTCTTCCGGCTCGGACACTATAACTGGTGGATTTGGCAGTGATGTTTTCATTTTTTCAAGTGTACAAGACGGTGACCAAAATATAATTACTGACTTCAAATCGGGAGAGGACATAATTGCTATCGACGCGGTAGGCTTGGGCCTATTTAATCCGGTAGATATGAGCGGCTTATGGATAGTTGAAACTGGGTTTAACACTGAAAATCTACTCATATCATCTGACTCAGCAGCAGCTGATGCGAACGATTATCTAAGGTTTGATCCGACAACAAATGAATTATTCGTCGATCCAGATGCAAATGGTTATTTGAATGAATTGCTGGTGGTGAAATTGGCTAACATATCCAACGATATTTCTGAAAACGATATACTGGTCACAATATAATAAAGCTTTATTCAAACAACCTCAGAGCGGTAGAAAGAGGTTCAGTGTCGTGTGCCGTTACTGGTTGCCTCGCCCAAGGCAACTGCTTTAGCTGCTTCTAATTCCAATCCGAAAGTGACAGAGGCTAGACATTGTAAATATGAACGGCGACTGGAAGATCTAAAACTTTGAAACGGCAATCAAGTCGAGAAGCTGTAGATTTGCTCCACCAAATAATTTGTCAATTCATAACCCATTAGCTTCAATAACAATTGTACCTGTACCTTTCAGCTTGCTTACCGACAGCTTCTGGTAAATTATTGATACATATACTGATAAGTATGTTTCTGTTGAGCACGTCATGTAGAATGAAAAAAGTGTCAAGGATGAATGTTTTCTACATTACTTTCCTTTGATGAGGCCTGACGCAAAGGCCGTAATCCACTAGGTTTGCTACATTTGCTGTATTTAATTTCGATCCATTCGCGAGTGTCGTAGAACCTGTCGTGTCTAATGATAAATATGCGGAAACAAAGCCTGCAAATACGGCAAACCCGAACACCTTGGTATCAATCAACCTCAACAACCCTCCAACGATTGACGTTTGTGTGTTTGTCCGTAATTTGTTCGAGCAATCTGCCACCGACAATCCGCCCGGCTCTGTATTTTAAGACCCGGCCGAGGCTTTTTGGTGATGCGGTTGCCCTATCGCTGAATTCGCACAGATTATCACGCAAATCCTGCAAGGCGCCGGTCTGGCGTATATACATAGAATCATCCGTGGAAAGTTGTTTGACTATTTCTGCTGATGATACGGGCCTGTTTCCGTACAGCTCTGACCAAGCTAGTAACATGTCACCCAAAGTCTCTTGTTCAGGATCTGTGGATTGCGCTTGGATAATCGCATTCATTGGATCACCAAACTCGCCTGGTTTAATATCGCGTCCAACCCACGCGACCGTCTGCCGGACAAAATCATCCCAGACCTCAAATGAAGCCATACGGCCACTGGCGCGTTTTGTATTACTGTTCAAATAGCCTCGGATAATTGTTAGCGCGGCGGCAATCATTTCCTGCCGATGCTTTTGAACATAAATTAAGGGATCCAAATCAAATTCGCGCGCAAAAGGTTGTTCCGTGCGAGGATCAATCCTGCAAACGAGCACACGCCGCGCCATATCACCGGCGAGGGTTAGATTGTTTCCGGTCAATAAAATAATTACTCTATTTGGTATTGAAATACTTTCAGATTTACCAAGAACGCGATCCGTAAAGTTATCGCTGGTGAGTGCGGCTGCCATTGCGGCACTATCAAAGGTTCCAACGACATTATCCCAGACCAGAGCACGTTCTCCTTGCCGCAATGCCGTGAATAGTCGTTTTCGAACTTCCTCATCGTCGCGTCCGGCAGTGTGCGGCCAGACTGTTGGAAGGCCGCCATTTACAAGCGTCGCGATACAGTTAGCCAGAAGGGATTTACCACTGCCCTGTACTGGGGCATCAAATCCAAAAGCTGGAGCTGTTGACAGTACTGGGCGCACAGCCGCTGTCAGCAACGCTGCGAGTAGCACGCCCCAATTTTCTGCATCTACTACTGGAAACTCTTTAAACGGCTTGAGAAGTTGTCCCAGGGCCTTTGCGACCACTGTGTTGGTTGGATATAACGGCACAGGCACCACATCTTCTTTGGTTTCAAATAATATACCTGTTGCGTCATCATACCCCGGAAGATCCAAGACCGTTCCATCCGGCCGCAGGGTCGGTGCAGTTACAACGGCGGTTAAAGGCCTTAAATTCCTTCTGCTGCCTATTGAAAGTATTTGCTTGGCAATGCGAGCCGGCGGGTCTTCTAATATCTTAACTGGTGCCTTGTTTGGCATCATATGCCATCGCCAGAACTGGGTAACGCCGCCTAAGAAGTAAATCAGGCTTGCATCTTCCTGAGGATGTATATGGCCTTGATCGACAATCACCAGTGCGCCTCCAAAATCGAATACATCCGGTAAATGACGAAGAGTTTCCAATGTTACATCGACGGCATCAGAGGTACGCCCTTTAATCAATTCAACTTCTGTCAACTGCGGTTGTAGTTTGAAGTTTCGCCCTCCGTGAGCAAAAGAAAAGAGGTTTGGCCGTCCGCCAAGAGTGTATAACTTTCCAACCACTTTTTTGTTGTTGTAATCTGGCTCTAACGGATCAAGTGTCAAGATACCGTGGTATTTAAGTGGGTGATCAAGAACTTGGGTAACGGTTACAGGTTGGGGCTTTCCAGCGTCAATTATGTAGATGATGAAATCGCCACATAGAACTTCATTTTCAATGGCTCTTTTGGCGATAGCGCGGGCTGCCTTTGCAGCATCATTGTCAAGATTATCACCAGTTATTTTATTGACACAGGTTTCAATCCAGGCGTTGCGGGCAACTGTTATATGCGGTGCTTTTTCCCTTTTAGCCGCTACGCGCAAGGCTTCTGCTTTTAATTTTCTCTCATCTGTTGGGTCCGGGATCGCCAAAGCTGTGTCAACAAGATCAACGGTACCTGTTATGAGAACCGGTCCGCCTCGATCTTGTCGAAGCGGGTGCTCACAGGACGCGCCGGCAACAAAATCCAGTCGATTGGGCTGCCAAACCGATCCATCAAAAACCGTGCGGGAAAGTAAACTGCCCGATTTACTAACTTCACAATAACCAAAACCCTCTGCCCATAGGTGTTCAATGAGAGCCGCACCGGCACGTGGAATATCACGGGCATCGGTAACCGCAAAATAGATCCGCTGTCCATTGAGCCCCAAAAGTTGTTCTCCGGTATCTGCATTTGTAATTAATGACGAAGCCGACGGCCACCAAAGCATGGTTGCGTCCATGAGACCTTTGACTGTGGATCTGAGAACTTGAACCAGATCATCGCGGCTATGCTTTGGGCCTTCGGGGCGAGGATCATAATCCAGCATCATAATGCCTGGTCCGTCATTCCAGTAAAATGTCTCATTTGAACGGGGTATTGCGTGCTTTGGTTTGCCCAGTTTGTGCCACTCTTCTTTCGTGACCAGTTTAACTGGAGCATAGATGGGAAGGCCGTATGTAAGTGCTTGGTTTGGATTCAACTCAGGTAAAAGATCCATAAAACCGTCTGGAAAGACTACGTTGGTGATTTCCGCTTTGCCTTCTTTTAAGATTCCACCACCTATTTTTTCACACGCGCCATTTCTCAACTGCATGCGTTTCGTGAGCAGTTTTGGATCGGCTGATGTTATGATAGAAACGGGGACTGTCTTTCGACTTTTGGTAGGGTTTTTGTTTTCGATCATGAAGGTAGACCTTTGACTTGAAGAAGTTAAACGTCAGCTGTCCCACCCTCAGCTTCGGCTCACTTTTGATTTGTCTGAGACATGTGTTCTCGATCTTATTCTCCCGTCGAGAAACCCGCCTTAGCCCTGACCGTGACGTGCCAGGGGATGTTATTCAGGCATCCGAAAGCTTCCGCTGCAGCGCGACCTTCGGCACTATTATCCGCTTGCCAATTTTGACCGATGGTATCTGCCCGGTCCTTATTCCCTGATAGGCAGCAGATCTGCCAATCCCGAGTATTTCGGCAGCTTCGGGAACGGAGTAAGTCAGTTTTTCTTCCGCGGTTTTTACTATAGTTTTGGTATTGTGTGTCATGGTGTACCTCATAAAGGCCTGAAGAGCTTTGCTATGCCCAACAGCGCTACTGTTAAAATACCATGGGAAAATACCTCGCGCGACTCAGCGACACCGAAAACGACCATTATTTTGCAATTATTTTTCCTGAATTCTCAAATAAATCTCTATTAGTATTGTTTTCAGTTACTTAAACCTTAAAGCTCACCTAAATATTTTTTACAGGGTTTGTGTCGCGGCGAAGCTTATCGGGAAATCCTCAAGGAGATGCGTTGTGCATGCTTGACGCGCTTTTTAGTCGGTACTGTCAATATTATTGATATTCATGGGTATTAAATCGTTCCTAAAAGTGATATGGTCTATCCTGTAGTTCAGGTAGCAAATGACCCTGCGGTAAAGACGAATTTGCTACCAGACAGCTGTGCTGTAAAGCCAGCTTTGTTTGTATATGGACTGGTACCGGGCGCAGCGATACTGCGTATCTGATTGCTCGATTAAATGCTGAAAACTTGCTTCAAAACAGTAAACGCAAAGTCTAAAAACCTGCCGTTGTTATTTTTTAGAAAAGTGTAGTGGAGAAGATCAATGCGAGGTCACTTAAAGAAAAGATCAAAGGATTCCTGGTCTATCGTTATTGATTTGGGAAAGGATGCGTCGGGTAAGCGCAAGCAAAAATGGCACACCGTTAAGGGTACCAAAAAAGAAGCCGAGGCAGAATTAAGCCGCCTGTTGAATGAAGTGAATATGGGCCGGTACATAGAGCCAACACGCATGTTGGTCGCTCAATACCTTGAAATATGGCTGAAAGACTATGCAGAGCCAAACGTGTCACCCAAAACCCATGAGCGGTATAGCCAGATAATTCATCAAAACATCAACCCCAAGCTCGGACAGCACCCGCTATCAAAACTCAAACCACTTCATATTCAGGCCTTTTATTCAGAGTGCCTTTTGAACGGACGGAAACATGGGGCAGGGGGATTATCGGCTCGAACTGTTCTACATTTTCACCGATTGTTGCGCAAAGCATGTCTCCAGGCAGTTAAATGGCAGCTGTTAGCACACAATCCTGCTGAAGCGGTGGATCCACCGAGACCGCAACGAAAAGAAATGAACGCTCTTAATGAGATGGAAACTGCGCTGCTGTTAGACAAACTTGATGGAGAACCTCTGTTCGCACCAGTAGCGCTAGCCGTCACTACAGGCCTTCGGCGTGGCGAGCTGCTGGCCCTAAGTTGGAAGAATATCAATTTGGATAGCGGCGTCATAACGATAAATCGGTCTTTGGAACAAACCAAGGCTGGCCTCAGGTTTAAACCTCCAAAAACAGAACGCAGTCGACGACAAGTTCCCCTGCCATCCATCGCATCCGACATTTTACGGGAGCACAGAAAGAAACAAACCGAAGAACGCTTGCGTCTAGGCCCAGCCTATCAGAACAACGATCTGGTATTTCCTCGTCCGGATGGAACCACAATGGCGCCAGACGCTTTCTCAACAAACTTTGCGGCCTTTATTCGTCGTTCAGGGTTAAAACATATCCGTTTACATGATTTGCGACACACCCATGCAACGCAACTCTTGCAGCAAGGGATAAATCCAAAAATAGTCGGAGAGCGTCTCGGGCATGCAAGTATTACAATGACACTGGATACATATAGCCATGTGCTACCTGGCATTCAGGAAGATGCGGTTTTGAAGTTCGACGCTTGCTTACGTGTAGCAATGCAGAAGCAGAATAGTGATAAATAGTTTCCGTTAGCAAACGGTTAGCAAAAACTGGTTTTTTGGTTTGAAGTGGTCATTTAATTTTCGGCTAAGTCATTGATTTGTGGCGGAGAGACAGGGATTCGAACCCTGGGAAGGCTTGCACCCTCAACGGTTTTCGAGACCGCCCCGTTCGACCACTCCGGCACCTCTCCACAACGACTGTCACTAGACATTCCCAATCCTGCTGACAAGTCTATATTTTAGCCTGGTTTTTAAATGCCTATGATGAGGTCAAGAGTTTCCCGGGTCTTGCCACGGTTCAATTCCGGTCTCTCTCGATCAATACTTGCCATGAAAGAGCTTGAGAATGTTAATCGTGAAACACGACCAACTGGCAACGAGTTCGGTTTGATCTGAAAACCGGAAAATACGACAACCCAAGTCGCTACCAACTGGAAGCCCATAGGTTTAATCTCATTATTGGAAATTAAAATATACTGAAATCTTTAAGTGTGGAATGTGCTGGACTTAATGGTTTGCCGTCTTTGTTGTGAGTGTTTTTTTCGGACCCGGAGCAACACTTCCCCTCTCACTTGCTCACCTTTTTGGGTGAAAACTACTTTTCCCACACTGAAAACCGTCGGCGTACCATTTTTCTCTGTGATCCGAAGACTTAAACTGATAATACCGTGCAATTCATCACCCAATTCGATCCACTCAACAACCCCTTCCACACACTCCCAAATTCCCAACATATGCCCTGAAACGTATTCACTTACATCCAGACGACTAAAATGCTTGGGGGCTCCACTGACAACTCGGGTTTCTTCCAACTCTTCTATTGGAGGCCAAGGCGCTAAATCAGATCGATTTTTTTGTTTATTGAAATCAATCAACATTGTAAATTTTTGAAATTAATGTGTTAAACGTTCGACGGTGCCTCTGATGCGCGCGAGGTTTTACAGCGTAAAGGCCAGGTCTTTACCGATCAATTTGATCAGCCAAAGCCCCAGCCAGAGCTCCAAACTCAGCGTGACAGCGCCATTGGCTTTGCGAGAAAGTCGCGAAAATTGGACCTCGATGTTGCTGGTCTGACCGAACGCGCAAGACCGCCTGCTCTGACGTCAAACAGCCGCTGAATTAATGCCACTTAGCCGCCGCGCCATCAAAGGCCGCAAACACGTCATTACACTGACTGCGCGTGCCATATGGGGATCAGGTCGCAAAGAACTCATTTGCCAGACCACAGGCGGCGTAGGCATGATTGCAGATGAAGCGCTGGCTGATGCACTTGGTCTGCTTGCGTTTATCGTTTTCCTCAATATGGCCAACTTTGCCGCAAAATCTTTTGAAAATCTCACCCCTCTTGATGGAGACAAACATATTAGGTGTAAAAGCACTGGAAATAGAAGCACTGGAAATAGAAGCACTGGCCAAGAATGATTGACCTAGGGCCAGATACAAGGACCAAATGGATGCGATACAACCTGATATTGCCAAATCAAACGCCATAATTTCGCCTCAACTATCCCGATTTGAGAAATTAGTCGGTGCGCCGAGCCCAATGTTTTATAGTCGGCGACTTCGGTCAGCCTTGCGATCAGGCTTGACCATTTTGACGACAAACGTCGTACATTGCAAAATTTCATAACATCATTCCGCCAATTAATCTCTGCTTACTCCACGTTCAAATCCCGTTAGACCACATCACGCGTGACCTAATTTCGCATGGTCCGTATTTGATCGCTGTACTTTTTGTTGGAGCAAATCGGGACGATATTGAGAGTGCTTTTTGCAAGATTTTATCAGCCTAAAAACCCTTGGCGGACAGCGTTGAATTAGCGCTGGCGGCCTGTCGCGTTCCGTTCGTGAAAGCCTGATGAGGCGCATTATTTATAACAGGTTCGCGGGTGCTGCGAAAGTGATTGGGGAGGGGTGATGGGGCCATGACAGGCTCCATTGCGGTTGGATAATTCAATGCTCAGCATTTTAAACATATTGGCAATCATAAAGACCGTCGCAGGGCCAATTCAATCTATCAAATGATTATTTAAATATACTTCGACGACTGAATTGACTTGATTTTTATTTCCAAGGAACGCGGGATGGCTATGGCGCCAGCCATAGGTGGGACGGCTTTGATTTGTGGGATGGTCGGTATCCGAAACACAACCATCTCTTCAGGCCTCAGTTGGGTCTCAAAGCCTCGTGGTGGGCGATGAAGACTTCTTGTTTGGCTTCATCGGCTTGTGCTGACATGGACAGTAGTTTTTTATAGGTGAAGCCCAATCGCTTCAACAGTTTGGCCGCTCCTGAAGAGCAACAGCTCTTACCATGCTGTGTCAGAATACAGGCGCATATTTTATCGGTGGTGCGGGCGGGGCTGTCAGTGAAATGCATCGTCAGCAACGTCTCTTGTTCCGCCAACAAGTCGCCTTGCCGCTGGCTGTAGTCTATCAGGCCGAAAAACGACAGCCCCATACCCGCAAAAGCGAACTTCCATTCCATAAGAACCGTAGGGCCGATGTCGAGAACCTCGCAAATTGTCTTTGCGTCATAATCCGCGTCCAATAGCATTATGCGCCGGCGCGTTTCCAGACAAGCGCATCAACTTTGCCTCGCATACAAATTACCTCAAGGGCGATGCGTTGTTTATCTGTCAGGGTAACTTATTAGGTGATTGCTCATGCTGGAACAATGCACGTTGGGAGAACAAACGCATGTGACTGATTGAATCGCTTTGGCTGAAAAAATCAGGTCAATTCAGTCGTTGGAGTATAAACAAATCTTCTTGATTTTACGTAGCGTTACATTTTGATGTCAACGCCGGACTAAAGTTACATTATTGGCCGGAGAGAACGTACATCCGTTGAGGTGCGCTAGGTTTGTCCATAGTCCCGCACGACGGAGTGCTCTTATATAGCGATGGAGGTGTGCGGGGCTGTGGTCAAACCGGGTTTTGGTGTC
>Ga0115563_1001844_pt1 | contig 16142 bp, 13 predicted proteins | sample COGITO_mtgs_1105_2_FD_87198 | JGI IMG/M metagenome (GOLD analysis project Ga0115563, IMG submission 87198) | Pelagic marine microbial communities from North Sea - COGITO_mtgs_110519 | ecosystem: Environmental > Aquatic > Marine > Epipelagic | place: Germany:Helgoland, sampling site Kabeltonne...
AAAAACCAAATTTTCTATTCATAATAACGGATCAACATCGTGCCGATCATCTGGGGTGTTATGGGAATGAGGTTGTAAAAACACCGAATATAGATTCAATTGCCGCAAGAGGAACGCGCTGGAACAAGTTCTATGTGGCCAATCCAATTTGCATGCCCAATCGTGCATCGATAATGACAGGACGTATGTGCTCGGTACATGGTGCGCGGCACAACGGTATTCCTCTTTCAAAGGATCATACAACCTTTGTTGAGCTTTTGTGCGATGCTGGTTACACGACTGGCCTCATTGGAAAATCGCACTTGCAAAGCTTTACAGGACTACCCGCAACCAACAAGTTTGAACAGATAAAGGGATTAAGCACTCCATCGCGCCAACTGCGCGATGCTTATAAGAATAACCGACATTCCCCAGACTATGACCTTGAGGACATTACGCGCTGGGAAACGCCATTGGCGGATCGTGTGGATGGCGACTTTTATGGCTTCCAGCATGTTGAAATCGCAGCTGGTCATGCGGACCAAGCCTCAGGTGACTATCTCTTGTGGGCACGCGAACAGCGGGAAGATTTCGATAGCCTAACTGGCCATGAAAATGCGCTTCCCGATGAAAGTATTAATGCCCCGCAAGCCTGGCGGACCGCCGTTCCAGAAGAGCTTTACTCTACAAGCTGGATTGCTGACCGATCGGTTCACTGGATTGGTCAGCAAACAAATAATGAAACACCCTTTTTTCTGCAGGTATCTTTCCCAGACCCCCACCATCCCTTCACTCCACCGGGAAAATATTGGGATATGTATGACCCGCTTGATGTCGCATTACCTAAATCTTTTGGGAAAGGGGATCTGCCCCCAATCAAAGCCATGCGAAAAGCGATGGAAAAAGGTACGGACCCGAGGGATAATCAAAGCCCCTTTACCGTCACCGAAGAAGAAGCCCGCGCCATAATTGCGCTGACATATGGCATGGTCACAATGATTGACGACGCAATCGGTAGGATCCTGAAGCAATTGGAAGATTCAGGGCTGGCAGACGATACTATTGTAATTTTTACCACGGACCATGGCGATTATATGGGCGACCACAGCCTTATGCTCAAGTTGCTGTTGCATTACCAAGGCATTATTAGGACGCCCTTCATTTGGTACGATCCCAAGCGACCTACAGATGGGCTAGCCATCGATGACTTGGCCTCTTCAATAGACATTTCGGCCACGATCCTCGCAAGGGCTGGCATTCAGCCCTTTAATGGGCTGCAAGGGCGTGATCTTTTTGCGTCTGATCCAGTCGATGCAATAATTGTTGAAGAAGACAGTCAACGGCCTATGACCGGCTTTGGCAAACCACAAAGGGTTCGAACCGTGGTGACTGATCGATATCGCATGTCGATCAGGCAGGGCGAAAACTGGGGGGAACTTTATGATCTGCAATCGGACCCGACCGAAGTAAATAATCTGTTTAACGACGCCAGTGCCGCGGAAATCAGAGCTACCTTGATTGAAACAATGTTACGCCGGATGATCGAACTGCAAGATCGGGCGCCGCTGCCCGCCTATCGAGCCTGAGCCGTGCCGGGGACAGATCAATATCAATATCTCCGTTATGAGAGGTGCCAGAAGAAACTACTCAAAGTACATTGTGGACACCCGGCGACTGTCGCATTCAACGCTGATGCTTTCTTCAAAATTCCATTGGTTTGCTTGAGCTGACGGTTCTCACGCTCTAACGCCTTAATCCGATCACGCTCGGCAGTCGTTATATCGTATCGCAGACCGCTGTCCGTCTCCGCGCGCCTCGAACCCACTTCCGAAGCGTATCCGGTCCACAGCCAATCTTAGGCGCAATCGATTTGATCGCCGCAGACTTGCTATCAAATTCGTTTTGATGTTCAAACACCAACCGCACAGCACGTTCGCACACTGCTGGTGAATATCTGTTTTTACAGTTGTTCTTTTCCATAACCCAGGATCCTTACTGCTGGGTCTCGCGCAAACAAGGGGTGTCCAACATACAGTTTTACAGCCAGCCGAATCATCTCTCAGCTTATTTTGAAGTAGAGGAATAGGGACTGTTTTGTTATTAATGGACGCTGCAAACCTACCCTGCCCACTTCTACCTAGTTTAATCTGATGGGGCTCTTCAGTTGCTGGGTCAAGCGACCGGAAGAATAGGCGTTAATTCTAACAGCTCGCGCATATATTCAGATTTTGGGTTCTGATAGACATCTTGCGTTTGGCCAAATTCTTCAATTCGTCCATTTCGAAGGACGACAACATCGTCAGCCATCTGGCGCACAACGGCAAGATTATGGCTTATAAACAGGATTGTAAGACCGAATTTTGATTGCAGGTTCTTTAAAAGATTTAGGATTTCGGCCTGAATTGAAACGTCCAGTGCGGATGTTGGCTCATCACAAATCAGGAAACGGGGACGCGCCAACAGGGCACGAGCAACTGCAATGCGCTGACGTTGTCCGCCAGAAAACTGGTGTGGGTATTTGTCAATTGCATCAGACGCCATTCCAACAAGGTCCAGCATTGCAGCCGCCAATTCGCGCCGTTCTTGACCATCGGTCACCAACCCATAAAGCCAAAGTGGTTCAGACAGGATCACCCCAATCTGGTGGCGGGGATTTAGACTAGAAAATGGGTCTTGAAAGATCATCTGAACGATCTGGCGCGAAGGATGGTTGCGGGTTCGTGATTTTCCGGGCGGTAGTATTTCACCTCCAAGTCCAATGTGGCCAGCGGTTGGATTGACCAATCCAGTTATGGTCTTTGCAAGAGTGGATTTGCCCGAACCGCTTTCGCCAACAAGCCCAAGGATACTGCCTGGTTTGACGTTTAAGCTGATGTCATGAAGAGCAGTAAATGCGTCTGGCTTCCGCCATAGTGACGTCCGAACGCCCGGAAATGCAACGCGCAGGTTTTCGATTTTCAGACCAACCTTTTTCTGCTGTACGCCTTCAAGAAGCCAGCCTTCGGCGTGATCCCCGGCATCATTTCGGCTGCTGCCATCTGCTTCCTCTGGTACGCGAAACCTATCGATTTTGCGATCCAGCGGCGGAACGGAATCTAATAGAGCTTGCGTATAGGGGTGCTGTGGGGCGCCCAAAACTTGGCCTGTGCTCCCGGATTCAAGAATCCTGCCGTTGCGCATGACCGAAACACGATCTGCAATTTGTGCGATCACACCAATGTCGTGGGTGATCAGCATGAATCCAATCTTGCGGTCCAAAGCTAGTTCTTTGATCAAATCTAGAACCTGACTTTGCACTGCCACGTCCAAAGCTGTGGTCGGCTCATCTGCAATGATCAGTTCGGGGTTCGTGCAAAGCGCAAGTGCAATCACCACGCGCTGGCGCATTCCGCCGGAAAACTGGTGGGGATAGGCATTGATGCGTTCGGACGCGTTTTGAATGCCTATTTCTTCAAGAATATTAACAGCGCGTGCGCGGGCATCTTTGGCTGAAATGTCCTCGTGTGCCTGAATGGTTTCGACGAGTTGATATTCAACTCGCATCAATGGGTTCAGGCTGGTTTGTGGATCTTGAAAGATCATCGAAATCCGTTTGCCACGCATGTCATGTGCCTCAATCGGCGTTAGGTTCCGCAAATCAGTACCCGCCAGGGTCATTTGGCCGTGAGCTACAAGTCCAGGTGCTTGTAAAAGGCCAATAATTGCGGCGCCGACTGTAGATTTCCCTGCGCCACTTTCCCCGACCAGTCCGTGAACTTCACCGGGCGCAATCGCCATCGCAACATCTTCGATGGCTGTAATATCGCCAAACCGGGACGGGAACTGTACGGTGAGGTTTTCAACGTTTAACATATCAGCGCAACCTCGGGTTGAAGACGTCCCGAAGGAAATCGCCAAGGATGTTAATGGACACGACTAGCGCTACCAAGAACAGGGTTGGAATCCACAAGATCCACCACTCACCGGATAACATGAATTGCATTCCGATCCGGATTAATGTTCCAAGGGATGGGCTGTCTGCCGGCAAACCAATCCCAAGGAAAGAAAGCGTCGCCTCAAGTAAAATGGCAGAGGCCAGATCGACAGTCATTATAACTAAAAGCGGACCAAGGATGTTGGGCAAAATATGCACAAACATCACCCGGATCGGGTGCTGTCCCATTATGATTGCGGCCTGAACGTATTCCTTTTGCATTTGTACAAAGGTGGATGCCCGCGCGGTTCGTGCAAAATTCACCCATAGAGACAGCGCAATGGCGAGTGTCAGCACTGCAACTCTAAGATCCTGCTGTATCTCTGACGGAAGGATACCCCGCGCAATTCCGTCAATCAGAAGGGCTGTCAAGATGGCAGGAAGCGCCAATTGAATGTCCGCAATCCGCATGACGATCATGTCAAACTGCCCGCCATAGTATCCGGACGCAAGCCCTAAGCCCACACCCAGAACGGCCGCGATGGTCATGGCTGAAAGCCCGATAATTAAGGATAGTCGTGCGCCGTATAGGATCGAAGACACTATATTTCGCCCTTGGTCATATGTACCCAATAGAAACTTTGAGTTACCAAAACTTTCCCAGACCGGGGGCAGTAAGCCGTCCATAAGGCTGAAGGATGCCAAATCATAGGGGTTTACCGGCGCTATGAACGGCGCAAAAGCAGCACCTATAATTGATAATAACGCTACAACGGCTGCAATGATTGCCGCAGGGGATCGTGTGAACAGCCACAGCCCTTCATACCGTTTGATGAACGCGTTCATGCCGTATCCTTCACCCGCAAGCGGGGATCGATAGCTGCATACAAAAGGTCGACAATCAAATTCACCAGGACAAAGAAAAATGCAATTACGACAAGGTATACACCCATTACGGGTATATCGACAAATCGGATGCTTTCAAGGAACAGCAACCCCATTCCTGGCCATTGGAAAACGCTTTCGGTAACGATTGAAAATGCAATCACACCGCCAAATTGAAGGCCGATAATGGTGATGACTGGCACCATTGTGTTCGCCAGAGCATGTTTGAAATACAGGCTGCGCATTGGAACCCCACGCGCCATTCCGAAACGAATATAGTCGGATCGTAAGACCTCCATCATCTCTGCTCGAACAAGCCGCATGGTCAAGGTCAATTGATAAACGCCAAGCGTAATGGCGGGCAAAAGCAGCGCCCGCCACCCGTCGATGGTAAACAACGAGGAATTCCAGCCACCAATTTGGATAGTGCCACCTCGTCCAAAGGTCGGAAGCCAGCCCAATTGAACGCCAAACAGGAAAATCAACATAATGCCGATGACGAACGTCGGGATCGACACCCCGACCAGCGTGGTCATCAAGATTGTTTGGGTTGCAAAGCCACGAGGCCTAAGTGCGGTAAAAACACCGGCCGGAATCCCCACCAAAAGCGAAATGATCAAAGCAACAACGCCAAGTTCTAAAGTCGCTGGAACGCGAGACGAAATCATCTCCCCAACGGGTTGACGCGTTCTGTATGAGTACCCAAAATCGCCCTGCAACATATCACCAGTGAACCTTGCAAACTGCATCACGAACGGATCATTTAATCCCAAATTTTCGCGCAAGCGTTCTTGATCTTCGATGGAGGTTTCCACACCGGTCATTTGCGTGATCGGATCACCCACAAACCGGAACAAGGAAAAGGCAAGAAAGGCGACGGCGATCATCACAAAGACTGATTGGATCAGCCGCTTCAAGATAAAATAAGCCATTGCCTTTCTTTTTTCTTAATGGATCAGTTTACAGTGACCCAGCGCAGCATAAAGAAGTTGTCTGCGCGCTGTGTCATGTCAACATTATCCTTAGCGGCCCAGATAAGGGGCTGAGTGTAAAGCGGAATATATGCAACTTCGGCCTTTGTGATCGCCACTACCTCATCAACCATCGCCTGACGCGCCTCCGGATCAACTTCGCGCTGGATTCCCGGCAGTAGTTCATCAACACGTGCGTTGGAATAACCACCAAAGTTCCATGAACCCAACTTCTTTTCAGAGTTCGGTGTCGACATTAGGAAGCGGATTGGGTGTTCCATATCGAACGTCCCTGGGGACCAACCAAGAAGGTACATATCAAATGCATCTTCACGCAGCTGCGGCCAATAATCACGGACCGGTCCGGTGCTGAGCTCGGCGTTCATGCCAACAGCAGCGAACATCGATGCCGCTGCGCGACAAAGTGCTTCGTCGTTAATGTACCGATCATTAGGGCACTTTAGACCAAAGTTGAAACCATCCGGATAACCAGCTTCTGCCAGCAGTGATTTGGCCTTCTCTGGATCATAGGCTGGGCGATCCGAGTTAGCTTCCGAATATCCGGAAATACCAGCGGGTACCAACTGAGACGCACCTTCAATTTTGCCGCGGAACAGAACCCTGTCAATCGACGCAATATCGATGGCGTGGGCTGCCGCTTGACGAATACGGACATCTTGGAATGGGTTAGACCCCGAAACGTCGGACGAATACAAAAGCTCATCATGTTCATGGCCGAAACCAAACATGATCACCCGTGTTTCTTCGCCTTCAAGAACCTTGAAACCGTCCCGGTTTTCAACCTGTGCGACATCCTGCAGCGGAATTGGCTGAATGAAGTCAATCTCACCTGACAACAACGCGGCAAGACCGGTTGCTGCATTTCCGATAGGGGTAAATGTCGCCTCGGTAATGTTGTGCTCGACTTTTCCCCACCAACCGGCGTTTGGAACCAGAACAGTTTTTACACCTGGATCGCGGCTGGCCAAGGCGAAGGCGCCCGTTCCGTTCACGTGCATCGTTGCAAAGTTTTCCGCATCCCGCGCAGGCAGTTCTGCACCGTTTGTTTCAGACCAACCTTTGTCGAGGATCATAAAGTTTGCGATGGAATCTGGAAACAGCGGATTAGGTGCTTTGGTTACGAAATCGATGGTGTAATCATCAACGACCCGCACCTCTGAAACCGGTGCGAACCATGACCGCACATCCGCGGCTTCGTTAGAGGCGCGTCCATATGAAAACATGACATCCTCAGCCGTGAATGCCGCACCGTCCTGAAACGACACACCCTGGCGCAAGTTAAATCGCCAACCGTCTTCGCCGGTTAATGGTTCCCAGCTTTGAGCAAGCGAACCTTCGATAGACATGTCTTGGTTTCGGCGTACTAGGCCTTCGTAGATGTTATTTAGAAACGACAAAACCGGTGCTGAGTTAACGGCGTGCGGGTCCATCGTTTGTGGATCGGTATTAGATGCCCATTTGAACGACTCAGCCGAAGCGCTTGCCACGCTTAGTAGCATAGCGCCACCAGCCAGCGCAGAACTTGAAATAATTTGCATTTTCATAAGGTGCCCTCTTATTGCTATTGCTCACAGCCTGTTCATTGTGAACGGAAGGTCAAGCCCTAGTTACAAGTCATCACAAAGATGGTACCGGTCGGCGGGCTTCTTAAGAGGCGCTTTTCGTAGTTTTTCTTCAGTAGTTTTGTCAATAGGATGAGTCCGTTTAAAATCAAAATTTACTAACTCTAAAATACAACTTTTTGGTTTTTCCCGTGGCAACACCGGTCTGGCTTGGCAAGGCGATATCACTGAAAAACCTACTAAATTGCGAAGCCGATTTAATGCGATGCTTTTTATCGTCTTCTAAGAGGCGGCCACTCACTTTATCTGGGCAAAAGGCGGCAAAGTCCGTGTAGAAGTTATCGGCGCAACGTACAGCGAAGGTCTGGAACGAGTCCAAGCTTTCATCTCGGCATCTAACGACATTTTATCAGCACTATCGGAGGTCAAGTTTACATCGTACTTATAGTATAGCTCGTGGGCTAATTCAGGATCACACTGGATATGATGGGCAAACTCTCGGACCTGTATGTCTACATAGCTTTCTTTACTCATCCATCAGTCCCCTTTGTCTTAGCCCTCCAGAACTGTGCCATTATTTATCGACCAGTGGAGTTAAGAAGAATGGCACGAAAACGGTATTCGGATGATGTTTTGGAGGTCATACATCGCCTGCTTATGATAACTGGAGAACCTGAATTTATCTGTTCCGACAATGGTGGAGAGTTCGTTGCTGAACACCTTCAAGATTGGCTTAAAAGGGTTGGCGTCAAACCGATCCAAATTTAACAAGGTAGCCCTTGGAAAATAGCTACAATGAACGGTTCAAAGGAATTTTTCGCCAAGAAGCTTTGAATGATGAATGGATCTACAGCATCAAACAAGCGCAGGTTGTGATCAATAGCTGGCTCAAGGAATACAATAATATCATGCTGCATCATGCACTTGGAATGCGCCCGCCGGTGCCCGAAACACAAATAGAAAAGTCGAAAATTAGTGGCCTTAAAATTGGCGGCTAGTCATTTAGGTCCCGAACTTGACAAAGCGGTCCTTTAGAAGGCTATAGCACTGTGTTTGCTTTTTTATTATGATTTTGGGGAGATTTTTGGTGTCCAGAAGAGGACGTCGAATTTTCCATACTTTGGTTTAATTACGGTTACTCATTTTTGACTTGAAATTAAAAATCGGTCCTAAAAGCGGTCCTTGTATTGCGGAGCTGGCTATCTCTATTTACGCACCAATTTCAAGCTGAACCGTGCTGCTGCTCCCGATGAGTGGCGTCCTTTGATGATCGCATAGATTTTGGTTATGCAAGCAACCTGATGTGTTTTCGCGTTGTTCTGATCGCCGCATTTAGGCTCTTCCATACCGCCATCCAGCGCCTTAGCAATCAAAGGGTAAATTGCGCGTTGCGGCGGTGACGGTTTGCTCCGTTCGCTTCCGGGACCATGGATCGTCCGCCAGTTTGCGCTCCTAACCATTCTCTACCACGGTGCCATTGGGAAGGGTTGCATTTCTGTAGGATCACTTTCTAAAAAACCTAAAATGCAAATGAAACGCCAATCTTTTTTGCCTCGGACAAGTATCCGGTTGTCCCAACGAAGGCCGTAAACAGAGTATTTGTCACGGCACAGCTGTTTTTAAGGAACGGCTTTAGCCACTACTTTTGCAATGGAGTCTTGCCATCGTCAGTCAGCTCTGGCTGGTACGTATCCAGCGATCCCTTTCGATCTAGGGTTCCCAATTCACTGGAAACCTTAAACGCCCATGACCTCTTCGATATAGACTGCGGCCCGATCCAGATTGTCGTCCAGCTCTCCGAAATGCCTGCGGGTTTCGTTGTTAAAAACGTCAACACAGCCTTTTTGACTACAAAATTTCTCCAAATCGGCCAGACTTGTGACCTGATCCAAATGCTGGAAGCTGTTCCAGTCATTGTGCAATACCGCCGTTGGCAGATGGGCGTATACGCCATCCAGCACCCCTGAACTGGCATGCCCAAGCACCAGGTCGCTAATGGCCAAGCAATCATGAATATTTGTATAGGCAAAACTGCCTGAATATCGATCCATTACAATCACATTTCGGTGCTTTTCTGCTAATTTGTCATCAAGATCTTTTCCCCTTTGGTCCTGCTTGCCCCTGTGTGGGCGCATTAACAACAAGACATCCGGGTTGCGCTTGCAGAACTGGTCGAACATTTCGTAAGTTTTAGCAAGATTGGCATCATCAAAACGATGCTTTTGGCCTGGTATAGTCGTACACACCAAAAGTCGTTGCCGAAAATTTTTGATGAAGCTTATCAGTTCTTTGGGAAGCTGTTTGGTATCCATATAGTTCTTTTTGATGAATCCCACTTTGCGGATACGAGAACCAACATCCTTGCTCAGAAAAGGCGTCTTGTCGGGAATATAATCTTCCCACCACAAAATCCGACTGGAGTACCAATCTGGTCGCAAATGCATCCAGTCTAGATTAATTCCTTCCTGGATTAATCCATGTTGGGCGAAAATCGATGGCGTTTTCGAAGCGACCAGATACTTGTCCCGCATGCGGATTTTTTTAGGCATCGCCAAAGGATCACCATAGGACAAGATTGCATCAGCACGCTTCATTGAAATAAATGAAAATAGCTCGATATAGAGGCGACTTTTGAAAACTGGTGAAAGCCCGACCTTATCAAATGCGGTGAGCAGTTCTTGATCAGTCTTTTTTAATCGTCGATTCACGATTGGAATTACTTTGGCATTTCCGCGCTTGTGCACTGCTGCCAATATTGGGAAACAACATTCGAAGTGCGGTGCGTGAGATATAAAACAATAGAGTTTCTTCATATTGGAAACGCGCCCTTTTTGACAATTTTTTATAATTGGGCGGGTGTCGATCAGCAAGAACTAAGTTCAGATAGCGGCGTAATCGTATCTGTGAAAGCGGCTATCAATTATCAATGCAAATTTACAGTGGAATAGTCATGCTCGTTTGTAATACAAGTTGAGGCGTGAACTCAGAATTATCCGAAATGTTAAAGTGAGAAAATATGTCACCACTGCGTGTCCTTCATTTAGCCAGCTTCAGTGGCAACATTGGTGATAATGCAAATCATATGGGTTTTCGACCATGGTTCGCCGAACAAGTTGGCCGCGAGGTTTCGTGGAGCAATTGTGAGATACGCGAATTTTATTGGAAGGAGCGTGCCTTCGATGCCGATTTCGTAGCTTTGGCAAATAGTTATGACGCTCTAGTCATCGGCGGTGGAAATTATTTTGAACTTTGGGTCGAGAATTCTCCGACGGGAACATCCATTGCGATATCTCCGGAAGAGTTTGATCAAATTAGAACGCCGATACTCTTCAACGCACTGGGAGTCGATTCTGGACAAGGTGTTCCTGAAACGTCTAGACAAAATTTTACCCGTTTTCTTGCCAAGATATTGTCCTCTAAACAATATTTGGTAAGCGTTCGAAATGATGGTGCCGTCGATACATTGCGTGAAGAGATCAGTCCTGAATTCGCCGATATTGTGCATCAAATTCCAGATGGCGGCTTTTTTATGCAGTTGCCATCAAAAGCATCCTCCTTCTTGCTGAAACCGGACACGCCGTATATCGGGATAAACATTGCCAACGATATGGCCGACGTACGGTTTGCCGGGTTCGAAAAGGGACCAGACAACAGCGAAGCGTTTGCGGACGAGTTTGCCAAAACGTTGACAGAAGTCAGCAAAGAGCACCCAGACCATCACTTCGTGTTTTTACCTCATATCTTCCGTGATTTGGATGTGATTTTGCAGGTTATTCTGAGGCTGGATGACAGACTTCGGCGGACAAGGGTTGTCGTAGCTCCTTATAGTTCCGGTGATTTGGCCGCGCATGCAATATTTGCGATCTACCAATCTTGCAAGATGACCCTGTCGATGCGTTTTCATGCAAATGTATGTTCTATGGGGCTTGGCGTCCCATGTATCGGTTTGGGTTGCTATCGCCAAATACACAAGCTCTATGAGGAATTGGGTAGAAGCAATGACTGCGTAGATGTGTCGGCGCCAGGTTTTTTAGTCTCGCTGACCAAACGCATATCAGAGTGTTTGCACTCGGCCGAGCAGCCGCATGTGCAGACACAGAAAACAGTGCTTGCTCAGCGCGCCGCATTTGAGCCCGCGCTACAAACTTGGGCACGGTCAAATTCATTGTCGACCTGACGTGGTTAGTGAGCCCGACAACAGGACGAGGTGCATTTGAATTTTAATTTGTAAAGTGTAAAAATGTCGCTAAAAACAATTGCCATAATTCCGGCCCGTGCGGGATCCAAGGGGCTCTCCGGAAAGAACACCAAGAAGTTGGCGGGTATGCCGCTGTATCAGCACGCTATAAAACAGGCCCAAGCGGCAGGGATTTCGGACATTCTGATTTCCACAGACAGCAGTGAAATTCTGGATACAAATCACGCCAATAGTGTGAGAGCAATAAAACGACCGGATCACTTGGCAACAGATGCAACACCCATGATCGAAGTATTGACCGATCTGGCTGCCCATCACATTCCTGACGACCGGCTGGTGGTTCTGTTGCAGCCAACGTCGCCGCTTCGACGGGCGGATCATATTCGGGGTGCGATGGATGTCTACGCCCATGGCACATTTGATATTGTAGTTTCAGCTGTTGAAATGGATCGGTCGATCCTTAAGGCCGGATTACTTGTTGGCAACACATTCAATCCGATCAACAAGCCCGAGTATGTCTTTTCGAACCGGCAATCACTGCCGCCCGTGTACAAACACAACGGTGCGATCTATATCTTTTCCAGAGATTGGCTGCATTCGAACCAGAGCTTTGACTCCGATCGTATCGGGCTATTTGAAATGTCAGTCGCTGCCTCTCTGGATATTGACAACGCTGACGATTTCGCTCGGTGCGAGGCAGAGATTTTGAAGAGGGACACCTGACAATGGAAATAAACGGTCGAAAAATTGGCTCCGAGCATCCGCCACTTGTCATCGCAGAAATCGGTATCAATCACGGTGGCGATCTGGACGTTGCCAAACAGATGGTTCGTGCTGCTGCACAGGCAGGATGCGAAATAGTGAAGCACCAGACCCACTTCGTCGAAGATGAAATGACCCCAGAGGCCAAGCAAATCGTTCCACCCAACGCCGACATTTCCATCTGGGAAATTATGGAAAACTGTGCGCTGTCTCAAGCAGATGAAAAGGCGCTCAAAGCTTATGCTGAAAGTCTGGGAATGATCTATATCTCGACTCCGTTTTCTCGCGCGGCGGCTGATTTCCTGAATGAAATTGATGTCCCGGCATTCAAAATCGGCTCGGGCGAATGCGACCACTTGCCCCTGATCCGGCATATCGTAAGCTTTGGCAAACCAATCGTCATGTCCACCGGAATGCAAAGCATAGAAACAATTCGGGCATCCGTCGACATTCTGGAAAAATCCGGTGTGCCTTTCGCGCTGCTGGAATGTACAAACCTGTATCCTTCTCCGCCAGAAATTGTGTCGTTACAGGGCGTCAGGGATTTACAAGCTGCGTTCCCCAACGCTGTAGTTGGGTTTTCGGACCATTCAATCGGGCCGGAAATGGCGCTGGCATCGGTAGCACTCGGGGCTTGTATTCTGGAACGTCATTTTACCGACCACAGGTACCGTGTCGGGCCTGATATTTCGTGCTCAATGGATCCTGCGGAGCTGAAATATTTGATTGACAGATCCCACGAGATCTATATCGCATCACGCAATCCCAAACGGCGTAGCAGCGCCGAAGAAGGCGTCTATCGTTTTGCCCGAAGCTCGTTGGTCGCTGACAAGGATCTTGCGGCCGGAACTATTATTGGCGATTACGATATTTGGGCGCGTCGGCCTGGATCTGGCGAAATTCCCGGATATGAGTATGACAATATTATAGGACGCAAGCTACGGACAAATTTGTCTCGCAACACACAACTGAATTGGTCCGACTTTGAATAAACCGACTAACAAGCAGAGACTGGCCTTTGTTACCGGCACGCGTGCGGATTTTGGCAAGTTGGAGCCGTTGGCAAGGTCAGCAGTAGAAGCAGGATATAGCATCTACTTCTTTGTCACCGGAATGCACATGATGGGCAAGTACGGCCAAACGGTCTATGAGGTGCGCCGGTTCGAGGACGCCCAGCGCTATGAATACATCAACCAGTCGGATGGCGATCCGCATGATCTGATACTGGCCAAAACGATTTTGGGTTTTTCTGATTGGGTCAAGGAATGGCAACCCGAATTGGTGATTGTTCATGGCGACCGGATCGAAGCCGTTGCAACGGCAATGGTTTGCGCCACGAACTATATCCCCTGTGCGCATATCGAGGGCGGCGAAGTTTCGGGGACGATTGACGAAATTTACCGCCATTGCAATTCCAAGCTGTGCCGCTACCACTTTGTCAGCTCTGATGCGGCCCGAGACAGAGTTATGGCGCTGGGCGAAGCCACAGAAGACGTTTTTGTTATTGGTTCACCTGAACTGGATGTGCACAAAGCCCCATCAGGTGTCGACATCCAGACTGTTCGCAAGCGCTATGATATTGATTTTGAAGACTATGGCATCGTCGTGTTCCATCCAGTCACCAGCGAGCAGGACACAATCGGAGTACAAGCCCGCGCACTGTTTGCCAGCCTGAATGCTTCGGGACGGGAATTTGTAGTCATTTCGCCTAACAATGATCCTGGCAGTGACCAGATATTTGCCACCATAAAAAATCTGCCGAAAGACAGATTTCGTCACATTCCGTCAATGCGGTTCTCCCACTTCTCTGAATTGATGCGAAACAGCTCGGCTATAATCGGTAACAGCAGTCTTGGAGTACGCGAGGCACCATTTCTGGGATTGCAAAGCCTGAACCTTGGCACCCGCCAATCTGATCGCGCAATGGCCACGTCTGTCACGCACAGTACCTGCGAGGATCACGCACGCATCGGCGCATTCCTAACGCACAACTGGGGCATTCGCTGCAAGGTTGATGGGTCATTTGGCATAGGTAATGCGGCAAGCCAATTCGTAAAAATTCTTGACACCCCTGGATTTTGGGACCGGCCGAAGCAGAAAAAATTTGTGGATAAATCATCTATATCTACCTGAATCAATGACAATCCAATAACCTGTATTGTGGCGACTGTGGCCTGTTCTCCGCGCTTAGTTTGACGGTGATACAAGCCAATCTGACCCAAGTGTGGCAAGCATCAAGTCGGCAATCTTGAGGCTGCCGTGGTAAGAGAAGTGTCCGGACTCGAAATAGAAGCACTCATTCTTGCGCAGATAGAGAAAGTGACTATCGTCCTTGCATAAGTACTCACTCGGCTCAAAAAATTGCAAGCCAAGGCTATTTGGCGAAGAATTAAGTACTTTGTCAAACTACGAAAAACCCTTTTTTATTTTGACAGGTATCTTGCACGGGTTCTTTAAAAAATTAGGCACATTCAGAAAAAGCACAGGAACCGCCTTCTTGTTTTTGATATGTGAAAGTGTCGTTTTCACCGTTGCGGCGAAAACGTCGGCACCCATTTTTGATGTGGTTTCCACCAATTTGACGCAACAAACACAATATTTACGAGCTTAAGTTTGACACCCACTGCGTCAAAGCAAAGAGCACAAAATGAGCCAATTTCCAGCTCACTTCTGCGTGTGAACAACAGAAAAATACCTCTACCAGTTTGTTATACGCACCCCACTGACTCAGCGCTAAACTGGAAATGAAAAGGACGGCCAGAACCAAAGTTATTCTTCGCCGGCCATACCGTCACATAAAAATAAGAACCATGGCAAAAGAGTGTAATATTGCTCTGTAAACGCGAGGCTTTAAATATGACATAGAGACAACAGTTCAGACGAAGTGCTAAAGTAGTCTCTTTTCATGAATAGAGAATTAGGCGAGAATGCCGTTATCGAGATTTTACTTTGTGCAAAAGCAACGAATTTTCCCGGCATCAACATGAACTATGCCACCTGCAAACAACGCAGAATGACAAAAGTCAGCGCCAGCAATATGTGCCTCGCCCTGCGCTCATAAAAAGACAATAGGTTGAAGTGGCCCGCCTGTAAGTTACTAAGAAAGATCGTAGTTATGAAATAACCGCTGATTGCAAAGAAGACGTCAACGCCAACATTCCTGTTGCTAAAAATAGAAATGTCACCGTAAAAGAGATAATAGTTAGGACTGAAATTGCATGAAATCCGTTGATTTTACGGGAATACCTTTTCCGCCAGCTAAATTGCACCTCGCAACCACAACCCAGGCCGAATTTTAAACAACTGTATGCTTTAATTTCCATTCGCCCCCGTTTTTTTCCCATAAATGTGGCGAACGGAATTTGTCTACGGTTGTTTCGAACTCTGCTTTTGTGGTGTCGATGTATTCCAGAAACGCGTCAAAGAACTTCGATGGAAATTCCTGATCGTATTTTTTAACCAGATGCACCGCTTCTTCGCGTGTTATCTTGTCGTTCCGGACCTCTTGCGCCGCGTCATAGGTTGCGCGGCCAATGCCGAATTTTATCAAGGTTGTAAAGTAGTGGAACATGTCGATCTTGTCATCGATGCTGGAATACTTCGAGTAGGTTCCAGGTGTACGTTCGGGATTGGCGCTGAAGCCGGTGTTTTCGACCGCATAATAATAACATTCTTGCGGATCCCATGGTAGGTAGTAGCCAAGATAGTGAACCTCGACTTTTTTCTTGCTCAGATACTCCGCACTTGGCGGGATATAGGGGGCGAAGTCATTAATGGTGAAATCTGTTTCTTCAAGGATATCTTTGACCGGCTTGCCGCCAAGTACCATTTCCATCGGGTCCTGCGTAGAA
>Ga0115563_1001882_pt1 | contig 15946 bp, 9 predicted proteins | sample COGITO_mtgs_1105_2_FD_87198 | JGI IMG/M metagenome (GOLD analysis project Ga0115563, IMG submission 87198) | Pelagic marine microbial communities from North Sea - COGITO_mtgs_110519 | ecosystem: Environmental > Aquatic > Marine > Epipelagic | place: Germany:Helgoland, sampling site Kabeltonne...
ATCGATTAGATGCAAACTGCATCGTTTCGATTGTCTCAAATACATTAATCGAGCTAACCTCTACCAACTTCGTGTCGGTGCAACGCGTAAGGTCTCGTAACGGCTGACATCGACTTCTTGCACAAAGCGGCTCGGGTTGAGGCGTATTACCGTATTGCCTTGTTGATTGAGCATCGGGTAGGACAGGTAGAGCTCTTCCATCGCACGGGTAACGGCGACGTAGAATAGACGGCGCTCTTCTTCCAGGTCGCCATCATCGATGGTGCGCTTGAGTGGAAACAGTCCATCGGCGAGTCCGATGACAAATACGATCGGAAACTCTAGGCCCTTCGCTTGGTGAATCGTGGTTAGGCGTAAGCAGTTTAAGGCTTCAGTTGAGTCGCGCTCGTTACTTTCAGAAGCGAGCAGCACGAGCTGCGAGAGCAGTTCTTCCATCGTGTCGAAGCGGCTGGCGAAACTGATCAAGCTCTGCAAGTCGTCGGCGCGTTCGGTCCAGTTCGGATAGATCTCGCGAATGAAGGAGCTATACCAGCCGTCGAGGCCAAGTTGCACGATCGCTTCCGGCGTTTCACTTGTCAGTGCCACGGACACTTCGCGAAGTGTTTCGGCCAAGGACGGCCATTCTTCTTTGGCGTCGTTGGGCACTTTTTTCAGCACCGCCTCAGAGGTGAGGACTTCACAGAAATCTTTCTCTTCCTTCTCTGCAAGTTTCTTGGTGAACGCATGGATGCGCTCTGCGGTCTTGGGGCCGACTTTGGGCAGTAGGCATGTGAAGCGTGCAAACGCAGAGACGTCGGCAGGGTTCGAGGCGAAGCGCAGCTGTGCGGAGAAGTCGCGGATGTGGGATTGTTCAAAAAAGCGCACGCCACTAGTGATTTGATAATCGATACCACGGCGCGTCAGCTCCATCTGCAGATCCATCGCTTGATAGTGGGCGCGGTAGAGCACCGCGACCTCGGAGAGGTCACGGCCTTCGTCGATTAGGCCTTCGATGCGCTGGATGATGAAATTGGCTTGGCCACGCGCATCCATGACGGGTGTAAAATAGGGCTTCTCTCCATCGGGGCGCACGGGGCGCAGCTCTTTGGAGTAGCCCATGCCGGCTGGTTGTGCGGCGAGCACGGCGTTGGCAAATTCGAGAATTTGCGGAGAGCTGCGGTAGTTCGTCTCGATCTTATGAATCGTTGCGCCGGGGTGGCGCTCGGTGAACCGCATGATGTTGTCAAAATCCGCACCGCGCCACGTGTAGATGCATTGCGCATCGTCACCCACCGCCATGATCTGGTGGTGCACGCCGAGGATATCGACAATCTCGGATTGCAGGCGGTTGGTGTCTTGAAATTCGTCGACCAAAATGTGCTTGAAGCGTTGCTGATATTGCGCCGCTACCTCGGGGTGCTCGCGCAAGAGTTTGAGCAAGTATTCGAGCAGATCATCGTAGTCGACAACCTGATGCTCTAGCTTGGTTTTGCTGTAGACCTTATAGATGTCGGCAATCTTTTGCGCCATACCCTCGAGGAAAGGATAGTGGTCGTCAGCTTCTTCCAGCACGCTGCGGCAGGTGTTGCGCGCATAGCTGATCATGTTGTGCACCACCTTCGGCTTAGGGTTGTTCTTACCTTTGATGAATGTGGGGTCGACCGTGTTGATCGCATTTTTCAGCAGGCTCTCTGACTCGCTCTGGTCAAGGATGGTGTAGTTGCGCTGGAGGCCGACTGCCTCGCCATGCACGCGGAGGATGCGCTGCGCGATGCTGTGGAAGGTGCCGCCCCAGAGCTGGTGTTTTTTGACGCCGGTCAGGTCTTCCACACGTTCCAACATTTCCTTGGCGGATTTATTGGTAAAGGTGAGCAGCAGGATTTCGTAAGGTTTGATGCCTTGGTGTATCAGGTAGGCGACACGATAGGTTAAAGTGCGTGTCTTGCCCGAGCCCGCACCAGCGAGGACGAGCGCGGGGCCTGGTTCGGCGGTGACGGCGGCGTATTGCTCGTCGTTGAGTTCAGCGCGAAAGTCGATTGGCGCTAAGGCGCTGGATTCGGTGTCGTAAAAATCGGTCATTAAAAATAGAGTTAGCAGCTAATCGGAGGTCTGCCGTGGATAGCGAAGCAAGTGGGTAGTGAGTTGCTGGCTCAGCACTTCTACCTATTGAATCTAGAATAATGCGGCAGAGGGCAAAGTGAAAATGAGCAATCATCGTCATCCTTTCGAAATTATTGAATTTAATCACAAAGGCATTCATGGGGTTGCTCTAAGTTCACAGGCCGATTCCTTGTTTGTTTAATTTGATCATGCCATTCTGTCCATTTTGATTGCAGCCTGATCGTTGGTTTCTCTACTACTTAGCAACTATGCAAATTATACCTTCCAGTATGCTTCCAGAGCGCGACCAAGACGCGTTGCGTGTTTTTTTGGAGGGTTGTCGGGAGACGGCGCGTGCCAAGCAGCATTTTCAAATCGCGAGTATTTCGTTGGCGGTTAAGCATATTGCGCCGTTGGCAGTATTAGAATCGATCTACGAACCGAGTGAGTTGCATTTTTATATCGAGCGTGCAGCTGATGAGGAGGCGCTGGCCGGCGCGGAGGCGGTCGCCGAGGCGACGTTTACTGGAGTGGATCGTTTCGCTCAGGCGCAGGCCTTTGCGGATGAGATCATGGATAATACGATCGTGGTCGGGGATCTGAATGAACCGTTTACTGGGCCGCATTTCTTTACTGCATTTACTTTTAATGACACGGTGCCTGAGGGCAGCGCCTTTGCGCCGGCAACAATTTTCCTGCCGCGTTGGCAGGTCTCGCGCGTCAAAGGGAAATATGGCGCAGTGGCGAATATTCGCATCGATCCCGACGCAGACCTTGATCAACTGGTGGCTCGGGTGTGGGGCGCGTATCAAAAGTTTTCAATGTTTGATTATTCCACGACTCCTGTCGAAACCCCGCCTGCGGTAAAGCCGACTGCGGTGCAACGCTCAGAGTTGGCGCCAGATGTATATCCACGAGCGGTGACTGAAGCGCTGCAAGAGATTGCTGATGGGGCGTATGAGAAGATCGTGCTGGCGCGTGGAATTAAGTTGCAGGCCAATGAGCCGTGGCAGCCGCTACATGCCTTAAACTGCTTGCGTGAAAGGTTTGCCGGATGTTTTACCTTTTCGTTTGGCGGCGGAGATGGGCGCAGCTTTATCGGCGCCACGCCGGAGCGTTTATTGCGCATTCGCGAAGGTAAGCTTTTGACCGAGGCGATTGCTGGGTCGGCGCCACGCGGTGAGACTGCCGGTGAGGATGCCAAGCTCGCCCGAGACTTATTGGACAGCAATAAGGATTTACATGAACACGCCTGTGTGCGCGATTCGATTCTACGTCGCTTAAAGGCCGTCGGAGTCAATGGGCATGCGGACTCTGCGCCACGCTTGTTACCTTTGGCTAATGTACAGCACCTACAAACTGCGATTGAAGCGGAAGTGGGCGGCGATGTGCACCTGCTTAATATTTTGCAAGAGATGCACCCGACGCCGGCCGTCGGAGGGACGCCACGCGAAAAAGCAATGGCGCGGATACATGACTTGGAACAGCTAGATCGGGGTCTTTATTCTGGAGTGATCGGTTGGTTTAATCACCTCAATGAGGGCGAGATGATCGTTGGCATTCGTTCGGCTCTGATCGAAGGCACTACGGCCAACTTGTATGCAGGCGCTGGCATCGTCGAGGGCTCGGATCCAGACAAAGAAACCCGCGAGACCGAGTTGAAGTTGCGCGCCTTACTCGATGCCTTGATTGCCTAGGCTTTAGTAAGCCTGACAACTGAACATGGGGTGACGAACTACTCAAGGGCGGCAGTTTTTTTTTTCGGCGAGAAGACGATCAGTTTCACCGATAATCGTTCCAGCAATCCGCGCTTGGCGAATCGTGACGAAATGAAGGCCTTTAAGGAGCAGGGCTATCCGGATGAGAAATATCCGCGCGTGAAAGGTGGGCCCTTTGTAGAATGGACTCGCGCAATCAAAGCCGAGGGGCCTGAGCCTGGCTGCAACTTTGAGGAGGCGAGCCGCTTTACAGAAGTCATGCTACTCGGAGCCTTGGCCGCTCGTTTTGGCGGACGTATCGAATGGGATGCGAAAACCATGCAGATCACCAATCGTCCGGAGCTCAATCAATACCTAAAGGATCCCGTCCGCGAGGGCTGGTCCTACGGTGAGGATCTGTGGAGCTATTTTATAATTTCTAATTCCAATTAGGATAACATAGGTAAGGGCCGCACTTTAGGGAGTGTGGCCCTTTTTTTGTGCCAATTTCCCTGCTTTGGCACTGTCTTCGTGCGACAACTCAACTGAAGGGTGAGACGTGGGTGCCCTTTGGGCAACTGACAAATTCGGCCTCGTTACGCTTAAGAGTAGGAGTGACCAATCTTCCTTATTGGCTGAAGTCTGAAACCGACGGGGAAGTGACATTTATATGCACTCGTCGGACTCCTCGGGGTGGTTGGAGACAGCGCGCAGTGAAAGAGAAACCAAGGAACCTGAGAGACCCGCGGCCGACGATTGTTCTGTCGGAGCGGGAGTCGGACGGTCTCATAGTAGCGAGGAAGGGATTAACCATCTTGGAGCGAAGGGGACTGACTGTGAGTGTGCAACGATCAAAACGCCATGCAGCCGCTTGACTTAGAAATCCAGAGGCTCTGCTGGTTCCTCCCTCTGACTGATGCATACTCTTCGGTTCACTATCGTGGTCTGTCACCTATAATGCTTCGCGTGTTTTTGGCGTCACTTCGCGGGCAAAATAGATTCCAACTTCATGAGAAGAGGAGTGGAGTAGAACCCTCTGGTGGTCGCACGAGGGGAATCATGCGCTGAGGCATGGCGACTGGAAGCTGGTAAAAACCAAAAAGGGTAAATGGGAGCTGTTCAATCTGGCTGAAGATCGTGCAGAAACCAAAAATCTGGCGGCACAACATCCCGAGAGGGTCATGCAGTTGAAGACGCGATGGGAAAATAGGGTGGATGAATTCAGGGCAACTAAGAAGCTGAAATGATGCCCGTCTGCCGCAGTTCAGCCGCAGTCTACCGCGTGGAGCGAAGCTCTTTACGCGGTGCGCGTAGCGTTTTACGCTGCGGTATGTGAATCATACAGCTTACGCACAATGCCATTGCATCGTAAATTTTCTACAACCGCGGTTGTAAAAAATAGCAGAGCCTTCGCACCTCGTCATCCGTGTGTATCTGTGCCAATAATATCAGTTTGGTGCTTTATCCGTCATTCTAGCTGAAATGGTTAAAGCCTAGAATTAGTGTGTAACGCGGTGCAAATAAAGACGCTATGTCACGCAAATGCGTGATATCATATTGTGTCCTGAATCTGTATAATAGCTTTTTTGAGACTTGCTCTGTAATTTTGCAGAGTCTCGATCTGACATAGAATACTTAAACTTCATCCCATGAAACGTAGGAACTTCCTCAAAACCGCAGCAGCCGCCAGTGCGGGTGCTTTTGTCTTACCTCGATTCTCGATCGGCCAACCCGGCCCGTCCGCAAATAGTAAGCTGAATCTCGCACACATCGGTGCCAGTAATATTGCTGGTATGGCGTATAACGGCACTAGGGACGAGAATGTCGTCGCCCTGTGTGACATCGATGCTCGGAAGTTTCCGGGGGGAAAGCGAGGGGCATGGGCTGGGACGGTTCCAAGATTTGATGATTTCCGCGTGATGCTCGACAAGCTGGGCAAAGAGATTGACGGCGTCTGTATTAACACCCCCGACCACACGCACTTCAATGCCACGCTCGCTTGTATGGAGCGCGGGATTCACGTCTGCACCCAGAAGCCATTGACCCATAATATCTGGCAAGCGCGCACGTTGCGTAAGGCTAAGGATAAATATAAAGTTGTCACCAATATGGCCAACCAAGGCCACACCTATGATGGCATCCGCAAGATGCGCGAAATGTATGAAGCGGATTGCTTTGGCCAGGTAAGCGAGGTGCACCTGGGGTTTAATGGGCCCGAATGGAATAGCCGCTATTTTAAAAAGCCGGCATCCATGCCTATGGCAGCAGAAGCGATTCCGGCTGAGGTGAACTGGGATCTATGGCTCGGCCCTCAAGCTGAGCGTCCTTATAATAGTTTATACCATCCTAACCGGTGGCGCGGATTTAACGATTTTGGCACTGGGCAATTCGGCGATTGGTTTTGCCATATCGGCGATGGGCCGGTTTGGGTGCTCGATTTGTATGAGCCGACCGTGATCGAATGTGTTGAGCGTGGGCCGTCGGTGGAGGGAATGATTCCAGACTACAGTGTCGTGCGTTTCGATTTTCCCGCACGTGGCAATAAGGCCGCATGCTCGATGTTTTGGTATGATGGTGCGCTGAACGGCGGCACACCGATTAAATCGCCGGATGACTGGGGCTGGGGCAAGATTCCTGACAAGGGCTCCTTCTGGTATAGTGATAAGGGCAATGCGTTCCTTGACGAGCGTTCTAACAATCCTCGCTTCACCGTTAAAGAACAAGCGCGTGCTTTTAAAGAAAGTGGCGGTGTTCCCGAGACATATGCTCGTGTCAAAGGTGGGCCACATCGCGAGTGGGTACGTGCGATCAAGGGCGAGGGACCGGAGTGCGGTTCGAACTTTGATTATGCCGCGCCGATGTCGGAAGTCGCGTTGCTGGGTGTACTTGCGCAGCGCTTTGGTGGACGTATTGAGTGGGATAGCAAAAATATGCGCATCACCAATCGCCCAGAATTAAATCTCTTTGTTAAGGAACCCGCTCGTGCCGGCTGGGAGGCCGGTGAAGATCTATGGCGCTAGCTCGGCCATCGGATCTTAACTGCTGTAGTCATCCTCTATCATGAAAACTTATCCTCTGTTTATTTCTGCTGTTTTGCTGAGCGTCTCGACTGTAGTAGTCTTTGCCCAGAGCATCGGTGATGCGCCATCGGATGCAGTTGTGTTGTTTGATGGCACAGCCGATTCGTTGGCTAACAATTGGCGTCATGCGAGACCTAAGGCAAAACGTAAGGGCGATTGGATTGTTGAGGATGGTTCTATGCTTAGAATGCGCGGTGCAGGTCACATCGAGACGGTGGCTCAGTTTGGCGATTGTCAGTTACACATTGAATGGTCGCATACGAAGCAATCATCCAAAGAGGGACAGAAACGTGGTAACAGCGGAGTGTTTTTTCCCGGAGGGATCGAGATACAGGTGCTCGATAATTACAATAACCCGACTTACCCCGACGGCTTTGCCGGCGCGGTCTATGGGGTGATGCCGCCTGCCGCCAACGCACTGCGTGCACCGGGGCAATGGCAGAGTTATGATATTATTTACCGTCGACCGATCGTGCGCGACGGTGTGGTACTCGATCAAGGTTCGATGACTGTATTGGTCAATGGTGTGGTGGTGCAAGACAGCACCCCGTTGGATGGCGGCGGCGGTCATAAAGAGCGCAAGGCATTGAATCATGCATATCCAGATGCGGGACCGTTGCTCTTGCAGGATCACGGCAATCCCGTGCACTTTCGAAATATTTGGTGTCGTCCTTTGCGGCCACGCCCTGCGGAAAAATAGAGGTGTCCTTATGAAAAAAACAGTGAAAATTTATCTGCTGCTGGCAGCCGGTCTGGCGCTGACAGTATTTGCCCAAGGCTCGCCACGAACCTATGAGATATGGGAACCTGAACCCGCGCCGAACCGCGGCAGGAGTCAGTGGGAGGCGACCAAGGACAGTAAAAGACCAAAGTCCTATGACCGAGACTGGGAACGCTGGTCTTACCCGATTGGTAATGGCTATACGGGAGTCAGCATCTTCGGCCGGACGGATACCGAGCGTGTTCAGATTACCGATAAAACCCTTCACAATAAGGGGATTTACGGCAAGGGCGGCCTGACCAGCTTCGCCGAGCTCTTTCTCGATTTCAATCAGACCGAGGTGAAAAACTACCGGCGCTCACTCAACCTGAACGAAGCCATTGCGCATGTTTCTTATAAGAAAGACGGGGTGACCTATCAGCGCGAGTATTTTGCCTCCTATCCGGACAATGTGGTGGTCATCCGGCTCACCGCCGATCGGAAGGGTGCGCTCTCCTTTACCGTGCGTCCCGAGATCCCCTATCTTGAGCTCAAGCAACGCAATGGCAAGATCACGGCAGCGGGAAATCTGCTGACTCTCAAGGGCACCATGCCCTTGTTCAGTTGCAATTACGAGGGGCAGATCCAGGTGCTCAACGAAGGCGGCTCGGTGACCGCCGATTCTGAGAACGGAACCATCACAGTCAGCCAGGCCGATGCGGTCACGCTGCTGATTACTACCGGCACCAACTACCGTCTTAGTCCGAAGACGTTCAGTCATGCAGGTGCAGAAAAGCTCAACCCCAATGAGTTTCCACATGAGGCTGTTTCTGCCCGGATGCAGACAGCTCATGACTTAGGCTTTGCCGAGCTCAAAGAAAGACACCTCAAGGATTATCAGAACCTCTTCGGTCGCATCTCGGTCAACCTAAATTCAACACCGACAAGTGATCCGACTCATATTCTTCTCGAAAAATATCAAAAAGGGGACAGGGACAACTGGCTTGAAGAACTGATGTTCCAGTACGGCCGCTACCTGCTCATTTCGAGCTCACGTCAAAACAGCTTACCCGCTAACTTGCAGGGAGCCTGGAGTCAGGATTTTTACACGCCGTGGTCGGGAGGCTTTTGGCATAACATCAATGTGCAGATGAATTACTGGGGCGCGATGAGCACCAACTTGGCCGAATGTTTCGAGGCCTATATTGGCTTTTTTGAGGCGTATCTCCCCATCGCACAGCAGCACGCCACCGACTACGTGCGTAAGCACAATCCGAGTCAGCTCAACAAAGGTGACGATAACGGCTGGATCATTGGCACCGGAGCGAACGCCTACCATATTCCTAGTGCCGGGGGGCATTCCGGCCCGGGCACTGGCGGATTTACCGCCAAGCTCCTGGTTGATTATTATCAGTTTACGCAGGATCAAGAATACCTGGAAGAGGTCGCCTATCCGGCGATGCTCTCCCTGAGCAAGTTTTACTCCAAGGTGCTGGTTCCGCATGACGATCTGTTGCTGGTTGAGCCGTCCGCCTCTCCAGAACAGACGGCAACCCCCGAGCAGGTGAAGGGTCTGCCGGGCCATCTGCAAGGAGGGAGAAATTACATTACTGCCGGCTGCACCTTCGATCAGGGGTTTGTATGGGAAAGCTATTCCGACACCCTGGCACTGGCGGATACGCTGGGCAGCGAAGATCCGTTCCTCGATACGATCCGCGAGCAGGTCACCCAGCTTGATCCGATCCTGATCGGTGCCGACGGCCAGATTAAGGAATATCGCGAGGAGAATAATTACAGCGATATCGGTCAGGAACGACACCGCCACATCTCACATCTCTGCCCGCTCTTTCCGGGAACCTTGATCAATTCAGAGCACGGGGACTGGATGCAGGCTGCAAGTCACACGCTCGACCTGCGCGGCAACAGAACCACCGGTTGGGCACTGGCGCACCGCATGAACTGCCGCGCCCGACTCGGTGAGGGCGATCAGGCACATGAAGCTTATCAGCGTTTCATCATCGAACGCACAGCTACCAATCTCTGGGCGCTGCATCCTCCCTTCCAGATCGACGGCAGCCTCGGCACCATGGCTGGTGTCGCGGAAATGCTTCTGCAAAGCCATGACGGTGCGATCAAAATCTTACCGGCCCTGCCAAAGGCGTGGAACACCGGACATTTTGACGGTCTCGTAGCTCGAGGAAATTTTGTGATCTCTGCGAAATGGACGGATGGCAAAGCAACAGAGCTTTCCATCCTGTCTCGCAGCGGCGGCGAATGCCGAATTGCTTACCCCGGTATCGGCAAGGCGACCATCACAGACAGCAGTGGAAACGAGGTCAAGGTCACCCGTAACGGCAAAGACCAGATCACCTTCGCATCCTCTGTCGGGGATACGTATGTTGCCGAATTCCGGTAGGAGCCGAAAGCACCTATAAGGCAGGTTAATTTACAGAAGAGCCTACATTATATAAAAATATGTTTGAACGAGTTACATTGTTGTCCGCGCTGACCTGTGCGTTGTTGTCGCAGGCACAGGCGGGTGTTGCCTCAGAACCGGTAGCGCCTACTGTCGTACGCGGGCAGGTCGCCCGCACCGAGCTTCCGACCGGAAAAGACCTCGGTGCCATCTGGTTTATCGGCGATTCGATCACCCAGAGTAACGCTGACGGCGATGCCAACGGCTCGCCGCGTAAATCGCTCAAGCCAGAGTCCGCTGAATCAGCTGACGCACCTCTGTTTCCTGGTAAGAAACGCGATTTTCGTGGCTATGATCGCTACGATCATGTGAAGACCGCAAAGGGGAGTTTCTCGATTGTTTGTCCAAAGAATGCAGCCCCGGGAAAACCTTGGCTATGGCGCAGCCTCTATTGGGATGCCATTAAGCGATTCAGCAATACGGATCTTCAATTGGTCGATCAGGGGTATCACGTCGTGCTCGCTCACGGTGATGTTTCCGGACATCCCCGTGGTAATGCCAATATTGATGGAGCCTACGAGTTGCTGACACAGGAGTATGGATTCTCGAAAAAATGTTCGATGGCATCGATGAGTCGAGGAACCTTGTCTCTCTTCCGCTGGGCGACAGAGAATCCGGAAAAGGTGGAAAGCATCTATGTGGATAACGGGGTTTGCAACGTATTGAGCTGGCCAGCTGGCAAACCCGTTCCTGGCAACCACTCCATCGGTAGTGGCAATCGTAAATCCTGGACGCTCTTCAAGCAGCAGTTCGGCTATGCCACGGACGCAGAGGCCCTCAAAACCAAGCAAAGCCCGATTGATCTGTTAGAACCTCTGGCCAAAGCTGGCGTGCCGATTCTGATGGTTTGCGGAAGTAAAGACCCTGCGGTGCCTTACGAGGAAAACGACGCCATCATGGAGCAACGCTATCAGGCGCTCGGTGGTTCCATTGAAGTGATTGTGGAGAACAAGGGCCACTCCCACGGGATGAAAGATCCGACACCCGTACTCGAATTTATTAAAAAGAACACAAATACAAAAAAATAAGCAAATGATGAGCAAATACAACATGCAGAAAAGTCGACTTTTTAGGGGTTGGAAGCTTTGGGTGACTATCCTTCCAATGTTTGGAAGTGTTGCGATGGCCGGGTTCTTTTCCTCATCGGTCGAGCTCTATGTGAGCCCAGCGGGTTGCGATACGAATTCGGGGAGCCAAGGCAAACCGGTGGCCTCGTTGGCGCGCGCCCGCGATCTGGCTCGTCCGCAGGCTGGAAATAAAGCCGTCACCGTGCATGTGGCCGATGGCATGTATTATTTGCCCGAAACACTGGTCTTTACACCGGCGGATTCCGGCTCTGAAAAGAGACCCGTGGTTTACAAGGCGGACAACGAGGGCGGGGCGGTGCTGAGTGGCGGCTCCAAGCTCGATCTCAACTGGACCGCATATAAAGATGGAATCTTCCAGGCAAAGACGTCGGCAGGGTTGGAAATTGACCAGCTCTTCATCAACGAAACGGCGCAGCGGATGGCGCGCTATCCAAACTATGATCCCGAAAAGAAAACGGTCGCCTACCAAGGCTATGCCGTAGATGCCTTTTCCAAAGAGCGGGCGGCCAACTGGGCCGATCCGACCGGCGGCTATATCCACGCCATGCACCTGCACCGGTGGGGGGGCTATCATTACCGCATCACTGGCAAAGATACCAAGGGCGAGGTGACCTATGAGGGCGGCTGGCAGAACAATCGCCAGATGGGGATGCACAAGAAATTCCGTATGGTGGAGAACATCTTTGAGGAACTCGACGCTCCTGGAGAGTGGTTTCACAATGCCAAGACATCCATGCTCTATTACATGCCGACCGCAGGTATCGATATGGCAAATGCCAAGGTAGAGGTGGTGCGCCTCCGACATCTGGTCGAATTCCAGGGCACGCAGGCAGCGCCAGTGAAATTCATCAGCCTGCAGGGCTTTACGGTCCGCCACGCCGCACGGACCTTCATGGATTGCAAGGAGCCATTGCTACGCTCGGACTGGGCGATTTATCGCGGCGGGGCCTTCCTGCTGACCGGAACCGAGGATGTGAGTATTCTCGATTGCGAATTTGATCGAGTCGGCGGCAACGCCGTATTCGTCAACAACTACAATCGCCGGGTCAAAGTCGCGGGCTGCCACATCCACGATACGGGCGCCAGTGGAGTCTGCTTTGTGGGGGACCCCAAGGCCGTGCGGAATCCACTGTTTGAATACAATGAGGTCAACGACCTTTCAAAAATTGACCGGACGCCGGGGCCGAAAACCGATAACTATCCCGCCGATTCAATCGTCGAGGACTGTCTGATTCACGGCATCGGACGGGTGGAGCGGCAGCCTGCCGCCGTGCAGATTTCCATGGCGCAGGGCATCACCGTGCGCGATGTCTCTATCTACGACTGTGCCCGCTCAGGCATTAACGTGAGCGAAGGCACCTGGGGCGGACACCTGATCGAAGGCTGTGACGTCTTCGACACCGTGCTGGAGACGAAGGACCACGGCTCGTTCAACTCCTGGGGACGCGACCGCTATTGGCGCAGCGATGTCACGCCGACACAAGAGGCGGTCGACCAGGATCCGAAGCTTCCGTTTCTGGATGCTGTAAAAACCACGGTCATCCGCAACAGTCGCTGGCGCTGTGACCACGGCTGGGATATCGATCTGGATGACGGATCGAGCAACTACGACATCTACAACAACCTGCTGTTGGCGAAGGGGCTCAAACTACGTGAGGGCTTTCGCCGCCATGCTTGGAACAATGTGGTCGTGAACAACGGCCTGCACCCGCACGTCTGGTATGAGGGGAACAACGATCAGGTGTATGGAAATATTTTGATGTCTCAACACCGTCCCGCACGCATCCTGCGACCCAATGCGGATAGCGCCCGAGTCGACCAGAACCTGTATTTCGTTGCCAATGAGTCCAGAGTCAAAGCGGCTTCGGACAAGCTGGGATGGGATAAGAATTCGATCTTCGGTGACCCGCAATTTGTTGACCCGTCCAGCGGCGATTTTCGCGTTAAGGAGGGCTCGCCCGCCTTCGATATCGGGTTCAAAAATTTCCCGATGAATCAGTTCGGGGTGAAAAAGCCCTCGCTCAAGAAGATTGCCCGCACTCCGCTGCTACCCACCCTGGGATTTGCGAAAGCAAAGGCGAAGCCGCAAGCCTCTAAAAAAGCGCCCGTGGCTGACGTGTCCCTCTTCCAGCTCGTCTGGCTCGGGGCGACTCTCCAGACACTGGAAGGCGAAGAATTCTCTGCCTATGGCGTGAGTCAAGAAGACGGCGGAGTGGTGCTGACGGAGGTCTCTAAGGATTCCGAGGCGGCTCGACGCGGTTTGGAAGACGGCGATGTCGTGCAGCAGATCAATGGAACCGCTGTCCGCACCAGTGATGCGCTTCTGCAGGCCTGTTCCCTCGCTGGAAGCAAACCGCTCACACTCAAGATCGTTCGCAATCAGCAGGCAAAGGAAGTCGTGATCGCGCAGCATGCCTGGGTGCAACTGGAAACTGCGACGGTAGCAAACGAGTTTAAGGGGCTACCCGTTCCGGCAGCACGGACGCGCACCCTTTCCTCCAGCACGAAAACGGGGAACGATCCGCTCAACTCTTTGGTCGACGGACAACTCGCCAATAGCTACGGCCCCGTCTTCGCGAATGGTGTCCGCAATGGCGGCTACAAGATGGATCTGGGTAGCGTGCAAACGGTATCGGCGATCCGTAGTTGGTCGTGCCAGCATGCAAAACGTGGCGCACAGCGACTGACGCTCTACGGCAGTGCATCAGATCAGGATCCCGGCTGGAATGCTGACAAATGGACGCCGATTGGCAGCATTGATACCCGTGGCAATCAAGGGGCATTCTTCGAGGCCGCCTCCCTACAGGCCGCCGACAGCGAGTCGCTCGGAAAATTCCGCTGGATACTCTGGAAGGTGGCCCCCGTCACTTCCGCAACTGGCGGCGAACATACCGCGTTTCAGGAATTGCAGGTGAAATGTGTCCGCGACAACAGTAGCACCAGCAGCAACAGCAAAGCCACGCTCAAGAAAGAATCCATCGAGGACTACACTGCGCGCATGCAATGGTTTGTGGAGGCCAATTACGGGATGTTCATTCACTTTGGTCTCTATTCGCAACTTGGCGGCGTGTGGAAGGGCGAGCAGGTCCGTGGCTATGCGGAATGGATTCAGGGCAAGGCCAATATCGATCGACACGAATACGCGCAGCTTTCCCAAACCTTTAATCCGGTCCAGTTCGACGCTGATTTCATCGTTCGGACGGCAAAGGAGGCTGGGATGACCTATTTGGTGATCACCGCCAAGCACCATGAGGGGTTTTGCCTCTGGGATAGTCAATATACCGATTTCGATGTCGCCAATACACCCTTTAAAGCACGCGACCTCCTCGCTGAACTCAGCCAGGCCTGCAAGACTCACGGAATTAAATTCGGGCTGTATTATAGCATCATTGACTGGAATCATCCGTCCCAGAAGCGCCCCTCTGAACTAGGGAAGAAGGGGGTGCCGGGGAAAACGGTCATGGTGGACAATCGGAAACAGGAGTACGTTGCTTATCAAACGAACCAAGTCTTAGAGCTGATCAAGGACTATGATCCTGCCTTAATATGGTTTGATGCCGACTGGGCAAACTGGTGGACAATGCAGGACGGCATTGAGCTCTACAACGCCATCCGGGATGCAAGCCCCAGTATTATCGTCAACAACCGTGTCGCCAAACGCGCTGGTTTTGAATTGGACTTCGTCACTCAGGAACAGCACCACTTCAAGGGAGCCTTCCCGAAGCACTGGGAAGGTTGCTACACGATGAACAAATCGTGGGGCTATAAAAAACATGATACGAACTGGAAGAGTGCCCAAATTGTTTATGGCAAGCTCAAGGATATCAATGAAAAGGGCGGAAATCTTCTACTGAACGTCGGCCCCGACGGCAGCGGCCAGGTTCAGCCCGAAGCGTTCGCCATCCTGAAGCAAACTGCGGAATTGATGAAAGCGACACCGATCCGTAAGACTATACCGCAGGTCACCAAGATGCCCGGCATTCAGGCGAAACAACCAAAGAAACAATCAAATAAACAAAAGAATGATGGAGTATAAATCAATAATTACAGGAGCGATGCTCTCTTTGAGTTTCGTGAGTGCCTTTGCGGCTAACAGCCTTCAGGCGGTTGACTTGTATGTCAGCCCCGCGGGCAGTGATGCCTTGGTGGGCACCTCGCAGCAAAAATCCGTAGCCTCGCTTGCGAAAGCACGTGATCTGGCGCGCCCGTATGCAGGGAAGACAGCGGTGACGGTGCATGTCGCCGACGGCGTCTATTACCTGCCCGAAACCTTGACCTTCGCTTCGCAGGATTCTGGTTCTGAAAAGAACCCCGTGGTTTACAAGGCGGACAACGAGGGCGGGGCAGTGCTGAGTGGCGGCTCCAAGCTTGAGCTTGAATGGCAGCCCTACCGCGATGGAATCTTTCAGGCGAAGACGCCGCAAGGTATAGAGATCGACCAGCTCTTCATCGATAGTAAGGCGCAACGGATGGCGCGCTACCCGAACTACGATCCCAAAAAGAAAACGGCCGCCTATCAGGGCTACAGCGCCGATGCCTTTTCCAAGGAGCGGGCGGCCAACTGGGCTGATCCAACGGGCGGGTATATCCATGCGATGCACAAATCCCAGTGGGGCGGCTATCACTACCGCATCACCGGCAAGGCCGCCGAGGGCGAGGTCACGTATGAAGGCGGCTGGCAGAACAACCGCCAGATGGGAATGCACAAGGACTACCGCATGGTGGAGAATATCTTCGAGGAACTCGACGCTGCGGGAGAGTGGTTCCACAATGCGAAGACCTCTACGCTCTATTACATGCCGGCCGCTGGCGTGGATATCGCGGAC
>Ga0115563_1001896_pt1 | contig 15859 bp, 12 predicted proteins | sample COGITO_mtgs_1105_2_FD_87198 | JGI IMG/M metagenome (GOLD analysis project Ga0115563, IMG submission 87198) | Pelagic marine microbial communities from North Sea - COGITO_mtgs_110519 | ecosystem: Environmental > Aquatic > Marine > Epipelagic | place: Germany:Helgoland, sampling site Kabeltonne...
TAGTAAGGTTCGGTGCCAAGACTAGAAAATGTCGGCTGATACCGGTTTCGCGCAACCAGGCGATAAACACACCCATCAGGCGCGTTTTTCCGACGCCAGTGGCGAGTGCGAAGGAAAGTGAGGGGAAGTCGCGCTCAAAGTCGGTGACATAAGGATAGGCATCCTGCACGATGCGCAACACGTCTGCGGTGTCAGCATCTTTCAAACCACCGAGCTCGTCCGCGACACGGGTTGCAACATCACCAAGGATGGCAAGACTTTCGGATTGGGGTGGGCGCAGTGACAGGCGTTGTGCGACGGCGCGTCCGATTTTATCAAGTTCAGGAATATTGGTCATTCTGCGGCCTCCACGGTGTCGTCTTCGTCCAGGTCGCTTTCGGTAATCGGCTCCGCCGATGCCTCCTGAATGTTTAAGGAATAATCGTCCCGGCCCCATTCACATTTAGCCATAACGGCATGAGGGATTTTGCGTACCGTGAGATTATCAAAGGTATTTTCGTCATGGGCGCGGCAACACACCAACAACGTGCGGCCATCGCCGACCTCATGGCTCAGCTTGCGCAGAGCGTCATGGGTAAGGCGTTGGGTAGTAACATAGATGAAGTCATTTTCGGTTGAATGTCCGTGCTGCCAGAAGCGATCCTGGCTGGCGGCATATGTGAAGCCCATGAGCTTGCAGACCGCCTCAGCCAGCATCTCTGGTTTGTAATCCTTAGAAATTACATACTGACCCCATTTGTCCTTTTCCAAAAGCGACGAGGCAAGACGGAAATAGCGATATCCGCCACCGCCCATCCAATTAACTGCTTTCGATACTCCGGTTTGATCTGTACCATTTATTACATTTTGCATTCTTGGAGCAATATGGGTATGGCAGTGTTCCCCAAGCTCAACCATGACCCAACGCCGACCCATCTTGTGAGCTACAGCACCGGTTGTTCCCGATCCTGCAAAAGAGTCTAACACTATATCTCTGGGCTTTGTGCTCATTCCAATAATTCTCTTAAGTAGAGCCTCAGGTTTCTTGCTGTTTGGAAATAGCACACCACCTTCTTGCCCTACACCTCCGGTTGTTTTGATATCTGTCCAGAAGTCACCCGGATTTTGCATCAAGTTGTCATCGGCAAAAATAACCTGAACACGAGGCTGCTTGGCAGATGTGTCAAAGTCAGTTTTATACAGATAAATAAGTCCAGTTGCTGAGAGTGCTGCAGATATTTCTTGGCTATAGCCAGGTTGTCTCTTGGCTAAGTTGAAAACACTTGAAGATCCTACCGCCTGTATAATCCTCCAAGCATTTTCAAACTTCCATGAATTTTGTTCTTTTTCTTTAATATTGCGTTCCTTGAAGTACTTATTAAGCGTGATTGTAGTGGCATTTTTTAAAATAGAAATACACTCATCAACATCATTCTGGTTACATATTTCTTTAGAAATTATCTCTTTCAAGATACCAATATCATCCCTCGATATCCCTTCAAGCAACGTCTTGTATTCATTGTTCCATGCTGCAGCTGGGATTTTCTCGACGTCAATAATGGGCGCAACATCCTTTTTATATGCAAGAATATATTCCTTCAGCTTTGGTAATCTCTTATCGACATGAGACATCTTAACACCAGAGGCTTCGCTCATTTTTACTGCTATAACATTAAGCCTATTTTTCTTACCAAAAATCTCATCCATAACGATGGCGAGGTAAGGGAACATCTCATCGTCAATATGGACAAAAATCACGCCATCTTCTCTTAGAAGTCTACGCAGTATTTCGAGGCGGCTTCTCATTAGGGAAAGCCATAGAGATTGCTCAATATTATCTTCATATGGGACATTGGCAGCATCAATATTGAAAGGTGGATCAATATAGATACACTTCACTTGGCCAGCATATTCTGCTTCAAGCGCTTTTAGCGCCAACAGGTTGTCACCAAAAACCAACTTATTATCGAAGATACCATCCTCATTAGTATGCTTTTCGGCATGGTAAGATTTCTCAGTGTCTTCCAGTAAAATGCGCGGCTCAAGCCTAGGTCGATTGTGTTTCCCGATCCAAGTCAGCTCCAGTTTCGTCTTGCCTGCCACGTTATTCTCCTAATCCAGCCACTTTATCCGCAGCCCTTCTCTTATTTTTCACTGGATGGTCCACTCGATAGAAACCAGAGGCTTCCATGTCGTGCCCATCTCCAACATCTGTTCTACGCGATCAAGAAGTGCGTCTTGCTCCTCTTCGATCCGAATTTCTTCATCATAAAGCGACATCTGACGCTCACGGCGCAGTTTTTCGAGCGCTTTCGCTTCTCGCTGAAACGCCAGCTTTTCATCAAGCGCATTGGCCCTGCGCGCCGCTGCCTTCAACTGCTTGATCTCCCGCCCCATTGCTTCGATTTCGAGCTTTCCTGCAGCTTTCGCTTCGTCTGCCCAGGCATCAAGCTTTGCTTGCTCTTCGGCGTAAAAATCCTCGTCTTCCTTCGCGGCCCGTGCCCGCCGCTCTGCCAGTGCTGCCTGCACGGCATCTTCCAGTGTTTGGGGATCGAACGACGAGGATGGCGTATCAGCCTTGGCTGGAACCAACAAAAGGCGCGCAGCAGTAGCCTCTGACAATGGCGTGCGGTCATCGTCCTGCATGACGATAACTAGCTCTTCGCGCGCCTTGAGACTGGTCATCGTCATGATCCCTGCGGTGAGAGTGCCTGATTTCCCCCGGAGTGCGGCCACATCTGCAAGGTGTCCTTCATAGGCGTCAGGGTCAAACGTTAGGCGCGCGGGTGGCAAATCAGCCGCCTTAGCTGCTTCTAACATGTGATCTGCCAATGGTGTCCCGAGTCGGAAGAATGTCGCCGCTCCAGTCTCCGCTTCACGCCAGTCCAAGGTATACGTTTCATCTTGATGGTGGAACTGATGCCCGTCTACCCGAGCATCTGGCCAGACGCCGCGCACCAGCGCCAACAGACGGCGCTGGAACAAGTCCAGCATGAGGCCAGTTTCCTCTCGCCGCCCTTTCAGCCGCTCTGCAACAGTCTCGTCGAAGTGTTCGATCAGTTTGGCACGGGTTTCGGTGTCTTTCTCAGCCAGCAATGCGTCCATTTCAGCCTGAAGATCGTCGAAAGCCTTCTCTACCTCGTCTATTGATCGGCATTGCTGATAGATGTCGAGAATACGCCGCTCGATGTCCACGCCAGATTCTATCGCGCCCAAGATTTCGTCAGAGGCTCCAAATACTCCATCGAACAATGCGAACTTTTCTTCGAGAAGCTCGAACACTCGCTCATCTGCGCGGTTGGACCGGTTTATGAAATTGACGACAACTACGTCGCATTTCTGACCATAACGGTGAACCCGTCCTATCCGTTGCTCTACGCGCTGAGGGTTCCACGGCAGGTCAAAGTTTACCAGAAGCGAGCAGAACTGGAGATTGACCCCTTCACCGCCAGCCTCAGTCGCAATCAGGATGTCAGCGTCGTCACGGAACGCCTCAACGATAGCAGCCTTGGTGTCTGCGGCCTTGGACCCGGATATGACTGAAGTGCCCTTGTGCCGTTCAACCCACGCTTTGTAGCGCAGTCGGCTGTCTGGATCGTTGTTCGAACCGTTCATCAGAACGATTTTTCCGCCATAGCCGTTCTGGTTGAGCAGATCACATAGGAACATTTGTGTACGCACGGATTCAGTAAAAATGACCGCCTTGCGTTGGCCGCCCAACTTTTCGACCTCATCCATTGCGCGGTGAAGGACGCTCAGGAGCGCATCAGCCTTTGCACTGCGTTGCACCCCAGCGGCTAGCTTCTTTGTCGCTTTAAGCTCTTCCAGTTCAGCCGCAAAAGACAGTCGATCTGCCTCACCTTCATCGCCATCATCGAAGTCGTCCTCGTATTCATCTCCTGTTTCGAAATCGTCTAAGTCTTCTTCCGCAGCCTGTTGCTCCAGTTCTAGGCGAGCAACAATCTTGCCAAGCGCCCCTTCTATTGCCGTTGGGGAAGAGGCTAACAGCTTACGTAAGACTAGGGTAACAAGATGGCGGCCCTTTGGATTAAATGCCTTTAGATCGTCACGTTGAAGGTATTCCGACACACGTTCATAGAGCGCCTGCTCCTCGGCTGATGGTGTAAAATCCTCAGTGATCGACAAACGCCGCGTGAATGATATTCCGCCCTCGGCCTGCACTTGGCGGCGCAGCGTACGTGCACATATGCTGTTTAGCCGTTCACGAAGAACGGGCAAATTCTGTGCACCAGTTTTTCCGACCATATAGTTGGCACGGAAAGACGCTTCTGGTCCAAAGAAGTGGTCGTCGATAATAGTCGTCAGCCCATATAACTCGATGAGCGAATTCTGGAGCGGAGTCGCCGACAAAAGTAGCTTCTGACAACCATCAAAAGCCACCTTGAGAGCCTGAGCTATCGTTGCGCCCGATTTTCGCCAGACGTTCCGAAGCTTGTGTGCTTCATCAAAAACGACGAGGTCCCAAGGCACTCCTGCTAAATCTAATTTCTTTGATGCTGCGAACTGGTAAGAGCATATGACGATTTCGGGATCAGTAATTGGCCGAATTCGATCAAAAGGGTTTACAACACCTTCGCGGCGTTCCGCATTGTAAGCTTTCGCTTCTAGGACAATGCTTTGGAGACCAAATTTTTCTTGTAGCTCCTGCGCCCATTGCTTTCTAAGCGTTGCCGGAACCACAAGGATAATGCGTTGTCTTCGCTCCGCCCATCGCTGAGCAATGACAAGACTCGCCTCAATAGTTTTCCCGAGACCAACTTCATCTGCTAAGATGGCGCCCCTAGATAGCGGCGACCGGAGCGCGAATAGCGCCGCCTCAACCTGATGAGGGTTCATGTCCACGCGTGCGCTTGCCAACGTCCTGGAAATATCATTTACGGGGCTGCCTTCCAATGTCAGAAGGTGGGCGAGCAACTTGGTTTGATGAGGAAAAATCCTACTCTCCATGTTGGATTCTCCCTCATCTCCCAACGCTGATTTTCCATCATTTATTGCCAACAACATCTAATCTCTTTTTTCCAAACATAGGCTCTCAACATTTCGTCAGTAATCTGCAGCGTCATTTTTTTCTGGTACCGGGGTCATTAGAACGCTGCCTTTGTGTTCTGCAACGTAATGCCTCAAGTATTCCTTAAGGACTTGAGCTGCGGGTTCGTGTTCGTCCCAGCATACCTTCAGGAACTGCTCGCCCAGATCCCTCTCAATGCGCATCCGAAGCCATACGTCCTTCATTGTTGTGAAGGATAGCCAATGAATACCCATTTTTCCAGAGATATTAGCGTGTTACCCCCAATTCTATATTTTGAGTGAACACACATTGGCGCTCGGGTTATGGATGAGTAGAAGCCATTGAAAGCGCGAGCTAACCTCTACAAGACGTTGGCATCCAAACCGCGTAGGGTCGGTCTGGGCTACGAGGGCGTGAAACAGCCTTGGTCGATGGGTTGGTTACAAGGAAGGGCAGCGCGAAAGCTTCCTTCCTGGTCAGGGCTGCATAGGGGCAGGAACGCCCTTTGCTCTCGATGAAGTCGTCTCCATGAAATGGTTTGGGTTCTTGGGGGCAGGAACGCCCTTAAGTCGATGGGTGCAGGGAGAGCGAAGTCTCCTGCGAGGGATCAAACACTGATATGTTTGTATGGGCATTGAACGGCTCAACGCCGTGATATGGCCATTGGCTTTGGGGGATAAAACGGGGGAGCGCAGCAGCCCCCTTTTCAAGATGTGCGGTACTACCGCACACATCTTGCGATAGCCCTTAACCCTGAGATCGTTACATTCTAGCCATCAATCTGCATGGTCAGATTCGTTTCACTACGCCAGAATAAGGGTCAAAGGCCAATGACAGATCGAGAGGCCCGATTACGGCATGCGCTTGCTGCTGCGCTGGAGCGTTACGATGATCGGGTCGGAGAAGCCTTTCCTGATGAAGTCGAGCTCAAGATCAATCCTAGCGACGCATTTCTGGCGCTTGTCCGCCCCTCCGAAACGGGCGTTGTAATTGAGGCAACGGTGGAAGTCGTTGCCCGCATCGAAGAGGCGTGGGCTGCAACGCTGAACCTCTCAAATGCCTTGCCCTCTGATAGCCAGATCGCTTTGCTGGGCGATCATGATCATGTTGTCGATATCGCCTTGCGATGGTTGATGCAGCACGAGCTCAACCATGTCGCCGTTGGTCATTTCAAACTGAGCGCGGGAGCTGGCATCGTCGAGGGTGGCGGGCTGACGCAATTTGCGTTGGCCAACCAAAAGCATCGGCCAGCCTCGCCATTGGATCAGCTCAATCCTGCTGATCGAAAGATGACTCCGCTCTGCCTTGAATTGCAGGCCGATCATGACACCACAGAGATTGTGCTCGGTGCTTACTTCAACGAGAACCACGAGCTCTTCAGATATTATGCGATCTGCATAGCGCTGGTGATTTTCGTGATAGAGCGGATTGACCGTGAACAGGGCAATCAGGAAATCACTCACCCAAGGGCGTCCACGCGCCTGTTCATGCTTCTCGCCTATCTTGTTGAGCTCCCATACATTCCGGCCTACAAGCAGGCGGCCCAAGAGGGGCTGGAGCATATGCCGGAAGAGTATCTGCCCGATGAGACCGAAGTCCAACAATACAGCAAGGCTGTAGTTGGCCCGGTGTTTGCAGCGTGCGAAATTATCGCTGAGGCAGTCGAGCTGCCTAATATTTTGGAAGAGCTTGGCGGCACTGAGGCGTTCTTCGCTGATATCCAAAAAGCTGTACTTGGAGGGCATGGTAATATCGAAGAATTCGAAACAGAGTGCGCCAAACAATGGGCGGCATTGAAACCGCTCAATGACCGACTGCTGAGAATGCTAGGCTGGTAGGTGCCTTGCGCCCAAGACCTCAGGTCACAAATCGAACATTGGTCTGGAACACTTTCAACGCTTCATCTTCAGACCGTGATGCAAGGCTTGGCTGATCCAACGGCAAATCTCTGTCTGGGGCCGTAATGACGACAAAGCTGTGGTCGCCAGCATCGTCGAGCTCGACGAGGGGAATTGGTTGTCCTTTGTGGTCACGCGGCAAGAGCTGAACGTCATCCACGATGGGAACGCGCCAGCGTCCATCATCGTTGCCTAGCGCCAGCGGATACCACTTTCCACGATACCCCTGAAACGCGATGGCGTGGCCTGAGCGATCCGAGGTCAGCTCCAGACAATACTCCTGGCCAAACTGCAGAACATCAGAAACGTCACCGACATTTGCTGCGCGTTGAGCAATTCCATATTCGTTTTGCATGCGCACGATGCGCAATCCACTATCAACGCGCCGTTTCTTAAGAAAGCGATCCCAGGCGCGTGCAGGGTTCATCTGAAACAACTCTGGCGCAAAAATCTTTGCCAGATCAAAGTGGTTCAATTCCAACCATTGATGCACCAGCTGAGCTTTCTCTACTGAGGTGTTACCCCTTCTAAAATTTGACTCATAATCGGTGCCAACCTCGGGCAAGCCTTTGAAGGCTTGGTCGATCACCTGTCTGATTGTGATCCTTTGAGCGTCAGCAACGCCGCTGACGGCGCGATACAGCCTGAGTGTAAGTGCGACGCGTTCTTCCTTTGAAAGCGCCCGCCAATCAATATCCTCAGAATTTTCATCCATGCGTAATACCCGTTCTTACCGGCACTCTACCTGATGTTGCGCCCTTAGATACCCCTTATCCTGCCAAGGCACGACCATAATTTTCGCAGATAATGCTTTGAGATATAGGACTTTTATCCTATAATGTTCACTTTATGTTCTCACGCTTAGTGCGTGAAGAAGGGAGGGATCAACAAAGCAAAAGCCGATAAGGCAGAAAGGACAACGCCATGCGTGACATTCCCCCAAACTTTAATCCTGAGACAGCCCCGCCAACGCTGACCATAGACTGGGATGCCTATCTGCCGTTTTTTGAAGATGAAGACATCTCCGAAGAAGAAAAGCATGAGCTGATTGAAGCCCTTTGGTCCATTGTTGTCAGCTTTGTTGATCTCGGTTTTGGCGTTCACCCCGTTCAACAGGCTTGTGGAAAAAATGTTGATCCTTTGAGCGATACGCCGCCTGATCTGCTATCATTGTGAAGAGTGAACAATCAGAACAGGAGGACCCATGGCAGGATCAGTAAAGCAACAACAGGCCGTCATTTACTGCCGTGTGTCTGGGGCAAAGCAAGTGCGCGAAGGCGACGGGCTGGCCTCTCAGGAAACGCGCTGCCGTGAGTATGCGAAATACAAAGGCTATGGCGTGTTGGATGTCTTTACCGATGATATGACCGGTAAGGCCGCAAGTCGTCCAGGCATGCAATCGATGCTGGGCTATCTGCATATGAATGCCAACAAAGGTAGCGAGATTGTTGTGATCATCGATGACATCAGCCGTCTGGCGCGTGGCCTGACCGCGCATCTCGAACTGCGCCAGCTATTGCTTCAGGCAGGCGGCAAGCTGGAAAGCCCGTCGATTGAGTTCGGCGAAGACAGCGATTCCGTTCTGGTCGAAAACCTTCTGGCTTCGGTTGCACAACACCAACGCGAAAAGAACGGTGAGCAAACAAGTAATCGCATGAAGGGCCGCATGATGAACGGCTATAGCGTGTTCTGTGCGCCTGTCGGCTATCGATACGAACGGCGCAACGGCCATGGCAAGCTGCTAGTGCGGGACGAACCTGCGGCATCCATCATCCAAGAGGCGATGGAAGGCTATGCCATTGGCCGCTTTGAAACCATGGCCGAAGTAAAACGCTTTCTTGAAAACCAGCCCGCCTTTCCAAACATCAACGGCTCAATTCGACAACAAGTCGTGACAGACCTGTTCAGCCGTGTGCTTTATGCTGGATATATCGAGCATGCACCTTGGGGCATCACACGCCGCAAGGGCCATCATGAGGCGATTGTGTCCTTGGACACTTATGAGCGCATTCAAGCCCGTAAGGCAGAACGCAATCTCGCCCCGGCCCGCACGGACATCAATGCTGACTTTCCCCTGCGCGGCGCTGTCGCCTGTGCGGATTGTGATGCACCGATGACATCATGCTGGTCAAAGAGTGCGACGGGCAAGCGCTATCCCTATTTCTGGTGCCAGACGAAGTCCTGCGGCATGTACCGCAAGAGCATCCGCGCAGAAAAGATCGATGCCGCATTTGCTGAAGTGATGCATGCACTTTCACCATCCAAGGGTCTGGTGGGTCTCGTAAAAACCATGTTGCAAGATGCTTGGGGCCAGAGATTGGCTCAGGCCACCACGATCAAAGAGACGATCAAACGCGATATCGCTCAGCTGGATAAACAGCTCGACGGTTTGCTGGACCGGATCGTTGAATCAGATAACCCCACGGTCATTGCCGCCTTCGAGAAAAAAATCACAAAACTGGAGCGCGACAAGCTGGTTTTAGCGGATAAAGTGGATCAAAAGGCGCAACCCAAGCACACACTCGAAGAAATTTTCGAACTTTCCATGGGGTTTCTCACAAACCCTTGGTTTATCTGGAAAAACGGCGACCTAGCACTCAAGAAAACAGTGCTTAGATTGGTGTTTGACAAGCCATTGGCCTATAGCAAGGAAAGGGGATTTCGAACTCCGCAAACCTCTGTAATCTTTAGGTTTTTGGATGATCTTACTGAAAAATGTAAAATGGTGCGGGCGGTGGGACTCGAACCCACACGGGCACAAGGCCCAACAGATTTTAAGTCTGGTATGTCTACCATTCCATCACGCCCGCAACGCGCTCACATAAGCCCAAGGGGGGGCGGGTGTAAACATGGGCGTGCCGAAATGCTCAGAGTTCTTTGCCGGGTAACCCAAGAGGTGCACCATCGGCCAGCAAGGCGCGCTCTGACAGCCAAGGGTTGTTGTCGACGGCCGCCAGCATCTGGGTGCGCGCCTCTTTGATGCGACCCATGTTCATCAATGTTAGCGCGCGCCCTGCTTGGGCGGCAACGTGAAACGGTTGCAGGCTCAGTGCGACATCCAGATCGGCGAGCGCTTTTTCATAATCGGTCTGCAGGAATGCGATATAGGCGCGCTGGTTCCACCCTTCGGCGTATTCGGGGCAATACTCGACCAGCCGGTCGAATTCGGCGACCGCACCGGCAAAATCCGCCACATCCCGACGCGCCATGCCTTTGTCGAGGACCGCTTGGGCCTGTTCATTCGGCGCGCGCAGCCAGACCTGCCACATCTGGTTTGACACCCGCCGCCCGTCGGTAAATGTCTCGGCGGCTTGGGCCTTGGACACCAGATTCAACATCTCGCGCCGCACATCGGGGGCGGCCGGACAATCAGCAAATGCAGCGGTGCTGGCGAGCGGGGCCGCGAGAACGGCAAGGATCAATGAAATACGCATGAGATATAGGATGATCCAAACGACGCATCCGTCAAGTGGTGTCCGCCAGCATTGTTTCTTTCACAGCTTCCATCGCCACATATGTCGAGGTGTGCGAGACATGGGGAAGTCCGGAAATCGTATCGCCCATAAAGCGGCGGTAGGCAGACATATCGCGGGTACGCACCTTGAGCAAATAGTCGAAATGGCTAGCGATCATATGGGCTTGCTCGATCTCGGGAACCTTTGCGACGGCGGCGTTGAACGCGCGCAACGCGGCCTCTCTTGTGTCTGACAGGCGCACTTCGACAAAAGCCACATGATCAAGGCCCAACCGGATCGGGTCCAGCAATGCGCGGTAGCCCAAGATCACGCCGCTTTGCTCAAGTTTGCGCAATCTGCCTTGGGTCGGTGTCTTTGATAGGCCGATGCGGGCGGCCAGATCCGTGATGCTGATGCGCCCGTCCTCGGCCAACACCGAAAGAATCGCCCGGTCAAAGCGGTCTATGTCCAGCGGTGCATTTGTCATGTTATCCGGTTCCATTTGGTCGATTTGAGCGCGTTTCAATTAATCATAAGTGAAATTCTCTTCCAAACCTAGGATAAGTTTACTTAACGCCAAACCGGAGGACGCCATGGCCCTTGATACCCTACGCCACCAGATTGATGCTCAAACTTATGCCGATCCAAGCGTTGTGCTGGATGGTTTGGTTGCACAAGCTGACCTAAGCGCCGAGGCGCGGGCCCGGATCAGCACAGAAGCGGCAGACCTTGTGCGGGCCATCCGCTCCACCACTGCGCCGGGGTTGATGGAAGTGTTCCTTGCGGAATACGGCCTATCAACAGATGAGGGTGTTGCGTTGATGTGTCTGGCCGAAGCGCTGTTGCGGGTGCCTGATGCCGATACGATTGACGCGCTGATCGAGGACAAGATCGCGCCGTCTGATTGGGGCCGCCACATGGGGCATTCCACGTCGAGCCTTGTGAACGCGTCGACATGGGCGCTGATGTTGACGGGCCGTGTGCTTGACGATGATCAGCCGGGGCCGGTGCGCCACCTGCGCGCTGCGGTAAAGCGTCTGGGAGAGCCGGTTATTCGGACCGCCGTCAGCCGCGCGATGAAGGAAATGGGCCGCCAGTTCGTCTTGGGCGAAGACATCAACGCCGCGATGAAACGTGCGGCAGGGATGGAGAAAAAGGGCTTCACCTACAGCTACGACATGTTGGGTGAGGCGGCCCGCACCGAGGCCGACGCAAAGCGCTATCACCTGAGCTATAGCCGTGCGATTTCGGCCATTGCAACAGCGTGCGTGCATGATGACATTCGCCGCAATCCGGGCATTTCGGTCAAGCTGTCTGCGCTGCACCCGCGCTACGAAGTAGCCCAAGAGGCGTCTGTGATGCGTGATCTGGTGCCGCGTCTGCGCGCGCTGGCGCTGCTGGCGAAATCGGCGGGCATGGGCCTGAATGTTGATGCGGAAGAGGCGGACCGCCTTGCGCTGTCTTTGGACGTGATTGACCGTGTGATGAGCGAACCTGCACTGGCGGGCTGGGACGGTTTCGGCATTGTCGTACAGGCCTTCGGCCCACGTGCGGCCACGGTGATTGACACGCTGTACGATATGGCCACCCGCCACGACCGCCGCATTATGATACGTCTGGTCAAAGGCGCCTATTGGGACACAGAGATCAAGCGCGCCCAGGTCGAAGGCGTCGATGGCTTTCCGGTGTTCACGCAAAAGGCCGCGACCGATGTCAGCTATATCTCTAACGCGCGCAAGCTGTTGGGGATGACGGACCGGATTTATCCGCAGTTCGCCACACACAACGCCCATACGGTTGCCGCCGTTTTGCACATGGCCGATGATCCCGAAAGCTACGAGTTCCAGCGCCTGCACGGGATGGGCGAAACGCTGCACACGCTGGTGATGAATGACAACAAGACCCGCTGCCGTATCTATGCGCCTGTGGGCGCGCACCGTGATCTGCTGGCCTATCTGGTGCGGCGCTTGCTTGAGAACGGCGCGAACTCAAGCTTTGTGAACCAGATCGTGGATGAGGACGTGCCGCCAGAGGTGGTTGCCGCTGACCCGTTTGATCAATTGGGCCAAACCAACATGGCGATCCCCACAGGGCCAGAGGTGTTTTTGCCCGGTCGCGCCAATGCACGCGGTTTTGATCTGGCACATACCCAGACGCTGGCCGAGGTCGACGCCGCGCGTGACAGTTTTGTAGATCACCAGTGGCATGCGGTGCCCTTGCTGGCAGGTAAAGCCGCGCCAGATGCGGCGGTTGACGTGGCTAACCCGTTTGATGCCGCCGAATCGCCCGGAACGGTGCGCAATGCTTCTGCCGCAGATGTGGCGACCGCACTTAGCGGGGCCGCCCGTTGGGACGCGCCGCTGGCAGAGCGTCGCCGCGTGTTGTTGGCGGCGGCTGAACTGATCGAGGACAATTTTGGTGAGATTTTCGCGCTTTTGGCGCGCGAGGCGGGCAAGGGTTTGCCTGATTGTGTGGCCGAACTGCGCGAAGGCGTTGATTTCCTGCGCTACTATGCCGCCCAAGCCACCAATACGCCCCCCGTGGGCCTTTATACCTGCATTTCGCCGTGGAATTTCCCGATGGCGATATTCTGCGGTCAAATCTCAGCCGCGCTGGCGGCGGGCAATGCAGTGTTGGCAAAACCTGCCGAACAGACACCGCTTGTGGCCTATCTGGTTGTGGGACTGATGCACAAGGCGGGCGTGCCGCGCACAGCACTGCAACTGCTGCCGGGTGGGGGCGATGTCGGCGCGGCGCTGACGGGTGACGCGCGCATTGGCGGCGTTGCTTTCACGGGCTCAACCGCCACGGCAATGCGTATCCGCGCCAACATGGCCGCCAATTGCGCGCCCGGCACGCCACTGATTGCGGAAACCGGTGGGCTGAACGCGATGATCGTGGACAGCACCGCCTTGCCCGAACAGGCGGTCCAAGCCATCGTGGAAAGCGCATTCCAGTCGGCGGGTCAGCGGTGTTCAGCCTTGCGGTGCCTTTACGTCCAAGAAGACATTGCCGAGGACCTGACGAAAATGCTGATCGGCGCGATGCAGGCGTTGAACATGGGCAATCCTTGGGATCTGTCTACAGACGTGGGGCCGGTCATTGATGCGGCGGCACAGGCGGGCATCCTTGCCCATATCGAGGCAGCCCGCACCGAAGGCCGCATCATCGCGGAACTCAAGACACCTGCGCAAGGCGTCTTTACCGCACCCACGATCCTGAAGGTCAGCGGCATTGCCGACATGAAAAAGGAAATTTTTGGGCCGGTCCTGCACCTTGCCACCTTCAAATCGCACCAGTTGGATGCAGTGATCGACGCGATCAATGCCACCGGCTACGGCCTGACCTTTGGCCTGCACACCCGCATTGATGACCGCGTACAGCATGTGTCGGAGCGGATCGAGGCGGGCAATGTCTATGTCAACCGCAACCAGATCGGCGCAATTGTCGGCAGCCAACCGTTTGGCGGTGAAGGTTTGTCAGGCACAGGTCCCAAGGCGGGCGGTCCGAACTATCTGCCGCGCTTTGGTGCGCCGGACGTCCAAACAACCGATGAGGTCTGGAAGAACGCGGCCGTTCATCTGCCTGCGGTGCCCGCACATGTCACCGCTGCACCGCTGGAAACGCTGACATTGCCGGGACCAACAGGAGAGAGCAACCGCCTGTCAACTTTCCCGCGCCCGGCCTTGCTTTGCATGGGACCGGGGAGGCAGACCGCAATGGCCCAAGCCCGCGCTGTCGAAGCATTAGGCGGCCATGCGGTGCAAGTGACAGGTCAGGTCGATCCGGCGATGCTTGTTGGTGGTCCTGCCTATGGCGGCATCTTGTGGTGGGGCGACGTTGAAACCGCGCGCGCGATTGAGCAGGCTCTTGCCAAACGGGACGGTCCGATCGTGCCTCTGATCATCGGATTGCCAGACGCCGCACGGGTACGCGCAGAACGACATGTCTGCGTGGATACGACCGCGTCCGGTGGCAATGCAGCCCTTTTGGGTGCAGCGGGTTAAGCTGCAAATACCGGCAAAAAGCGGGCTGCGCGCGGGAACACTGTGCGCGGCCTTTCGTGAACACTTGACCCTGCGGGGCCAATCGCACAAGTCTCGTGGATGTTTCCCATTCGCGACCATAACCCGTCGGGGCGCACGCCCTATGTCACCTACGCGCTGATGATCGCCAATGTTGGCATCTTCCTCAGCTACGCGATGTATTTGACCGACGACACGGTGATATATGACATCTACAACAGCTACGCGCTGATCCCGGCACGTATTGGCGCGGGGGGCGGATTTGAGGGGCTGGTTACCTCGCAATTCTTGCACGCGGGTTGGATGCATCTGGCCGGTAATCTGCTGTTTTTATACATCTACGGCGATAATATCGAAGACGAGATGGGGCATGTCCCTTATCTGGTGTTCTATCTTGTGTGCGGCATCGCAGCGGGGCTGACACAAGTCGCGTTCGAGCCATCCTCACGCGTGCCGATGGTTGGTGCGTCTGGGGCGATTGCCGGGGTCATGGGGGGCTATCTGCTGCTCTATCCCAAGGCCAAGGTCGATATTTTGATCATTTTTGTGGTCTTCTTTCGCATTTTTCCGATCCCTGCGTGGATCATGCTGATGCTGTGGTTCGGCCTGCAGTTTCTGGGCGGTATCGGTGCAGACCCGAACCAGGGCGGCACTGCCTATTGGGCACATGCGGGGGGCTTTGTCGCAGGATTGTTGCTGACGGTCCCGTTCTGGTTGCGCAGGGGCGGGTTTGCGTTCTGGCGCCGTACCGAAGGGCATCCACCGCACCCGCCAGCCACTTATGACACGCTGGAAAGCCGTATTCCCCGGATCAAACGCAGATGAGCGGGCCAATGGAGATCACGGCAAGCTGCCATTGTGGTGCGGTTGAATTGCGCGCGACGCTCACCCATGGGTTTGACGATATTGGTCGCTGCACGTGTTCGTTCTGCGCCCGCAGGCAAGCGGCGGCTGTGACGGCGGATGCGGCGTCTGTTGTGGTGACCAAGGGCGCGGACAATCTTACGCTTTATACTTGGGGAACCGGCACCGCGCAGCATTACTTTTGCAAGACTTGCGGCATTTACACACACCACCGCAGGCGGTCCGACCCACGCCAATGTGGTATCAATCTGGGATGTATTGCGGGCGCGCATCCCCAAGATCACGAGCCGATCAAATGGACAGACGGGGTGAACCATCTATCCGATCGCACGCCACAGAATTAACAACGCCTTTCATTGCGGCAAAGCCTTGATGGACTAATCAATCAAGGTGATGAATTAGATTTTTAACATATTATATTGAATTGGCTGACATTTTTCATTCTGAAATCTATACCGGTGCGGGCCATATTAACTTTTGGCCAACCTTTAGTCCCTAACTCTTTCTGTCGGGTGCGCAGGGCTTTGGAGGTGAGGAATGGTGTCAACAACGCCGCAAGACCGGTTTGGCATTCAATCAGCCGCGATGGAATTAGCCGCATTGTGCAAA
>Ga0115563_1001924_pt1 | contig 15707 bp, 11 predicted proteins | sample COGITO_mtgs_1105_2_FD_87198 | JGI IMG/M metagenome (GOLD analysis project Ga0115563, IMG submission 87198) | Pelagic marine microbial communities from North Sea - COGITO_mtgs_110519 | ecosystem: Environmental > Aquatic > Marine > Epipelagic | place: Germany:Helgoland, sampling site Kabeltonne...
AACTTCGGAGGTTAAGCTTAACAACGCCATACGCTGAGCAGAAAGCGTTGCAGAAAGTTCGGCGCGCCTGCGCGTAGATAGATTTTTCTTGTTATACTCCGCAGCAGAAATTCCCAAAAAGTTATCGCTCCCATCCTTTGCGAGATATTTTCTTGGTCCAACCATAGTTGCTAAGTTTTGCTTATCCAACCATTCGTCTAGACTCAGTTTTGTGGGGCGCGGCTCGACTTTTCCATCTCTTAAAAGAATTCCCCGAGCCTCTCGCTCTAGCTTGGGACTCCAAGCCAGCAGAACGGCAACGCTGAAGTTTTCGTATTCATCAAAATACTCAGCCTGAAAGACAACTGTAGCACCAAACAAAGGCATATTAGATTCGATTGCAAAACGAGAACCAGATTTATCGCTACCATCCCCTCTAATCTCACTAACTTGTCGTTCAAGTTCATTCCGCGCCAGAACCAACTCATCGGCTTGCAGTGTAACTGCATCGCGCCTCTTCTTGAGATTTTCCACACGCTTCCTTTTATCTTCTAGGATCGCGCTTGAATCATAACTCTCGTCGAGTTTTTGGATTATCGCATCGAGCAAGCGTTTTCCTCTGTCATCCCAAGTAATCCCCTTAGCTTCCTGGGCTAGAGCATCATCCAAGCCCTCGATTAGCGTACTTGCTTCTTTTTGAAGACTCTTGAGCTGCGAATCAAGCTTTATTTGAGCACTCTCTTGCTCTGCCACCACTTCCTCAAGTTGGGCTTGGATTGAAGGTCCTGCCAATTCAATCCACTCCTCTACCGAGGCTGACGTCATTCTACTAACAATGATGTCTGCCTTGGCTGACAATATCGCTTCAGTTGCAATTAGCTCTCTGATATTTAGAAAATTGGGGTCCGACAGACTAACATTTCTACTAGCCTCCATCCGTGCGAAATATACGGGCTTTTGGGGGTCTGTCGTATAGCCTTTGGCAGCAGCGAATTCATCAACCAGATCGATCGCGCCTTTTTCCTCGTCGAACTTAGCGGAGCTTGCTGTCAGTTGAGCGTCCATTACAGCCTCATAACCCCCATCAATCTCTATTCCCGCATTCAAATTAAAAGAAAGTAGCAGCAATGAACCAAAAAACACATTTGCAAACCTAGCCGAGACATTCATGATCCTTCCCTCATCTATCATTTTCAAAACCACCTTTCTTGTTTAGCGCATTTATCTGAATCAAGCAATATGCCCACTCTGACATTACCAATCATCCACCAGCGCCTCTTTCGCGCGCTGCATTCTTTTCATAGTTTCCACGCTGACCCGAGCAGCGTTTGATTCAGCTTCAATCTTTAATCGACAGATATATTTACCTGGACTTATATCCAAGCGGTAAGCGCTACCAACAGGCTCTACCCATTCTCCTACACTAGTCTTTGCAGAGACCTCGGAGATCCGCATGGTGCCAACAAGGAACTCTTCCCTGCCAATAGGCTCTTGAGTGTATGGATCGAATAGTTGCTCTCCATTTTCGTACACCGAATAAACTGCGCCGACCTCCACTAAATCCCCGCCTTGGTTTAACGTAAAAGCAGAGCCTTTTGCACCAACAATTGTCAGCGGATAACTCGCATCCAAAATTCTCCGCGCGATTTTTTTACTCGCCAGTTGGGCAATGAGAACATACGGTGAGATACCTTCTTTCGATTGAAAATCCGCGAAATCAGCGCCCTTGAATTGATAAGATTCTGAGCCTGCAAACCGAACCTCACCAGAGGCCACATCACGTATCATGAAGCTAATCTGAGCATGACCCTCGGGCAACACGAAAGATCTATCCATCGCGTCGAAACGTATCTGTCTCGTCTCGAATGAGGCGTCCTCGATCGTACCCGAAACCATTAGATCGGCAGATAAATCTGTTGTTACGTTTAGTTTTTCTGACGTCGCAGCAGACTTATTTTTCAATGTGACTGCGCGTTCCCCTTGAAGAGACCGCTGATCTTGACGATCAATCACCTCGAACCGTCTACTACTTGTTAATCTGGTTGATAGGGCTCGTGTAAACACCTGGGCTAGCTGCCGTACATAGGGTCCATCGTTCGCAGAAATGAAAGGGTATACTGCGAGGCTTAGTCTAGTGCCGCGCTTTTTACTCAGTCTCGCAATACGGGCCAATAAGCGCACCGAGACCCACCCGTCATTCGATACCTCACTAGCCAAAAGCTCATAAGACTCGACGGCGCCATTGGTCATGCTAGTGACTTTATTTTGCATATCACTAGTAAAACGTCCTCCTGGCCCAACATCGCGACTCTTTTCCCATGTGTTGGTTAGACGTTCAAGCGCAGCCATTTGACGACCGTTCACGCGCCCAATCGCTTCAATGAGAGCATTCTTAATTGCCTGTGTTTCGGTATTTGCAGAACCCGAAACCTCTACTGCAATAATTTCCACTTTACTGACAGCAAAAACAGATGGGCTTACTATAAAGCAAAGCGCTAGGCAGGATCGGCGAAAAAGAGCGCAATAATGACTCAAACGAGTACTGATATTATTCCTGCGATACTTTGAACACTTTACGCCTGACGTCGTTACTCTGCGCACCCCACCCTCCTCTTAGCGTCGGCATAGGCCGAGCGAATGGCTTCGCTCGGCCTATGCCGATACATTGACGCTGCTTCGTGGTTCGGGCTGCACTCTCTGCTGGTACGCGCTACCACACTCAACTCTTAAGCAGCCTTGCCAAATATATTTCTTTGGGTCACCAACGGCGGCGCTTCGTCTTTAAAAATCGAATTCGTCTGCACCTTCGATGGAAATATTACTCTTCTTGAATACTTCCTGAGCCAAACGAATTGTTTGAAGCCATTTTGCAGCAGCGGGCGGCCCTTTCCTCACAATATAAAGGCCTTGCGAAAATTTCTTTTTCATTTTTGCCGCGCCCATCATTCCGGCATCCTTAATTTCACCCGTGGCCGATTTGCCCCACTTAGTGAGTTTTGGAACATACATTGCAGTTCTGTACCCTGCTTTTAGCCAGGGCAGTGCGGCTTTAGCAGCCTCTTCTTTCGACACATTTTTCATTGCTTCACTGTCAGAGAGAGCAGTTTGGATGGTGTTGTTAAGTTCTTCACTACGTGCAATGGCTTCGTCTATGCATTTATTATTGCAATCACCAGAAATCGCATTGGCATCGGCCTCTGCGGCGTCTGCGTCATCTTTTAATCCAAGGGCTTTCACAATGGCTTCTTGTGCAACCGTAACATCTCTCACAATCTCTCTAAATTCGACTATGATGGCTTCTTGAGCATCGGCTGCAGAAAGCTCTTCTGTGGCATCCGATTCCGCTCCTTCGGGTGCAGCCTGTGCAGACGTCACACTCTTCATTTTGTTGCCAAAATCCGGTAGTGCCATTAACGCTGGCGCACTAAAAATCAAAGGCAAAATTATTGCCAATCGTAATAATATCTGCATTTCTCTCACTCCAAAGATTAGTAGATCTAACACTGTACACCTTTGTTGCACAAAATATTAGTAATCGCTGCTACTCATCGTCTTATTATCGAATACCTGCCGCACTTAGCTGATCGACAATCTCCTTGCTCGCTGCAGCTGCAGCCTTCACTAGGGCATCTGTCTCAGCAACAGTTTCATTAGGTCCATCACCCCGCATTTGAATGGGCGCTACCGCAGCGACGGATTCAAAAAACATACCGTCATACCGATAAACCCAGGCTTTAACCGAGGCGTATACAACATAATTTTCTGACACTTCATCTATTTGTGAGCTGAGCACATCAACAGTTGCGACCACCAATAGGGGGATATCTTTTCTGATAGCTTCAAAAGCGGCGTTCTTTGTTTCCGGGCTTAAGTCATCACCGACCCCGAACTCTGATTTAAACGCATTAAGATCAAAACCTGGGAATCGACCCGCAACTTGCGCTGCATCAGCAACCCTAAAGCCGTAGGAAGAAAAATTTTGAATTACGGCAGCATCCAATTCACCGGAGTTAAATACCTTGTAGAGTACTTTATTAGCCTTTTTTTCTGTATTACCGCCGGTTACTGTTTTCTCTGTGGTTGCACTGATTCCCGAAGCAGACATAGTTTCACCCGCAACATCAGCGCTTTGTTCCGCTTCAGAGATACTAGTTTGTTGATTAATTTTAGTAATTTTATCGTCGTAAATCTTGACCCCTGCTTGTTTCCTTGCGAGGAAAACCGCAGTCATTCTAGATCTTGGGCCAACGACCGCTGGAGCATTCTTTGCCATCAATCGATCCATAGCTGCAACATTCACCTCAGCTCTAAACGACAACTGAAAGGTTTTCTTTTTACATTTAGTAAGAATTACTGGGCTGAGCAAATACGTATCGAGAGAAGATCTTAGCTCTGCCTCTCCACTCGCTAGAAGATTACTGGCGGCGACGCTTTTTTGAGAGCCCCAAGACCTAATCGCTGCAACTTTAGCTTCGGTCAAAGCGTCTTGATAAACAGAGTTGGGGCGCGGCATACCATCTTTACATTTTTTCTTCAGCTGTTTTTGGATCGTAGACTGAGCCCACTGAGTTTCCGCTTCTACCGATCTTACTGGAAGCAGGCTAACTAAGAGCAGCACAAACATACCTATAAGCGAGACTTTGGTACTGCTAGGTTGATTTAGCTTCACTGATTTCACCCCTTTATTCTTTCTATTATTTCCGAGCTAACTGCTCTCATCTTTTTCGCGACATCTCTAAACTTACGTTTTCCTTTCACGTGCCGCTCGACCCATTTTTTTTGCGGACTATCCATCTGAGACATTAATTCATTAATCAAAACTAGCTGGACTTCTTCGTAAATGGGCCATTCACTGACTTGAGTTTTCTTGTTGTACTTAACAACCCTTCCCATCTGCATATTTTCCGAAAAGTATTTTTCATTAAAAGCAACGTCTGAAAAATGCACTTCCATTCCAACTCCATGCGTTTTTGTAATGGTTGCCGTGCTAGAACCCAAAACTTTCGTTCCAAAGCCCCTCGCTACTAAATCAACAGCAAAGTCAGCAGGAGGAAGCGAAAAACTTATATCATTACCTTCGTCGAAACGAAGGCGCATCTCGTTTACCGCCTGACCCTGTGTATAGGGCAACACTGGCACCTCATGAACATCCGACACCCCGCTTGAAAAGGAGGCTGCTAGCCAACTTTTATAAGTTCTTTCTGATATGTTATTCTTCTTTAGAATCGCAACTGCCGGCGGGTTAATTGTGACATTTCTAACTTGTAGATTTACATTCCAGCCTTTATTCAACTGCAAATCTCCAAGCTTCTCCCGAGCTTTATCAAAAATACTCTTGCCCGGATCTTCTGGGTTGGCAACCAAGGTTTTTATCACCAAATCCTCCCTGAGCGCGTCCATATCCGTGTTGTCGTTATAGATTTTCACTGACGCGCTATAAATGGGAAAGGCACTGATGATACGTTTCGAAGAAAAGTCGAAGGTCAAAATTTGCGCACGAATAGACAACTTCATCGTGTTTTCCAGACTCGTTCGATTGTCTCGAAACGACTCCGCACTAATCGCCAGTGCAGTTGCAATAGCACCTCCACTATCAACGCTGGCCCCTCCCTCACCGCTAACAAGAAAGCGCAAATCCTCTCTGTCGATTTGAATTATTTCCTGCGCTAACTTCTTGCTCGAAGATTGAAACTCCGAACGCCCAATTAGCTGGGTAACGTAAGGCATCGTTGCCGCTGCGTCGGCTTTTCCGCCAACAAAAGCGACCCCAGCAAACTGAACCCTTTGCTTTGCTTCAAGGTCCGTCGCGAAAAACAAAGAACCGAGCATAGCGAACACCAAACTGAGTCTATAACTAGGAATCGTCAACCGTTGTATCCTGTAAATCTGATTGTTGGGTCATAACTTGACGCTTGATGATGAACTGCATCGACATATCCAGCATTGCCTTGACGACACTGACTCTGGCCTCAGCATGGGTTCCGGCTACAGAAATGCGTTGTATCAATTTTCCTTCGAACTCAGCCGACTCAGTGCCGTCGAGTGAATCTTCATGATCATCTAAGATAAGAACATACCGAGTCGCTCCCAAAACATCACTTGTAAGATTTTCCCCCGAAAAGAGATTATCGACGCAAAAGATTTTTTTTGCGCTCATCTTGGCTTCCAAATCATTTAATTCACGCTCATAGACCGCATCAGAATCAAAATAACCCAGCAAAACAGCTTGGGTTGCTCCAGACCATTCAACTTCATCAAAAAACAACTTGGTCGCACGTCGCGATCCAGTTATTGGTATAGAGTACAACTTACTCACAGAGAAAAATGCTAGCGCCATAAGAACTGGAAACGCAAGGTCAATCGCAATATTCGTATAGCTGATTGATATCAAGGTAACCAGCACACTGGCAATTTCTGCCACAATGAAACTGCCGTCGATTAGATCCTCATCAACTCCCTTGATATGGGCGAGGGCAAGACACCAAAAACTTAAACAGGAAAAAAGCACAACGATCCAAACGGGGATTGGGGTCAATCCGGTGTCATTTTTCATATCGTCAATGAAATTCGCGATCATGAAATTATCATCAACCGCATTGGATAGCGGTGTTGCTTTGAGTAAACCAAGTCCAGGCGCGGTTGCACCCACCACAACGATCTTGCCTTTCAAAGTAGCAAGATCAAAGTCTCCGTCTCCTGCCATTGAGGCATAGACGTCAGAAAAAGAATAACGAGCGTAACTTGAACCATATGAGCGCCAATTGACCAAATATTCTTGCTCTGCATTCGCGGAGAGGCGAGCGCCGAATAAATCTAATGTCCTTTTCGCTAAAGATGGATAAACGAACTTTTGATCTTCGAACATTGGCTGAAACCTGCGAACAATTCCGTCATCGTCTAGGGTCAAATTGTTAACGCCCAAACGGTCATGCGCTTCGGGAAAAAAGGGATACAGCACGGCTACTGTTTTATCATTAGCCAAATCAGCGCTAACATCGCCCGACAAAAAAGAAACTTTAACTTCACTGAGTTCGTCATTTTCAGAGGACAAGCGCGTGATAGGAAAGGCAACCTGCCGCGCATAGCCGGACATTTCAGCAAGCAGAGCATCGGAGTCTTTATCGCGAATATCAGGATCGCTAAACATGATATTCAGTGCAACCGCGCCAACTTCATAGTCGGCTAAACCCGCTAAAAATTCACCAAATACATAACGCGGCCAAGGCCAGCGCCCGTATTCTTCTGCCATCATCGCGAGGCTTCTTTCATCCACATCAATCAGTATAATGTCTTTATCGCCACCGGGTTCCTTTAACCGATATTCGAAAGCAAGATCCATAGAGTCTGAATCATATTGCAATTGTGCTGACTCTTGTTCGCCGGTTATGATCCCAAAGTAAGCCACTGTGGCAAACGAGAATAGAGTGGCTAATCCAATATAAAAACCTTTTTTCGAGCGCCGGCTAATTACACCGAAGATAACCAAGAATTTGGACGCCATAAAGATGAGTCTTCGCCATATAGACATGAAAATCGCGTGCCTAGGGCGCCGTAATGTTCATCAAAGGAGTTCCTAAGCTAGCGGGCAACGCCGCAGCCTCTAACTCGTTAGAAAAAGCGATCGACAACCTATCGATTCTTTCTCCCGGCGAGGGATGAGTTTGAAACAACAGCTCCGCAGATTTTTCATCGTTCTTCAACTCTTCTAACTTAGCCAATACGCCGAAGAGAGCGCTGCTGTCGTAACCCGCTCGTGCAGCTATTACCGCGCCATCTCTGTCGGCCTCAAACTCAGCCCCCTTGTCTAGCCCCTTGGTCATTAAATCTGTAAAAATATCATTCATTTGATCGAAGAGTTGGTTAGCGTTGCTCATATTCGATTGCATCTTCGCGATGATTTGTGCGGCCGCTTTTTGTTTTTGAACAACCTTCCAATGATGCTGCCTAACGCCGTGGGCTATTTCATGAGCAATCACAGCAGCTAGTTCGTCTTCACTTTCTAAAAGTTGGTAAAGGCCGCGCGTAACGAATACGTTACCACCTGGAGTACAAAAGGCATTAACAGAATCGGTATCAAGTACACCGAATACCCAGGGCAGCTCACGTCTTTCCGTCTGATCAGCCAAGTGCCGACCCAACAAGTTAACAAATTCATTGAGCTCTTTATCAGCCACGAGACTTACTGAACCCAGATACAACGCTGCAATCTGTTCCCCTGCTAGGATTTCTTCCTCGAGGGAGCTTTTTACTGGCGCACTAAAAACCAAGAATGCAAATAAGCAGCTAAAGATGCTTTTCAATTTTAGATTCACTAACACCGATCTACTTTTGCTTACGAGCAAGTTTTTTCTACCAATCATCGTCAGCAACCACTTTTTTCTTTCTAGATGGTTTAATCTTCTTCACGACCCTGTCTGATCCCAATTCTTCTGTACCGTTTCTAATTGCAGATCTTTCTCGACTTTGAGGATCGGATAGATATGCGAGCTCTCTTCCTAGAAGGCGGCGATCTGAGGCAAATTTTTGCCCATCTAGAGAAGCCACTAAAAAAGCCTTAAAATCCTCAACTGCGCCGTAATCTGGCGCTGAAAGCCTAATCATCTCTGAATCGAGCCCTCTGACCCCGCTAGCGGAAACTGCGTTACCCACACCTCTCCGACCACTCTGTAGGGCATTCAGAGAGGAACTTGTCTTACTTCCCGAAATTCTTCTGAGATGACGCAACTTAACCCAGCCTGGCAGCGGTTCTAATACCTCAATCCACAAACCTCGGCGCAACCCCGTCGTCACAGGCACTCCAACTTCTAATATTAGAATTTTCGCTGAGGATATTTTCGGAGCAGAAAGCAAATCTGCTTGGGATCTAACAAGTGATTCACCCGCGTGCACTAAGCATAACGGCAGCATCAAGCTAACAGCGAACACCAATTTGATCACAAAATCCTCCCCCAGCGACGCCTATAACATAGCAACATTATTCTCTGTTTGACATACAAGGGGCCCACTAAAATACGCAGCCATTAGCTGCGGGATCAGACCAACGCATGAATACATTAGTGCGTTAGAGGTTTGCAGGGAGAAAAGCGCCCCGAAGCACTCCCATAAAACAATTGAAAACACCCCCCAATTAGTAATACATGGCAATGCTAGGTGTCCCTTTATGTGGAGCTGGGGGTAACCCGGGCTGGGGTCAGCGATCTGGAGTTTTGCGTTAAATACGCTTGGTTTAGGGGAAACAATAAAAGCAGTAAAACTACAGCGCCTTTAGTAAGGTGGGTAGAATTTATAGCCCAACGTAAGCTTCTGATTTATATCAAATAGTGGCGGAGGGACAAGATTGCAAAACCGCTCGTTCCTATAACCCCACTGAGGATTTCGAAACTAACTGTCAATAAAAGCCCCCAAATACACGAGCAAGGCGTGAGGCGTAGTAACTAAACTTTTGGGTTAGCCATTCCTAAAAACAGTAGGTTCATCATAGGTCGACCAATCAACAACTACTTCGCAGTCAGAACCCTGCTTTTACGCTCTTCGCGAGTCATCTTAAAAACGTCGTAATGGACATCATCTATCAACCTCCGCAGGTCAGCGTTGTTCACTATAAACGTGGCTTTACCAGCTATAACGGAAAATCCAAATATCAGAAATTTGCTATCAAGTAGTCGAAAACGGTAGTTGAATGATATATTCATATTATTGACTGGTGGCAAAAAAAAGAAGAACTGGAGCAGAAGCTGTGGACGAGAGTATAGACACCAATGACCTAGAGCCTGCAAATACAGAACAATTAACTGGTCTCGGCGGCTTCCTGCAGTCACTTGCAGGTTATTACGCGCGTTTTCTCGAGACAGACTTCAAAAAGCAACGCCAGCCCAAAAGAAAATTCGAGAGCAGGGATAGAAACGGTAATCGCTTGGGGTTACGCACTGAAAAATATCCTGAGCTTAGGAAGCTACTACTTCAGAAGCTCGAGCAAAAAACCAATGCGAGCTTTTTGATTCGCCCAAGGACCTATAGCTCTTCGCTTCCGACCACCACTCGTGGTGGAATTGATGCTGCTATCAATCGGGTCGATACCACTGCTTATCACAAAGATTTGAATGCATTATCTGATTGGCTGAAGCAGCAGAGAAGTGACAGCAAAATTGGCCTAGAGGAAGTCAGGGACGAGGCTTTAGAAATACTGACACTTTCAACCCGAAATCACGTCGTAGAACCAGTTTTAGATTTAGTAAGTCCCGTGTTGGAAAAGAGCATTGGCGCACGCATGGCTGTCGACCACTTAATTGTATACGCCGACGAAATAACCGCTAATGTGATTCAGCAAGCTGAAATCCTTTTATCTGAAGTGATTCCTGAAATATTGATTCAAAATATGGACGGCGCTTTTGAAGACTTAGTTGAGCAAAGTCTCACCGACAACCACATTCAATCTACCTTAAGAGACTGGTTTTCTAGCTTTGCAGTCTCGGACGCACATGCAGAACTAAGAGAAATTATTTCCACTCAGTTACTTAAAGAAGAAACAGAGGTCTATCTGAATTTCGCCGAGCTTGAAATAAATAAAGTTAAGTTCCCACTATACTTCGTGCCAGTTCAAGCAAATTTTGAAAAAGACAATATTAGGGTTGAATTTGGAAGCCACCTATTTGTCAATAAAAAAGCTGTTGACTACCTCGTTGGAGAGATAGGTAAACGACTCGATAAAAAAATACCTAGCGCGATCGAAGAGCGGATACTTTATAAAAAAGAGGACCAGACCTATCTCGAATTAGCCGAAGAGTCTTTTTACAAGGTCTTGATGAGTCTGCAAGTCCAGGGTGATCTGGACCTTGGCGGCCTGATTGAGGGACAAGCCGTCGGGCCAGGGCCCATTTTTGTAAACAATTCGATTACGTTATCACTTAGCGATAAATCGGATGAATCGATCATCAATGATTACGAATCTTTGATGACGGGCATCGACCTCGACAGCGGACTTCTAGATGCATTTAGAGGTTTAGTAGCGAGCTTTTTAACCGAAAACCCCGACTCAGTTGAGAGAGAATTGGATCAGGAATGGGATGATCTACCAACGGAAAAACGATTAGTTTTTGAAACTCCGCTTCCTCTGGCAGAGGAACAGCGAAAAATACTTTCTGCCGTAAGAAATCCCGCAGCAAGATTCATTCTCCTAGAGGGCCCTCCTGGCACAGGTAAATCTCACACGATAGCAGCGATCGCATCTGAATTGATCCTCCACGGTAAAAACATACTGATCTTATCCGACAAAACCGAAGCCCTTAATGTGGCGGAAGATAAAATTAACAGCGTAATAAAAAAAGTCCGTGGTTTAGATGTAAATTTTGTTAATCCAATATTACGATTAGGAAAAACGGACGGCAATTTTGCCAACATCGTTAAAAATAGTTCGATTGAAAAAATAAAAACTAGTGTTAAAACATTCTCTAAGCAGGAACAAGCATTTAATAAAACTGTAAGCAGTTTAGAAGAAGAGCTAAAGGCGAATATTAGTCAGCGAATAGAGACAGCAAAATCAATTGAAATTGACGACATCGATAAGTTATTCACTTTAGAGGAAGAACTTTCACGGGAATTCCCAAAGTTCTCAGAGGAATTTTTTGGGCCCTCTGATCGAATGGAAGTTCTAGCCGAGTTCTACCTCGAGTTTCTGCTCAAAAATCGCGAGTTAGTCGCTTCCTTTGGAGAAAGCCTCGATGGCGTAAAAGAAATAAAGATGTTGTTGTCGCTCATTGAAATATTACAAAATGAGGATAATTTACCTCGCGATATTGCCGAAAAATATCCCAAGCTGGATCTCACTCGTGCGTCTGAATTACAGACGCTTGCATATTCCATTGAACAATTAAGAAAGCCTCTATTCGGTTATCTGTGGCAGGGCAAAAAGCTTTCAACGTTGAGACATAAAATACGCAACATTACTAATGAGCATTTCGATAAACCACAACAGCATTTATATGAAATACGTCATCTATCTACTGTTGGACAGTCTATTGAGAATGCACTACGACAGTATGGCCAAACGACAGAAAATGCGTCGTTTCTTTACCAAGTGTTGGGGCTAGGATTTACGCCAAGTGCAGACGACTCTGAACTGCTGAAAGATTACGTTTTAAATCTGGAAGGGCTCGAAGACCTAGGTGTTGCGTACACACCTAAAGCGTTACTTGGTATGAGTTCTACAGACGCCCTACTTTTACGCAGTTTTGACGAAGCTTTCGATCTTAAAGAAGCTCTCACAAACAAATTTGACGATATTCCTGACTTTGATTATTTAAAAGACAAAAATCAGTTCGAAACGTTTCAGGCTCAAAAGCTCACACAGGAAATTGATAAACGGGTTGTGGAATTTGCCATTTCTAAAAAAGCCGATGCTAAAGAACTGCTCAAAATAATTAAAAACAAAGAAAAATTTCCGGTAGACAAGTTCGAAGTTCTAAAAGATGCCTTCCCTTGTATGATTGCCGGCCTGCGCGACTATGCCGAGTTTATTCCTTTAAAAGAAGAGCTCTTTGACCTAATAATAATTGATGAAGCATCTCAGGTATCTATCGCACAAGCGTTACCGGCTATGTTGCGTTGTAAAAAAATGCTGGTGATGGGTGATAGGAAACAATTTGGCAACGTAAAAACTTCGAACGCTTCTAAGGAATTAAATAAAGCTTATTTCATGAGAGTAGAGGCCGCACTCGCGGAGGCAATAGATATTGGTGAATTGCCTAAAAATAGTCGAGGAGAAACTCTGAATGTTACGAATTCAGTTATGGAATTCTTTGATTCTATATCCAACTTTACTGTACAACTACGAAAGCATTTCCGAAGTTATCCAGAAATGATTTCTTTTTCGCATAAGTACTTTTACGAAAACCTTCAAATGCTAAAAATCCGCGGCGTTCCTATAAACGATGTGCTTGAGTTTGTTGAGCTACCTGACGCAGATCGCTTTGAATTAACCAGAAATGTAAACGCAGCCGAAGCTGACTATATCTTCTCCAGATTAGAGGAGTTACTCAAAGACCTCCGACCGCATACCGTTGCAATAATTACACCCTTTAGGGAGCAGCAACAATATCTACAGCGACGACTCAGCGACCATAAGTTACGAGATGATCTTCTACACAAGTTAGATCTAGCTGTATTTACGTTCGATACTTGCCAGGGCGAAGAGCGTGAAACAATTTTCTATTCGATGGTCGGCACTCGACAAAGTGACCAACTCAACTATATTTTTCCTAGAGACTTAAGAGACTCTAGCGCCGAGGAGATGGACGGAGCTCTAAGATTTCAGCGACTAAATGTTGGGTTTTCTAGAGGTCAAGAAAAACTGGTATTCGTTCTTTCGAAGCCTGTAGAGGAATATAAAAACGCTATCGGCCAAGCCTTGAGTCATTATGCAAAAACGTTAGACGATGCCCGACTACTTCCTAACGACGAAGGGGTAGATGCCTCATCTCCAATGGAATCAAGAGTGCTTGGTTGGCTCAAAAGCACCTCTTTCGTTAATCTCAATAACGAACTAGAAATCATTCCTAAATTCGAATTGGGAAGATATTTAAAATCTTTAGACGAGAGTTATGAACACCCTTTTTACAAGATTGATTTTTTATTGCGATTGAAAGAAGGCGGTCGAACTTATCAAGTTATCGTCGAGTATGATGGTTTTGAGCACCACTTCAAAAATAAAGATAGAGTCGACGCGTCGAACTGGAGGCACTACCTAACTGATGGAGATGTGGAGCGAGAGTGTATTTTGGAGGGATATGGATACAAAATGCTCCGTATAAATCGATTCAATATTGGCAAAGATCCCATCTCGACGTTGGATCAGAGGCTAACCGATTTATTTCAAGACCTATCAGAAGCAAAAACTCACCATAAAAAAATGTCTGATCTACAAGAAGAAACTGAGAAAAACATTACAGGCTTGGAAAACAAGACTCATAAGGAATGCTCAGGCTGCAACACAATCAAATCAATGAATGATTTTCGCGATTCCACGTTAAAGAACGGCTTTGGCCGTCTGTGTCTGATTTGTAAAAATTCTAAAACTGGAGAGAAGATCCGAGCTCGGAAAGCAAGACGCAGAGGCCGTTCTAGCCACTAATATCCATCGAGTTTTGCCAAACTTCCTTCAAGTGGCCGTTTTTCTATGTGAATTTCTAAACATTACCGCTTAAAAGAACTCTCCGGAATTGATATCCCATAAGCAGGATCCAAGATTGTCCCCGTGGGAGTTTTGTGACAATTCTTCCAATCCTCTACTGGTTTGCCTATTGAGATCGTATTAATAGCCTTCTCATCTGAGTCTTCAGCAGACATAAATTTATAAGCTTCCATGGAGGGACCATGGTCGAACGTTTACGTATATTTCTCTATCGCAGTACTGTGATTTGTTTTTAAATTTTCGTAATTAGGCAAGAAGTCAATGAACGTCAAAAATATTCTTAGAGTGAAGATTATACCCTCGTGTGAAAATCGAGAACGCATAGCAAAACCATTTATAGGGTTGGATTTTGGTGAGCGCGACATCCCTTTACAAAATTTTTCTAAGGGAATAAAACAAATTTTTGAAAATTCTGATGAAACTGCAACAATCGAAGAGGTATACGAGCTTTTTTCCAATATAAATGAAGGGAATGCTGACCTTGCCCGTATTGTTTCTGTGCTCCGAGGCGAAGATGGAGCTGCAGAAACGAACCTAGGCATAAAACAATTCGGTGAACGTTTCGGGAGGAAATTTGGCCTCTATCAAGATAAGAGCAATAAACTATTCTTAGGGGTTTTCGCTGGCTTGGGCAATAGACTGGTTAGATATAGTCTAAGATTTTTGTTTTTAGCAGTACCATTTATAATGGTCGAGGCAGAGGGTACAGCAGCAGCAGCCTTTACTGAAACACTATGGGGTAGCGTATTTTGGGCTTACTTCCTGCTTTATTGGGTTATGGTGACTGCCCCACCTGAGGCAGAAACAAAGATAGTGGACTGGAATATATTCCCGTTTGCCATTCAAGGTGAAGTATCCAGCCTCGTAATCAGCGCTATAGATCGAGATCCCAATTTTGATTTGCGCCTGCAAAGTCTTAAGCAAATGGTAGGGAAAGTTTACGCCCAACGGCTAATTGAGCATCAGGCTAGGTTCGCAGAATCCACCGTTTCTTCTTATGGGGAATTGGAGGAGGAGGAAGTGCCACGCCCTCCGCCAGAAAGAGGCTTTCTACCGAATGCCCCGAATATTTTTGAATCACTCACGAAGGATCGAGGAACTAACTTTTGGGAAGTTAAATGTAGTACCTGTGGCTGGGGAGAGATTATGGACCGTGAGAGTTATCGCGCTTACCGAAGAAAGGCCAAAGGCTGCTATAGCTGTGGAGATTGGGTGCACATAAATATAAGGCCGATTTCACAAAAGCATTACTAATGTGTACCACGTGCTACTACTATAATTAGAGCAGAGGCATAGCTGCCCCCGGGTGTGCTTTAGATATGCCGGCTTTGTTTATCGGATGAGAATGCATAGAGGCACATTGAGGTTCCAATGTATAACCGGCGTTAATTGCATATGCATTGACTGGGAAAACAACGGTCTGTAATGAAGTTTTTGAAGTGGCGGAGGGACAGGGATTCGAACCCTGGAAGGTTTTAACACCTTGCTGGTTTTCAAGACCAGTGCATTCGACCACTCTGCCATCCCTCCAGCGTGGCGAATG
>Ga0115563_1001936_pt1 | contig 15665 bp, 13 predicted proteins | sample COGITO_mtgs_1105_2_FD_87198 | JGI IMG/M metagenome (GOLD analysis project Ga0115563, IMG submission 87198) | Pelagic marine microbial communities from North Sea - COGITO_mtgs_110519 | ecosystem: Environmental > Aquatic > Marine > Epipelagic | place: Germany:Helgoland, sampling site Kabeltonne...
ACACAAACGACTGCAGCGCATTTGCAGGCGCTATATCGTCGACATAACGCCCCTCTCCGGTCAGAAACCGAACATCTTCGCGGCGGGTGACGGGTTGGCTTTTTCCAAACTTGTCCATGGGGGGAAGGCTCCTGCAAAAACTGCGGCATCAATTATCTGCGAACCTAGCGGTAAAAGGCCAAGTGTCCAGAGCCAGAAGCGACGCGCACGGCACAGCAAACGGTACAATACGGGCAACAGCACACAGACACACAGCCCCGCTGCCACCCACGAAAATCAACGCCACATGTGATGCCGCGACGCTATGCCATGCGATGCAGTATCGCCAAGCAACGCCACCCAATCCCCCCAAACGCAAGCCCGCCGAACCCGCCTGCACCCAAAACCCCCCTTTCCTTCACATGGCGCGCCCGCTATTTCACGCCCAGCACACAAAGGGGGCCACGTATCATGGCACTGGAAAAATTCGACGCCGCCGAAGTTGAGGCACGCATTTACGCCGATTGGGAAGCCAAGGGCTGCTTTGCCGCCGGGGCAAATGCGCGCACGGGTGCGGCAACCTATTCCATCATGATCCCTCCCCCCAACGTTACGGGCGTGCTGCATATGGGGCACGCTTTCAACAACACACTGCAGGACATTCTGGTGCGCTGGCACCGGATGCGCGGGTTCGACACGCTCTGGCAGCCCGGCACAGATCACGCAGGCATCGCCACACAAATGGTGGTCGAACGCCGCCTTGCCGAACAAAACGAACCATCGCGCACCGAGCTGGGCCGCGAAGCGTTCACCGCCAAAGTCTGGGAATGGAAGGCTGAATCCGGTGGCACCATCGTCAGCCAACTCAAACGGCTGGGCGCGTCCTGTGATTGGTCCCGCGAAGCGTTCACGATGTCCGGTGCCCCCGGTGCCCCCGAAGACGTGGCCAAAGGCAATTTCCACGACGCGGTCATCAAGGTATTCGTCGAGATGTACAACAACGGGCTGATCTATCGCGGCAAGCGACTGGTCAACTGGGATCCGCACTTTGAGACGGCGATTTCGGATCTTGAGGTCGAAAACATCGAAACGCCCGGCCACATGTGGCACCTTAAATACCCGCTGGCGGGGGGCGATACCTATACCTACGTCGAAAAGGACGAAGACGGGAACGTCACCCTCACCGAAGAACGCGACTACATCTCGATCGCGACCACACGCCCCGAAACCATGCTGGGCGACGGGGCCGTCGCGGTGCACCCATCTGATGAACGCTATGCGCCCATCGTTGGTAAGCTCTGCGAAATTCCGGTCGGACCCAAAGAACACCGCCGCCTGATCCCGATCATCACTGATGAATACCCCGACAAGGATTTCGGCTCGGGCGCGGTCAAGATCACAGGCGCACATGACTTCAACGACTATCAGGTCGCCAAACGTGCGAATATCCCGCTCTACAACCTGATGGACACGCGGGCCAAAATGCGCGCCGACGGCAAACCCTACGCCGAAGAGGCCGCAGTGGCACAGGCCATCGCCAATGGGACACAGACCTTTGACGAGACGCTGATCGCAGGCATGAATCTCGTGCCCGAAGACTACCGGGGCCTTGATCGGTTTGAGGCGCGCAAGAAAGTGATCGCCGACATCAACGCCGAAGGACTGGCCGTGATGGAAACCTTCACCAGCACGGACGAGGACGGCAACGAAACCGCGCAAACCCGCCCCTTCGTCGAATCGAAACCCATCATGCAACCCTTCGGGGACCGCTCCAAAGTGGTGATCGAACCGCTGCTCACGGATCAGTGGTTTGTGGACACCGACCAGATCGTTGGCCCCGCACTCGATGCCGTGCGCAGTGGCGACGTCAAGATCATCCCTGAATCCGGCGAAAAAACCTATTTCCACTGGCTCGAAAACATCGAACCCTGGTGTATCTCGCGCCAACTTTGGTGGGGGCATCAGATCCCGGTCTGGTACGGCCCGCGCGTCACACATATCGTAAACGAAGACGGCACAGTCTCCGACGAATGGGATATCAAAAACCCCGTGCACTTCTGCGCGCCCACACTGGACGAAGCGCTGCAGCTGGCCGTGGGCTATTACCAGCCCAGCGGAGCACTCGGCTATCTGCTGCCCGACGAGGTCACAACAGCCGAAGAGTCCGTCGCCCTGGAATACGACGACTACGGCCAGCCCGTGCGGCTGTGGCGTGACCAGGATGTGCTGGACACATGGTTCTCCTCCGGGCTCTGGCCCATCGGCACCCTCGGCTGGCCCGAGGATACGCTGGAACTGGCGAAATACTTCCCAACCTCCGATCTGATCACAGGTCAGGACATCCTGTTTTTCTGGGTGGCGCGGATGATGATGATGCAACTGGCGGTAACCGGGCAAAAACCCTTTGAAACGGTCTATCTCCACGGGCTGGTCCGCGACGCCAAAGGCAAGAAGATGTCAAAATCCACCGGCAACGTGGTGGACCCTCTGGACCTGATCGATGAATACGGCGCGGATGCGCTGCGGTTCACCAACGCGGCCATGGCCAGTCTGGGCGGGGCGCTGAAACTCGACACCCAGCGCATCGCAGGTTACCGCAACTTCGGCACGAAACTCTGGAACGCGGCCAGCTATGGCGATATGCGCGGCGTCTTTGATGTGGCCCACAGCGCCGCCGTGCCAGAGACTGCGCATCCGCTCAATGCATGGATCAAGGGCGAGGTCGCCAAGACACGGGAAGCCGTCGATGCGGCCCTGACAGACTACCGCTTCAATGACGCCGCCAATGCACTCTATGCATTCATATGGAACACGTTCTGCGACTGGTATCTCGAATTCACCAAACCGATCTTTGACGAAGGGACCGAAGCCGAAATCGCGGAAACCAAAGCGACCTATGCCTGGGCGCTGGATCAATGTCTGATCTTGCTGCACCCGATCATGCCCTTCATCACCGAAGAGCTCTGGGGCAAAAAAGACCGGCCAAAACCGCTGATCCACGCCGACTGGCCCAGCTACAGCACCGATCTGGTAAACCCGGCGGCAGATGCCGAATTGAACTGGGTTATCCGATTGATTGAATCCATCCGCTCGGCGCGCGCGCAAATGCATGTGCCCGCAGGGGCCTATGTGCCACTGGTCGTCAAAGGCTTCGACGATCAGGCGCGCGCAGCCTATTCCCGCAACGAGGCGCTGATCAGACGCTTTGCCCGCCTCGAGTCGCTCACGGACGTCGCGGACTTCCCAAAAGGCACGGTGGCGCTGGCCGTCTCAGGCGGCACCTTTGGGCTTCCACTCGCAGATGTGATCGACGTGGGCGAAGAAATCGCGCGGCTTGAAAAAACACTCGGCAAACTGGCCAAGGAACTCGGCGGGCTGCGCGGACGGCTAAAGAACCCGAAATTCGCCGCCAGCGCGCCACCCGAAGTGGTCGAAGAAACCCAAGCCAACCTTGCCTTGCGCGAAGAAGAAGAGGCCAAGCTGAACGAGGCACTGACCCGTCTCAAAGAACTCGGCTAAGGTTTCTTCTGACCGAAAATACCACGGGGTTTGGGGCAGCGCCCCAAGACGCCAGCCATCTGCAGTCAAGCGTTGCAGATGGCGCACCTGACTCGTGCGCTGCGGTATCGCATCGCAAAAACGCCCGTTAACCGTTGCAAATAAAACGCAAACCGCGCGTTAACGCAGACGGTTCACTTGAACACAGGCGCGCGCTTTTGAAAGGTTGCCGCGACCACTTCCATCTGATCGGGCTGGCCCAGCAACTGCGCCTGCACCCGGCTTTCTTCCAACAACACGGCATCGGGATCATTGGTCTCGGCAAAGTCGATCAGCGCCTTCGCCGCGCGCAAGGCTGACGGGGATTTCAACGTCAACGCCTCTGCCAATGTCATGGCCGCAGCCAGCGGATTCTCAGCGATCTCAGTAACCAGGCCCCAGCCCTCAGCGACCTGCGCAGACACAGGCTCAGCCGTATAGGTCAGACGGCGCAGTACGTCGCTGCGCACCAGACGAGGCAGCAGCACCATGCCGCCCATGTCTGGCACAATGCCCCATTTCATTTCCATCACGGCAAACTTGGCGTCCGGGGCTGCAATGCGGATATCGCCGCCCAGCGCCAATTGCATACCCGCCCCATAACAGACACCGTAGATCGCCACGATCACAGGCACGGGCACGCGCGTCCAGACCATCGCCACCTCCTGCCACTGGTTCGTGGTGCCGTTCCCATGGCTGCGCGGCATCAGTAAATCACTGGGGTCCTTCCCAATCATCGCGCCCAGCCCCGCGATGTCGATACCGGCACAAAATCCTTTGCCCTCTGCCGAAATGACGCAGACCCGGGCGTCACTTGCCGCCACTTCGTCGCCCGCCGCAATTATCGCGTCGATCATCGCCTGATCGACGGCATTGATTTTGTCAGCGCGCATCAGGCGCACATGAGCAATGTGGTTGTCATAGGTGACGGACACACGATCGGATTCGGACATGGGGCAATTCTCCTCTTTGAAGACAGACAAACCGATGATGGGTCCGTGTGCCAGTGAAACCTAACGGCACGTCAGGCTCAATGCGGGCGCCAATCGCAAACCCTGTTGAAGCCCAAGCCAAATCCTTGCGTCCGTCCAAGACGCGCGATACGCCTCTGACATGACAAATTTTCGCTTTACGCCACTGGCGGCCAGCCTGCCCTCCACCGTGCCCTTTGTCGGACCCGAAGCGCAGGAACGCGCACGCGGCGCGCCTTTCGTGGCACGTCTTGGGGCCAACGAAAGCAATTTCGGGCCCTCCCCCCACGCGATCGATGCCATGGCACAGGCCGACATATGGAACTACGGCGATCCTGAAAACCACGCTTTGCGAATGGCACTTGCCACCCATCATAGGATCGCGCCAGACAACATCATGGTGGGCGAAGGCATCGACGCATTACTGGGTTACCTTGTGCGATTGTTCGTGGCTGCGGGCGATCATGTGGTCACATCGGACGGGGCCTATCCGACGTTCAACTATCATGTCGCGGGATATGGCGGAACGCTGCACAAAGTGCCCTATCTGAACGATCATGAGGACCCTAACGCCTTGTTTGCAAAGGCGGCCGAAGTAGACGCCAAGCTGGTATACCTCGCCAATCCCGACAACCCGATGGGCACATGGCACGAGGGCAACGTCCTGATCAAAGCCCTTGATACGCTGCCCGCGGGCTGCGTTCTGGTGCTGGACGAGGCCTATATCGACTGCGCCCCACCCGGCACTGCACCCGAAATTTCAGCAGATGATCCGCGCGTGATCCGGATGCGCACCTTTTCCAAAGCCTATGGCCTTGCAGGCGCGCGCGTCGGCTATGCCATCGGGGCTGCGCCACTGATTGATGCCTTCAACAAGGTCCGCAACCACTTCGGCATGAACCGCGCGGCACAAGCCGGGGCACTCGCCGCTCTGGGCGATCAGGATCACCGGCAGGCGGTGCTGGCCCAAATCGAACAGGCGCGCGCGCGCATCGTAACAATCGCGCAGGACAACGGGCTGGTGGCCCTGTCCTCGGCCACGAATTTCGTGGCCGTCGACTGCGGACGCGATGGCAGTTTCGCCAAGGCCGTCCTTGATGGGCTGATTGGCCGCGGCATCTTTGTGCGCATGCCGTTTTGTGCCCCGCAAAACCGGTGCATCCGCATCAGTTGCGGCACAGAGGCGGACATGACCGCCTTTGCAAATGCTTTGCCGGGCGCATTAAACGACGCGCAAAGGGGCTGACAGGCGCAATCGGCGCATTATACTCAAGGACGTCTTGATCCTGCCCGAGGCTGTCGTGAACAATAAACCCCAGGGACGTGCCCCCAATTACACCAATGCCTGCATCGCCATGTTCGGTGTGAATATTGCGTGGATATTGGTACTGATCTGGGCCGTTTGGGGTTTGATCGCAGCACTGCTTTTGGCCCTGGGGCTGAGCCATGTGATGGAGCGCGCCAGGGTTTGGGCCGCCGCGCGGCAAGCCGCGTCGATCCGGCGCGGCAAACAGAACTGACGCTTGTTTGGGGGCCTGCCCCCCGGCCTGTGGCCTCGCCCGAGTTTTTTCAAAACAGAAAAGGCTGGTGTGGCTTATCCTTTGGCGATCACTTTGGCCGCAGCGTCCAAGGCCCCCTGCCCGCGCGGTATATCAAGCGCAGCCAACCCGGTTTCGATACCGCCAAGCATGCCCATAATCATCTGCCCGTTGACATGCCCCATATGGCCCAGACGGAAAAACCCATGCCATGCCGGATCGCCCGGCTCCGCCATCCCAATGCCGATTCCAAGCGTCAGGCCAAGGTTGTGTTCCACCCAGTCCCTCAGCTCGGTGCCATGTGGGGCACCGATGCGCACAGACGTCACTGCACAACTGCGATATGCCGGATCTGTTACATTCAGCTCCAGCGGCCCATCCTGCCCCCACGCCTCGCAGGCGGCCCAAATCGCGCGCGCCAGACGCCCGTGGCGCTGCCAAACGGCTTCGATCCCTTCGCCGTGCAATATATCAAGCGCCGTGCGCAGCCCATAAAGGTGATGCGTCGGTGCGGTGCCATTCCAGTACATATAAAATTCTTCGGGATTGGCCCGCGGGCTCCAGTCCCAATAGCGGCTCACCCGAGGCATGGCTGCGCGCACCGCGTCCGCCTTGGCGTTGAAGAATACGAAGCTCATTCCCGGCGGGACCATCAGCCCCTTTTGGCACCCGGCCACCATTACATCGACGCCCCATGCGTCCATTTCAAAGACATCACAGCCAAGGGACGCGATGCAGTCCGCCATCAACAATGCCGGATGCTCAACCGCGTCCATCGTGACGCGCAATGCGGCGATATCGTTTCGAATTGATGTGGAGGTGTCCACATGCACCGCCAGCACAGCCTTGATCTTGTGGTCTGTGTCGGCCCGCAGTGTTTCGGCGATACGATCCATATCCATTGGCGTGCGTTTGCCAAAGTCGATGATATCCACCTCTGCCCCTAGCCCAGTGGCCATGTCGCCCCAGCCGTGCGCAAACCGACCCGTGGCCGGCACCAATACCTTGTCGCCCGGCGATATTGTGTTGGCCAGTGCGGCCTCCCATGCGGCGTGGCCGTTGCCGATATACATCGCCACATGCCCGTTCGTGCGCGCCACGCGTTTGAGGTCAGGCACCAGACTGGCCGCAATATCCACCAACTCTCCGGCATAGATGTTTGGTGCCCCGCGATGCATCGCGCGCAGCACTGCATCCGGCATCACCGATGGTCCCGGAATTGCAAGATAGTCGCGACCAAAGCTGGCGATGGGCGGTGTGGGCATGGGATGTCTCCGTCCGGCAAATGTTTGAACGGACCCTAACTTGCTGCGGCGCGGCGTCAATCACCCTCACGGCTTGCCCCGGATCAGTGTGCAATATACACCCTACGCTCAAGATCAATCATTCGGAGTACGGCCCGAGCGCCGGACATATCATACGCGTGAGTAATCCCAACACCCCCGATACGCCAAGCGCCGCCTCTGGCCCCCTGCTGAAATGGCTCTGGAAAGGCTATTTAAACAAGCACACAGGCACGATGTCGGTTGCTGTGTTCTTCATGCTGCTCGAGGGGTCCATGCTGGGCGCGCTCAGCTATATGATGCAGCCGATTTTTGACAACGTGTTCGTCGAAGGCCAAGGCGACATGCTACTCTGGGTCGGTATCGCTGTCGTTGGCATCTTTGTGGTGCGCGCATTCTCATCAGTCGTGCAAAAGCTGCTGCTGACAAAGGTGGCGTTGAAAACCAGTGCTGCCTTGCGCATGGACCTGCTAGACCGGATCATGTTGCAGGATGGGGCGTTTCACCAGGTCCATCCGCCCGGATTTCTGATCCAACGCGTCCAAGGCGATGTGGCCGCCGTCGGTGATGTGTGGCGCGCGATCATCACAGGTGCTGGGCGCGATTTTCTCGGCCTTTTGGTCCTGATGGGTGTCGCAATCAGCGTGGACCCGATTTGGGCGCTGCTGGCCTGTGTCGGCATTCCGATACTGGTTCTTCCGGCCTCGATGGCGCAACGCTATGTGCGCAAACAGGCGCGCAAGTCGCGTGATCTGGGCGCGAGCCTGTCCACGCGACTGGACGAGGTTTTTCACGGCATCGTTCAGGTCAAACTGAACGCGCTGGAGCGCTATCAGGCGCGCCAATACCGCACCCTGACCCGCAGGTTTGTCACCACACAGACAAAGACCGCCTTTGGCAGTGCGGCGATTCCGGCGATGATCGACGTCATTTCTGGCGTCGGGTTTATGGCGGTGATCATGTACGGCGGCTTTGAGATCATTTCGGGCGAAAAGACCATCGGCCAGTTTATGACGTTTTTTACCGCGATGGGGTTTGCCTTTGATCCGATGCGTCGGCTCGGGGCGATCGCAGGGCTTTGGCAAACCGCGGCGGCCTCGATCGAACGGGTCAAGGAACTGATGGACGCGCCATTGGTCCTGTCTTCGCCAATCGACCCCGCGACACCGCCCGTTGGGGTGCCTGATATAACGCTAGAGGATGTCACGCTGTCCTACGGCGATACCCGCGTTCTAAAGAACGTGTCACTGATCGCGCGCGCAGGCGAAACCACCGCATTGGTGGGCGCCTCTGGCGCGGGAAAATCGTCCATTTTCAACTTGCTGACCCGGCTTGTGGACGCACAGGACGGCATTGTGCGCGTCGGTGATGTACCGACAATCGATATGGATCTGGACGCGCTGCGCGGGCTGTATTCAGTCGTGACCCAAGAGGCGTTGTTGTTTGATGAAACCCTGCGGGAGAATATCCTTTTGGGGCGCGATGATGTGCCCGAAGAGCGGTTACAGGTTGCGCTGGATGCGGCCCATGTGTCCGATTTTCTGGACAAGCTGCCCAACGGGCTGGAAACGCACGTGGGGCCGCGTGGATCGGCGCTGTCTGGCGGGCAACGTCAACGGGTGGTGATCGCACGTGCGCTGTTGCGTGACACGCCCGTGCTGCTGCTGGACGAGGCGACATCGGCGCTGGATGCGCAATCGGAAAAGGTCGTGCAGGATGCGCTGGATAGGTTGTCAGCGGGAAGGACAACGATCGTGATTGCGCACCGTCTGTCGACCATTCGCGGCGCAGACAAGATCATCGTGATGGACCGCGGCGAAGTCAAAGACACCGGCACCCACGAGGAATTGCTGGAACGGGGTGGCATTTACGCTGATCTGTATCGTTTGCAATTCAAGGACGGCAAGACCGTCATTGACAGCACACGCGCCCGTGCATTGGGCAAGGCTGACATGTCAAATAACACTGCAGGTTACGGCCTGTTGGCACGGATACGCGCCCGGTTGATCGGCTAAGGCTGTCGTTGATCCTAGCGGCGGTATTGACGCGCCAGAACTGCAACATCCGTACCTGCAAAATATCGCAGCAACATCCACAGGTTCCGCGCGCCGCGCCTGATCCAACCTTGGGTCCGATACTTTGCGGCACTGGTCACTGCGAGCCCGTCGAGTGCCAATAACTGTCCCTTCAGGGCACGCACGATGGCCACGTCCTCCATCAGGGGAATGTCGGCATACCCCCCGACGTGACAATAAAGCATACGCGGGATCAACAGGCCCTGATCCCCATACGGCAGACCAAACAGTTTTGAGCGCAGGTTTGCCCATGCGGCAACACCCCGGCCGCCGCGGTCAAATTGCAGTTGAAAATAGCCCGCCTTCTGGATCTCTAAATGGCTTCCAACGGCCCCGGTCCAACCGGGGGCCAGCACTGTATCGGCATGCACCACAAGGAACCACTGCGCCCGCGCCTGTGCGCATCCGCGACGCAACTGCCCGCCACGAGAGGCAGGACCACTCACGATGTTCGCACCCCACGCATCCGCGATCTTGCACGTGTCATCAAGCGAACCGCCGTCCGTCACGATCAACTCCGCGACCAAACCTGTCTCGACCCCTTCCATCAACGCAGCAAGGCAGGCAGGCAGGCTGTGCGCCGCATTCAGCGTCGGGATGATGACAGACAATGGTGCAGGCACGCGCGCCCCCTTTTTCCGGTGCAAGACACTGCTATATGACAAGGGTCAGCAGCGAAAGGAACGCGCCATGTCAGCACGCCACATTTTTCGCCTTACGGGGCAAGATACACGCGATTTCCTCCAAGGGTTGATCACCAACGACATCAACAAGATCGACACGGGGCTTGTCTATGCCGCGCTTTTGACGCCGCAGGGCAAATATATGGCCGATTTCTTTTTGGCTGCTTCGGGCGATGACGTGCTGTTGGATGCACAGGTTGATCAGGCGGACATGCTGCACACGCGGCTGGGCATGTACAAACTGCGCGCTGATGTCACGATCGAAGATGCGGGCCTGTTTGTGCATCGCGGTCTTGGCGACATACCCGCCGATGGGCTGGCTGATCCGCGAACCCCCGCCTTGGGGTGGCGCGCCTACCGCGATCATCCGGCTGACGATGCCGGCATCGACTGGAACGCACTGCGCGTCGCACATTTGATCCCGCAAGGCGGCGTCGAACTCACGCCCGACACGTTTATACTAGAGGCCGGGTTCGAGGCACTGAACGGTGTGGACTTTCGCAAGGGCTGCTATGTCGGTCAGGAAGTCACGGCACGGATGAAGCACAAAACCACCCTTCGCAAAGGGCTGGTGCAAGTGGCTGTGTCAGGAAATGCAGCGACAGGTGCTGACATAATGGCCGGTGAGAAAGTCGCAGGGACCCTGCTCAGCCGGACAGAAGATCAGGCAATTGCCTATCTGCGATTTGATCGTGCCCAAGGCCCGATGCAGGCCGAAGCGGCGACAGTGACCTGGGCAGGTCCCGGACACTGACACAGTTTCCGACCAAAATCCCAGTCGGATTTTGGTCGGTCACGGATCACGCGCGTTCGGAGTATTCCATGGTCTCGGTGTTCACAACGATGTCCTCATCTTGACCGACGAACGGGGGCACCATGACCTTGATCCCGTTGTCGAGGATCGCAGGTTTGAATGAATTGGCCGCTGTCTGACCTTTGACCACTGGTTCCGTTTCGACGATCTTGCACACAACCTTTTGGGGCAGCGTCGCATTCAGCGCCTCGGCTTCGTGGAATTCGACCAGAATGGTCATGCCGTCCTGCAGAAACGGGCGGCGTTCGCCCAGAATTTCTGATGGCAGTTCAATCTGTTCGTAAGTGTCAGTGTCCATGAACACCAACATCCCGTCGTTTTCGTAAAGGAACTGCTGGTCTTTCTGTTCAAGGCGCACGCGCTCAACCTTGTCCGCGCTCCGAAAACGTTCGTTCAACTTTGATCCATTGCGCAGGTTCCGCATCTCGACCTGCGCAAAGGCACCACCCTTGCCGGGTTTGACGTGGTCGACCTTGACCGCAGCCCACAGGCCGCCGTTGTGCTCCAGCACGTTTCCGGGGCGAATCTCGTTTCCGTTTATTTTGGGCATGTGTCAAAACCGTGTCAAAAGGTTGATGAAATATTGCCAGACCCTATATCTCGGGTGTGGCCACGCCGCAAGACAACCATATGATGTGCTGCACCCGCAGCAAGCCATGCAAAAAACGCAAGGGTGCCATGCAAATACAGGGTATCCGAATCGGCAGAGATAGGCCATAACCAACGTCACGCCGAAAAACACAAGAGCAAGAATAATAGGAAGGACGACGAATGAAAGACTTCGTTGACGGCACAGCCTTTAATAACGAACAAGGTAACCGTGCACGTAAACTGTTTGCAGCCGTGGTGTTGGCAGCACTTGATGATGCCATCGCGGATGACAAGAAATATGGTAATGGGCCAGAGCAAATTGCACGCTGGGCACGTTCGCGCGATGGGCGCGAAGTGTTGAGCTGCGCAGGTATCGACCCCAACGAGCGGGTTGTCACCGGTCTTATGGATTTTGTTGGCAAAGGTGTTCGTACCTCGGTCGCGCTGAGCCGCGAAGAATCCGAGCGTCGCAACGCCGCACAACAAGCCGAAGCCGCGTAATTCTACCCAATATCGCTGCTAAGTAAAACGCGCCCCTCTGCAGGGCGCGTTTTCTTTTGTAACAGCCGTGCTGCGTAAACTGTTCACAAAGCAAAACAGCCATTGCCGCACGATTCACAGCTCTGCCATGACCAACACGGCGATCAGGATCGCAGCCCAAAGTGAAACGCGCCGCACCCAAAGCGAAAAGGCACTGCCATAGGCGAATGATCCCTCTATCGGAGCAACCCACATAGCCCCGTGCGCATGATCCGGGTAGCTGACGTGGCTTTCGAACATACATGATGACACTGGCCAGAAATTCGGGCGTCCATCGTCGTGATGCGGCGGGACATTCGACGCGAGGTACCAGTATCGTGGCCAAAATGACTAAATAATCAGGTGTATTTAAGCGCGCGCGCCGTGTTGCCGGTTACACCCAGCAAGCGCGCCGCACATCATTCCAGGTCTTGCGCCGCCAAAGCCCGGTGGATTTCACGACGTACCAGTTTGCGTACATTCCGCGTGATACGTTCGCCCAAGGCACCCTGCAATTCCTCACGCACGATATCGCTAACCAGTTCGCGCAATGCGTCCTCGTCCAACACATCCTCGTCCTTGGTGAATAACTGAGCAGAGGTATCGTCATCCTCTGCCATCGACGGCGCATCGGGTAAAGGCGGTGTTGGGGATACATCATCTGCATCTTCCCAGGCCATGGCCGGCGGTTCAGTGCCAGCATAAGCGTCGCTACCCGCATCGTCTGGTTCGAACTGATCGTTGCGCGCGCCAACCAATGTCTCAAGCGCTGCGAACTTTTCACTCAAACTTTGCGGCGCTCGCTCGGGTGTGTGTTCGACTGCGTCAGGCGAAATATCGTCAGATAGTTCGTCAACACCAGCCTGTTCGCCCTCTGCATCTTCTTGCGCGACACTTAAGGCATCTTCGTCTTCAATAGCGTCGGTATCAGTCTGGTCACTTTCGTGATCGGTCTGCGGCTCTGGGCTATCGGCTTCCACGTCCTTATCTGCGTCAATATGGTGCGTATCCGAGACGTCGGTGTCCATCTCAGGCTCATCGGCGACAAGCGCGTCTTCCACCTCAGTTCCGTCGTCAGACGCGTCCTCTGCCACATCATCTTTGGCGATGCCTGACGCGTCATCGTCCATGACGCGCAAGGATGGGGTCAGGACCAATCGGTCATTTGACGGTTGTTGAATAGGTTTCGCTTCGGGCCGTTTATCATCAGCAACCAGACGGCGAATGGAGGCCAAAACGTCCTCCACCTCGGTGTTGGTCATCGGATCAGACATATTTTTACCACTCTCAGCCTCAACGCCAGTCTACCCTGCGCAGCAGAGTCGCACAACACCGTGGTGAAACCCTTAATCAGTTGGCTGCAAAGCGCGCAAAACTTTATCAAGCTGCTGGCCTTGCTTGGACCGTTTGGTCGGGCCGCTTTTTACAAGATTGTAATATGCCACAGGGTCATAAATCTGGACCGGCAAGCCCAAACGTTGCGCCGTCAAAAGCCCCATAGATTCAAGCACTTGATAAGACGCAATATACTGGTCGGAACGCGCCAAAATGCGATTGGTTTCGGCATCCAACGCATTCTGTTCAGCATCCAAAACATCCAACGTGGTCCGTGCGCCCAATGTTGCCTCTTCGCGGACACCGTCAAAGGCGACACGGGCAGCCCGAACTTCACGCACAGAGGCGGCAAGGCTGGATCTTGCGGCAATCAGGTTAGAAATCGCGATCACGACGTCTTGTTGCACACCATGCCGTACATCGTGCAGGTTGCCCCGCGATGCGTCACGCACGGCCATAGCCCGACGTTCTCGTGCGCTGAGTTCACCGCCGCGATAAATCGGACCTCCAACACTGATGCCAACAGTGCCAATCTCGGAGCCTGTGGAAGTGCTAAAGTTATCCTGAATACCCAGTGTCCCGCTCAGAGACACAGTGGGCTTGGTCGCCGCCACAGCCGCCGTTATCAAAAGCTCGTTTGCCGAAACTTGGCGTCGAGCTTGATCCATGTCGGGGTGGTTGCGCACGGCGACAGCTTGCGCGCCCGGAACGTCTGTCGTCGCATTCGGCAAGGCTGGAACCTGGGTCAATCGGCCCGGATTGCGGCCCGTGACGCTGATGTATTCCGCCTGTGCCTGCGTCAGATCGCGCTCAGCGGCAGCAAGCCCGCTACGGGCCCGCGCGACGGCGGCTTCGGCCTGCGCGACATCCGTACGGGTTACTTCACCGACTTCAAACCGATCCTCGGCAGCACGTTGTTCTTCGAGCAGCAAGCGCAGGTTGTTTTGACGCAACGACACAAATTCTTGCTGGGTTGCAACGTTGAAAAATGCCACAGCCGCACGCAGCAAGACGTTCTGTTCAACGCCCAGCAATGCGGCCCGCGTCGCCAGCACGGTTTCTTTGCTGGCCTCGACCAGTGCTGCATCTGCCCCACCGTCAAACAATTGCAGTGTCGCCGTCAATCCAAGCGACGACGTGGTCGACCCTGCATCAACAGAGCGACCAAAGCTCGCCAACGTAGATGCATCACCAAATTGGCGTGTGATATCGGCAGACCAAGAAATGATAGGCCGCAAGGCAGCGGATGAGATGGCCACATCTTCGTCTGCAGCGCGCAGCAAGGCACGGTTCTGATCCAACAGGCCGCTATGATTGTAAGCCCCGACCAGTGCATCAGCGAGCGTATCGGACAGCGCCGCCGGTACGCCAAGACACGCCATGGCCGCAATGATGCTTGCCCCGCGCCGCCAGATACTGCTCTGTCCTGCCTTGCTCATTTTTGCTTCCCTCTTTTGTGCGCCCTCGTGACCACACATTTTGGTTGTTCAAAATTGGAATGCGTCTTGGGTTTCAAATCCGTGTAACACGGGCGCGCCAGCATTGAATGATCTGCGCCAGTTCATCCGTCCGTCGAGTTTATAACCGATTCGAACCTCACCCAATGCACCTCGATGAATATGCAGGCCATACGCCCGCCGTCTTTAAGTTGATCCAGTATCGCGTCTGGAACTTCGTTTACACCGCCCTCGATCACGATGACATCGTATGGCCCATGTTCAGCTGCACCAGCGCTTAGAGCCCCCGCTTCGACAATCACGTTGTCCATACCAGCGGCCATCAGCGCCTCTTGGGCGTCGCGCGCCATATCTTCGTCGTCTTCAAGCGCAACGACGGCCTGCGCCATATGCGCAATCACAGCAGACGAATAACCAAGAGCTGCGCCGATATCGAGAACAAGCTCGCCCTGATTAATGTCCAAAGCATCCAAAATCTTGGCCAAAGTCCGGGGCTCAAGCAACACACGCCCGCCCCCCAGGCTCAGGTTTTCGCCCATATACGCAGCCTCGCGTTTGGCCGACGGAACAAAGTCCTCGCGCTTGACCGACAACATAGCGTCGATAATGGGAAATTTCGTCACATCCGACGGTCGCACCTGCGTGTCGACCATCATTGTGCGGCGGGCAGAAAAGTCGGTCATTGCTGCTAAACTCATTCGTTCAGAATCTTCTGCGCAAATGTGCCACATCCTTCGCTCATGAGCAACGCGCATGCGTGCCCAAAATCTGTCTTTGATCGCGTCACGCCCTTGCGCGGGATATTGAGATGGGCTATCGCAAATCTCGCACCACGGCTGGCGAGTTGGCGGAGTGGTTACGCAGCGGATTGCAAATCCGTGTA
>Ga0115563_1001943_pt1 | contig 15609 bp, 10 predicted proteins | sample COGITO_mtgs_1105_2_FD_87198 | JGI IMG/M metagenome (GOLD analysis project Ga0115563, IMG submission 87198) | Pelagic marine microbial communities from North Sea - COGITO_mtgs_110519 | ecosystem: Environmental > Aquatic > Marine > Epipelagic | place: Germany:Helgoland, sampling site Kabeltonne...
CATTCCGAAACCGCCTATATGACCAACCGGGCCATGGATTTCATGACAGAGGCAATGCAGGGCGATCAACCCTGGCTGTGCCACCTCAGCTACATCAAACCGCACTGGCCCTATATCGTCCCGGCCCCCTATCACGACATGTACGCTCCCGAACACATCGTTGATCCGATCCGATCAGAGGCGGAACAAGAGACAGATCACCCGCTTCTGCGCGCCTATCAGGACGCGCGGGTCAGCCGCTGTTTCGCCCGCGATGAGGTCCGCACACACGTGATCCCGGCCTATATGGGACTGATCAAACAGTTGGACGACAACCTTGGGCGTCTGTTTGCATGGATGGATCAACAGGGCCTTAGCGAAAACACGATTATCGCCATCACCTCGGATCACGGCGACTACATGGGGGATCACTGGCTGGGGGACAAAGATCTTTATCACGAGATGGCGGCCAAAGTACCGCTGATCATCGCAGATCCGCGCCCTGCGGCAGATGTCAGTCGCGGCACCATCTGCAACGCACTGACCGAGATGATCGACCTTGCCCCCACCTTCATGACGGCATTGGGCTGTGCGGACAAACCCCACGTGATCGAAGGGCGCGACCTGACGCCGATCCTGCACCGACAAGACGGGTTTTACCGCCGCTATGCAATCAGTGAACACGACTATTCCAGTTCTGAAATGGCCAGCGCATTAAACGTGCCCCAACAAGACGCGCACACGAAAATGATCTTTGATGGGCGATGGAAATACATCCGCTGCGAGGGGTTCGCCCCCCTAATGTTTGACCTTGATACCGACCCGGACGAGGTCAACGACATAGGCCGCTCAGACACCCCGGAACATAACGCAGTACGCGCCCGCATGGAGGACGCATTGCTGTCCTGGGCCTTGCGCCACCACACCCGGATCACCGCAACCAAAGAGGTGCTGGCCAGCCAACGCACAGCCACAGAAACAGGTATCCTGATCGGATTCTGGGACGAGGCGGAATATGAGGCGGTCACGGGCAAACCATTTGCCAGCCTGACACCGGTAGGCGCGCCTGATCGGTGATCTTAAAATTCACTTAAGCTGTTGCGCACGCGTCCAGCCCACAAGTTCTGGGCCATTTCTGACTAGAGTTTCAGGGAACCTGAGGCCGCATATTCAATGCTTGATGTGGCCTGCATGCGCATCATCATCTGGGGTAATCAAAAGCTTGCAGAAACGCCCAAGATGCCCGGTTGATGTCGCCAAGTTCCACAATGGCTGCCGCGATTCCTTGCATGGACTCGTCATCGACGGCTTCAACATGGCCCATTTTGATACCGTCCTTGCGATCCGCAATACGCATCAGGATTGTGTGTGAAACTTCGGCGTTGGAATCAAACGCATAAATACAGTGGTTATATCGATTGCGCAGCCGTCCGACCCTTTGAATGCGATTTGTGATCGCCAAAATCTGTCGCTTCTCTTCATCTGTGACTTTTCCAAGTTTGGAAAGCCGATTGACCAGATCAATGCGCGCGCGGGAAGTGTTCAATGTTAGAAATATAACGGTTGCCGTTTCTATGTCAGTTCTGACCAGCCCGGCAATAAAATGGATCAATAGGCTTTCAGTATTGGTCCAAGCGTAGTTTAGTTTGCCGACCTTTAGCAAAAAGTCGTCAAAATCATCCCTAGCTTTCATGAACTTGCAGCTTGCTTCTTTGCAAGATCAGCAATGTAGGCGACGGCTGCCTCTGTCCGGTTACTGACGTTCAGCTTACTGATGATGTGGTGGATATGCAGTTTAACCGTACTTTCCGCCAAATGCAGGTCGTGGGCGATGATTTTGTTTGACGCGCCCTTTGCCAATTGTTCCAACACCTCTTTCTCGCGTGCTGTCAGTGTCGAAAACCCACTTAGATCGACGTTTTCCGGTGCTGTAGATGCCATGAATATATCGAGCACTTCACCAGTTACGTATCGCTCTCCTGAAAGAATGAGGCGCAGAGTTGTAACGGTGCAGTCCATGCGAACACGCAACGGCAAGAAGCTGAGCCGTTCAAAAAAAGCTCTGCCTTCAATAGCCGTCAATGCACTGCGAAGTTCGTCCAGCGTTTGATAGGCGAGAACAGGGCGCAACGACGGCATTTCGTCCACAAGTGATTGCAAATCCAACACCGCCTCGCGATCAAGTTGGCAAGACAGGATAACAGCGCGAATCTGCGCGGCATGACTTGAAATAAAGGTTCTGGCGTCATTCAGGGTAGCCACCTTTTTGATGGCAATATCCGGAAACTCGCTTTGGGTGAGCCGCAGATACATACTTGAAAAATTGACACTGTCGCCGATGAATAGAACAGCGGGTTGTTCTATGTATTTTGTTGTTTGAATTAAACCGTCGGCAACCATCATGTCTCCTCCCTACACAGTACGCGATGTATCACGAGCGATGATGAAGAGCGCGCAACTATCAGCCACGTCGCTTTTCTCGGCGTCGAGTGATCATCCTTCTTGCATAACGCGTTGGGTCGAATCGAATATTGATAAATATCAAACCTCGACGACTCCCGAAATATCGTCATAAAACAAAGCATTAATAACTCGGTAGAGTGTGAAGTACACTTCTGGATTATGCCAAAATACACCCTGCGATCTATGCGATTTCCCGGAATTCGCATCTTTCGATAGCACCAAATGGCGCTTTTTCATTAACCGATCAGCCAGCTTTTCCGGTGGTGTGTCTTGGTGCCAAGTTAAGGGCGTCACGGATGAAACGTGATGCAAATCGCAACCTGCATTCCGCAATTTGGTCACCTTTGAAATGAGCGGTGATCCTGCGGTACGCACCCAAAGAAAGACTGCCAAATGACTAACAGACATAATCACTTCATGCCTTGGGGCAACCAGGACCAAGAACAGGATCAAGGCCAAGCGCAGGGCCAGGCCGAAGCGCAGCTTCAAGGTCAACTTCAGGGCCAAGGCCAAGGTCAGAGCCAGGAGCAAAGTAGCTCCAGTGAAAATGGCAACCTGAACCTCAACGGCAACGGCAACCTGAACGGCAACGCCAACGGCAACCTCAACTACAACGAAAACACTGCCGATAACGAAGCCTCTAACTCGGCTGAAAACAGTGCGACGAACAACAATGAAACTGACGTCGGTACAACTGTGACGACGACTGTGGATGTTGCTTCCAATGTTGATCTGGCCGGGTATATGCCTACGGATGATGATTTCGGCGATATCGATATGGCCGGTGGTGCGTCGATTGACACCATTTTGATTGGCAAGGGCGACATCAGCTTTGATCCAGGAAACGAGCAAAACATCGAGGACCTCCTCAATGATGCGCTGAACGGTGCTGGCAACGACACCGGTACGATCAACAGCCAATTCAACAATCTGGTTGATAGCGATGTGCTCTCAAGCGCCTCTGTCGGTGGCAATCTGCAACAGACAAACACCTCAACTGGTGGTTCTGCGGCTTCGGATGACGGCATTGGCGTCGGGTCCGATGATGTGGCTGATGCCGGCTGGGACTTCCATATGAAAGGCGGCGGTCATGGCGGAGATGATGATGACGGCGCACTTGGCGCAAGCTCTGGTAACTGGGGCAGCGGCAATGGCGATGATGGGTTTGTATCGGGTGAATCGCTGTCTTCTGCAGCATCAGCCATTGATACAACAGCATTCAACCAAAGCATCGTCATGGGCGCAAACGTCTTGGGCAACACAGTCGATATGTCGGTTGTCGGTGGCAACATGAGCTCCACCTACGTTGGCGATGACAGCTCGGATGGCGCTGCTTAGAGCCCTTCATTTCGATCTGGTGACTGCCATTCGCCATTGATCGATCCATAAAATTGCTCCGCGCCGGATCATTCGGCGCGGCGCTTGGTGCTCCGTTGTTCATGCGCTCGCATGCATCTGTGCACTGGTAGGGGGGTAACATGACACTTGATAAGACTTCAGAAATCATCGCCCATTTCATCGGCGTATTTGAACAGGCGGAAGACGGCGCAAGGCTGCGCGATTCTGCCCAGGGATTTGATCACTCGTCACGGCCTGATCCCTCATTCGACCCGCTTGCGACAATCGAATACCTGCTGCGTGCACCCTATGAGAACGAAGGCTGTTACGACGGACTATCAAATTTTCAGTTTCCCACAAATGGAGCACCATTCGTCCCGGTTGCTTCGGTTCTGCCGTTGCAGACGAGTGGCACCATGTGGCTTCAGTCCAAAATTTCGTTTGCCCCTGATGATTTCCCCAGTGTGAAAGGTGGCCAGGTCGAGAACGGTCAATCAGTGATCACGGTAAGCATGACGCCCGGGTCGACGGTCGTGATGGGCCACCAATTCAACGTGCTTGTCGATCATGATTTTCTGGTTGGCGCAGGCACGATGCAGTTCATCGCACCTGAGTATTTTGATGCGATGCTATCAAGCTTGACCGACGTTGCGCTTGGCATGTCCCAAGACATGATCGGCAATCCACTGAACATTATCCCCGATGCGGCAGGGTTCGGGCAAGCGCTGAGCGCGCAATACGTATCCCTCGCCGAAGATGCACCTGATGCGGCGCAGATCACAGTCGTGTCGGGCAATGATGCCTTTGGCGTGACAATCAACGGCGCTGCGTCACAAGAAATGCCGCAGCTTGACGAGATGATGCCTGCATATCTGCAAGCTGGCCCGGCGGATGAGGACAGTGACGTTGTTGCACCTCCTGGTGTGGGTGGCACGGCCGCTGCAGCGGGTGCCGTGTTTGATGTGGATGATGGCCACAGTATCGTCGCGGGCGGAAATTTTACGATAAACGAGGCGATTGTCTCTTACAGCGCAGTTGATGCACCCGTGATTGCCGTCATGGGGGATGCGATCTGTGTGGTGAGCATCAGCCAGATCAATGTGATCCAGAATTGCGTCAGTGATGGCTTGCCGATGCAGCCCGACGTCGCAGTAAATGCGGCTAAAATCGCGGCGCGCACATCGCAAATTGATACGGAGACGGCACAGGAGACCGAAAATACGCCCCAAGATTTCCCCCAAGGTTGGGCTGTCACGCGCGTTGAGGGCGACCTGATGACGGTAAACTGGGCGCACCAATATACCTTCATCTCTGATCATGACCGTGCCGAAGTGACGTTCTCGGGCGAGGACAGCTTTATCGGGCTTGGCGCAAATATTGCGGTGAACCAAACAACATTGCTTGAGTTTGGTGTGGGCTATGATCTGATCATCGTGGGTGGTCAGATGATTGACATGGCGCTGATCAGCCAAACCAATATTCTGCTGGATACTGACGCCATCAGCCATGATGGCATGTGGCCTGCGACCCTGTCAGAGGGCGATAACCTGACGTTCAATGCGGCCTCAATTGATACGCTTGGCATTGATAGTCACATCGGAATGGACAGCGACTTCGCGCAAGCGGGGCAGGATTTGGCAAGCGGCTCGACTACGATCTCGGCAGATGTTGCGCAGTCCGATTACTTTGCGGGAAACCCGTATTTGAACGTCCTTTATATTGCCGGAGACCTGATCACCGTAACCGCGATTGCGCAAACCAACATTGTGGGAGATGCCGATCAGATCAGCGTCGAACTCGCAGAACTGGAAGCTGCCGCTGATGGGCCTGTAACGGTGACATCGGGATCTAACGCTGTCGTCAACATAGCGTCGATCATGGAATACGGGATGGATTCCATCGTCATGGTTGGTGGCGAAGTTTACGATGATGTTCTGCTTTATCAGGCCGAACTTATTGAAACCGACGCAGATCCCTTGGACGTCTTGCAGACACCACTCGCGAATGAAGCAGTCGCATTTCTGGCGGATGACATGGCGGATGAGACCCCCACAACAGACGGTGTTTTTGCAGGCCAGATCGACACTTCCACAACCTCGGTGGACGTTATGGGGTCCGTTGTTGCCTAACCTATTTTATGCCGGAGAATTCCTTTGAAAGACGATAGTGTGGCCAATCAAACTCGGAATGACGCCTCGAAAATGCCGCTACTGAAGCTGACCCCCGATGATCTGGCCCGTGATCAAGCGGCCAAGGCTGCCGGTATTAACAGCGGTGATGTCGTAGAAGCCCATGCGGGCGCACCGGGACCGGCCAGCGGTGGTGGTGGTAAAAAGGGCGGTGGCACGGCGTTTCATAAACGAATAGGCCCCAACGGCTTTGCCGAAGCCCTGGTGAACGGAGTGCACGCCGTACGCCGCAATATCGCATTTGTGATGTTGCTGACGTTGGGCACGAATGTTTTGATCCTGTCGGTTCCGGTCTATCTGTTTCAAATCTCGGACCGTGTGCTGACAAGCCGCTCTGTCGATACGTTGATCATGCTCACAATCGTCATTGTCGGCGCTGTCGTTGTCCAAACCATCCTCGATGCGTTGCGCCGGTTTATCCTAATGCGCAGTGCCGTCGAAGTGGCGGCGCAGTTGGGAGCACCGATCCTGAGTGCCGCCGCGCATGCGTCGCTGCATGGAAGTGGCAAGGAATATCAAACGCTGGCCGATTTACAGCAAGTGCGGGGCTTTCTGGTTTCTGGCACCTTGATCTCCTTTCTGGATGTGCCCTTTGCGCCTTTGTTCATCACCATCATTTTTCTGGTGCATCCTGATCTGGGTATGATTGTCGTGGGCACGTCGCTGCTGTTGTTGGTGATTGCACTCATAAACCAAAAAATGACCGCCAAGCCCTTTGCCGAGGCAAACATGGCCCAAAGCCGCGCAAACATGCATCTGGATTCCATGTCACGCAACAGTCAGATCATAAACGCGCTGGCCATGGTCCCCGAGGCCGTGCGCATCTGGGGCAAAGACACGGCCACTTCACTTACCGCTCAAGTGCGCGCCCAAGACCGCAATATCATCTTTGCCTCTTTCAGCCGCGCAGTACGCCTGCTTACTCAGATCGGGATGCTTGGTTGGGGGGCAAATCTTGCGCTGCACGGCGAGATTACCGGTGGGATGGTCATCGCGGCCTCGATCGTTGCAGGGCGCGCGCTGGCCCCGATTGAAGGGTCGATCGAGGGTTGGAATGCCTTTTTGTTGTCGCGCGCCGCTTACGGGCGGATCACCGACTTGATGCGCCGGTCGCGCGCACAATTTGAACGTCTGGTGCTGCCCCACCCCGAAGGACGGTTGGACGTCGAACGCTTGCTGTATGTGCCCGGTGGTACCAAGCAGGTGATCTTGAATGGGCTGAGTTTTCATCTCGATCCCGGCGAAACACTGGCTGTCATTGGCAATTCGGGGGCGGGCAAAACCACCTTGGGCAAGATGCTGGTAGGGTCGATCCTGCCCACCTCTGGCAGCGTACGTCTGGACATGATGGACATGCGCAATTGGGACCCGCGCCAGTTGGGCGAATGCATCGGCTACGTGCCGCAAGATGTGCAACTGTTCCCCGGTTCAATCAAAGACAACATTGGCCGGATGCGCGACGACGCCACCGACGCCGATATTCACCGCGCCGCAGTGCTGGCCGATGTGCATGATATGATCGCGGCATTGCCGCACGGCTATGAAACTATGGTTGCCGCAGACGGATCCCCCCTGTCTGGTGGGCAAAAACAGCGTATCGCTTTGGCGCGCGCGTTTTTCGGAGACACCCGCCTGCTGGTTCTGGATGAGCCAAACTCGAACCTTGATGCTGCGGGGGACCGCGCGCTGGCCCGTGCCATCCAGCACGCCAAAGACGACAAGATCACGGTCGTGGTGATCACCCAAAAACCATCCCTGCTGAAGGTCGTTGATAAAATCATGATGGTGGCAGACGGCAGCGTCGCGCTCTTTGGGTACCGCGATCCGGTCCTCAAGAAGCTGGCAGAGCGGAATTCGCAAAATCAGGAGATCGCCAAATGACTGTTCCCGCGCTTACCCCGTCCCGTGAACTGGTACCCATCAATTGGTATGATGACGTTCCGCGTTCTGTATCACGACATATGGTTTTCGGCGTTCTGCTGATGTTGGTATCCTTTGGGGGCTTTGGTATGTGGGCCACGCAAGCGCCGTTGGCTGCTGCCGTCGTCTCACAAGGCAGCTTTATCGCGACGGGACGCAACAAGATCGTCCAGCACCTTGAAGGTGGAATAATCAAAGGCATCTACGTCGCCGAAGGTGATACCGTGACGGCCGGGCAAGTCTTGTTGCGGATGGATGAGACCGCAGCCCTTGGTCAGGAACGAGAACTGTTTTTGCGTCAGGTCCGGCTTGAGGTCGCAAAGGCACGTTACCTGGCGGAATATGAGCAGGCTGCAGAACTGGTCTATCCTCCAAATCTGGCTGCCTTGCGCGCCGATCTAGAGATCGCCACGATGATCGAAGCGCAAAGCCTTGCGTTCAAAGTATCGATGCAAGGTCTGCGAAATGATATCGGTTTGCTTGAGCGCAGCATCGACGCGCTGGAAATCCGAGCAAACGGTTATGAAAGCCAATTGTCCGCCACCCAGCAACAGCTTGACATCATGAACGAAGAATTGGCCGACAAACGCTTTTTGTTGGGCCAAGGATTGATCCGGCGCACGGATTTGAATGTGGTGCGCCGCGCTGTCGCTGAAGCCGAAGGGCAGATTGGCCGCCTGTCTGCCGAAGTCGCCGAAATCCAAGAGGTGCGCAACCGATACAATGCGCAGATCGAACAGCTTGTGGGCGAACACCGGGACCGCGCGTTGGACGAGGTGAACGCGGCAGATGTCGAACTGGATGGCATCCGCGAACAAGTACGCACAGCCCGTGAGGTGTTGCGACGGATCGAAATCGTCGCGCCCGTATCAGGCACAATTGTGCGTTTATATTATCATACCGCAGGCGGTGTCGTGGAAAGTGGTAAGGCGATTGTCGAAATTCTGCCGTCGGAAGAGCCGTTGATCATCGAGACCCAAGTGCTGCGCACAGAAATTGACAGCGTTCATATTGGCTTTCCTGCAACGATCCGATTGTCTGCACTCAATCAACGGACAACGCCGGTTTTGAACGGCTCAGTGTTCTATGTGTCGGCGGATACGGTATCCGATGCGGCAGAGGGCTCCCAAGAGGTCTATGTCGCGCGCATTTCCATTGACGCCGAGGAGCTGCAGCGCGTGCCTGGTTTCACGCCCACACCCGGCATGCCCGCTGAGGTGATGATTCAAACGGCAGAACGCACGTTCGTACAGTACCTTGCCAAGCCAATTATTGACAGCATGTCTCGTGCATTTCGCGAACAATGATGAGACTGGGTAATATCCGCAAATGTAGTTCCACAGTTTCAGAACGAATACAGCACTGAGATTTCCATTGATATCACGGTCTAAATGCAATGTTTGGAATATGATACTTAAAATGAAATTTGCAAACCTATTTGGAAACAGCTTTATAAAAGTTCCAGTATTGAAATTTATTCTTTTGAAATTTCAGTTTGCAGCCAATTAGATCGATGATTTACGCAATCTCAAAATCAACATAATGGCAATCAAAGTGAAAAAGAGAAATACACCTGCATTCCCCAAGTAACTTGACGTTTTCACCACTTTGACGGCCCGTAATATGTTATATTTCAAAATGTTAATTGGTCTGGACGTTGCGGATTATGGATCACGCAAAGGGTGCAGACGCAACGAGCGATAGGCGGCTTGGTTCTGACAGCCGAGTTTTCATAGCACGCGGCTCAGTTCCGATGGTGGCCCTCTTGGTGATGCGCGATTTAGATGACGTGCTCGGGCTGTCTGGTCTCGCGTCGAGCGCGTTGCATGACACCCGTACGGGGCAGAATACGTAACAAAGCAGTATTGCTCAAAATTCTTTGCAGAGAGCCGGCTGAATTTTTCTGATCATCTGATTTATTACGGCTATTTCCTGCCTAAATATACTGACATCATTCCCCTGAAATGACCAATGGTCACGCCCTTCTTGATCAAAAAATTTCACCGATAAAAAATGGCGTAGAATTGATTTTTATCAATCCTGATTTCGGAACCTTAATTATTACCAAAGGCACAAACACTTTCCAAGTGTGATACCGATTTAAGGAGTACACCATGAGGTATATATCTGCTTTGAAGCTATCAGCTGCCGTCGGAGCCTTTGCCGCTTTTTCGGTAGGAATGGTCGATACAGCTCACGCTGCCAACAATATGTGTAAATGGGAAGAAATCCCCGCAGACACTATGGTCAAAATTCGCAGGCACCCGGACTTCGATTCGATTGTGCAGCAAATGATCGAGGCCTGCCCGGCAGCAGCGCAAAGACTGCTGGATCAACCAACTGCATCCATACTTCCGGAGCAAGAGCACGAACGAGGCGACTATCCTCTGCTGACGTCTGTCGATGATGACACGGACACAGACCCGGACACAGACCCGGACGATGATAACGGGCATGGAAATGGACAGGGCGGTCATGGACAGGGCGGCCATGGACAGGGTGGTCATGGACAGGGTGGTCATGGACAGGGCGGTCATGGACAGGGCGGTCATGGACAGGGCGGTCAAGGACAGGGTGGTCATGACGGCGACGATCATGATCACGATGATCAAGACGGCGATGACCATGACCACGACGACCAAGACGGCGATGATCATGGCCAGGGTCAGGGCCAGGGTCAGGGCCAGGGCCAGGGCCAGGGCCAGGGTCAGGGTCAGGGCCAAGGCCAGGGTCAAGGCCAGGGCCAGGGCCAGGGTCAGGGCCAGGGTCAGGGCCAGGGTCAGGGTCAGAGTCAAGGCCAGGGTCAAGGGCACGACAATCATGACGGCGATGATCATGACGGCGATGACCATGACCACGACGATCAAGGCGGCGATGATCATGACCACGACGATCAAACTTGATAGGTCTCAGATCGACACGTTGCCAGCGACTACATCTGCGTACTCGCCAAACCTTATACGTGAAAAGGGTGCCTGTTGTGGCACCCTTTTATACCTGCGGCGTTTGACTGCCCGCTTCGGTTCATGGTTGATCAACGTTTGGGGCCAAATTGTTTGGTTCGCAATGCGGCGCGTCGTTGGATGGCCGGTGCCCAGACATGCCTAACCCGCAATACCGCCAGCCAGAACCGAGTTCCAATTGTTCAAAGACGCCGGGTCCTGCATTTTGAGAAACGTGTATCCCGTGCGATTCCACGGAATTATCCGATTGTTCAGATTGTCTAAAATATGATCTCCTGATGCGGTCCGCAGGACCAACACAGCATGACTATTCATACGCCGATCAAGCACCGTTGCCATCAAAAGGCGCGAGGACGACATACCACCTTCGACCAGCAACTTTTTCTTTAGCAGGACTATATCTTCGCAGTCGCCCCCGCGCGCTGTCGGCAAAGTCCAATATTCGTCGGTGCCGTATTGCGCCAGATCCTCTACCTCGCGGACCCGTTTATTCACATTAGTATTAACTTGCCGCGCCAGCTTAAGCATTTGTTCCTCTGTGAACGCGACTTCCTGCGTATCGGTGCAAACCCAACTGTATTTTTTACACAGGCCGACGAAACCGGATGGTTGTTCCGTATGCGACCGGGGCGCAATGTGTGCATCGCTCATGGCATGCAGTGGAAGGCTACTGATGAGAACAACAAGGGTGGCTAACATCACGCCAACGGCCCACTGAAGCATGAAGCTTCGTTGATCGTCGCAGACATGCACTGTTCGATTGATGCAGGTGCTCATGTATTTCTCTCCAATAATCCAGTTTCATGTTTATTGCCCAGATTGGTTAAAAATCTGATTACCTACTGTTAACAATGAAGAATTTTCCAGTTTCTCGCGCGTTTTGTTCGCGATCATGGGTTTTCCACACTACCTGAGATTGTGAAAAGCGACCAAATCCAGATTGACACGCTGCGATAAAACCAGAGCCGCGCGTACGCCTCGCACCAAGCACAAAGCGCCGTTTACGCTGATCTTGCGTGCGGCACCCCTGCGTGCATGTGTCATTATTCTGCTCCGATTGTCCCGCTCTCTTTCCAGAGCCCGCGCTTGATCATAAACCCCCCTGATCAACACGGGTCCAACGTTGGAAGTCTTCCTTGCCTGACGAAGAGACATAGCAAAATTGTAATCTATAACAATTGTTGATTTGAAAGTGCGCGGAATACTGCCCTTACCTGCTCCGGCGTACAAAATTCTGTCGCTTCAAATTTGACACCGTTGAACATTGGCAAAGCTGGATTGCCTGCATCATGGCCGGTGCCACACGCGGCAGACGGCAGATCGCCGGCACAGTCCCGAGACTATCTTGCATCACCGGCGAGACGCGACAGATGCAAGATATGCGCTTGCCCTGCCTCCGTCTCGTTCGTTACGCTGATCAGGCCGCCGCAATCCTTTCTGCAAAGGAAGCCCAATGCCGCCATCCCGCCGCAAGCCGGGCCCTTCGATCGCAAGCACAATCTTCGTCGATCGCGAAGAACCCAAAAGCACTTTTGAAAAGGCAGCGTTTTCCATCCCCTCTCAGGGGTGCTTGGTGCGAACGTGGTACGGCGTCGGAGGACAGGGGAAAACTGCGCTGGCGCGCGAGCTTTTCCGAATATCCGATGCCAGCGTTGAACCGAGTTACAGCCATCTGCGGCGCGCCATGCTGGATCTGCATGGTCGTCCGATCAACGATCCGGACAGATTGCTCGTGTGGATCCGCAATGCATTTTCCAGAGCAGGCATTTCGTTTCCTGCATTTGACCTCGCCTTTGCGATCATGTGGCAAAAGACACGTGGCGAAGAGCCTTTACCCAATTTTGACAACCCCTGGCTCCACCGAACAGGGCATGCCTTTTCAGCCACAATGCCAGATGCCATCTCTATCACGCGGGGGTTTATCGAGCAGTTAAGCGGCACGATTCCCGGCCTCGGCTTTCTGATCAACCAAGGTACAAAATGGGTGTTCGACAAGGGCAAGCGCGCCTGGCTGGACCGAACAAGACCCCAATTGGAGGCCTTTTATCACAACGGCAGTCTGATCCCGGATCATGAGATGTCGGCCTTGATGGCATGGATGCTGGCCCAAGACCTCAATCAGCATTTGGAAGATCACCCGACCGATCGATTTGTGCTGTTTGTGGACGAGTATGAACGGGTCATGGAGGGTGCAGGCACTGGTGCACGCTGGCGCGAAAATGTGTTCGATGCACATATGCGCAGTTTTGTTGCAGAAACCGACGGGTTGCTGGCCATCTTTTTTTCGCGCGAGCGCTTACACTGGGAAGAAGATCCAGATTGGCGCGACACTGTAGAGGGCCATCAGCATCTTTTGGGCGGGCTTTCAGACAAGGACGCACAGAAATGGCTGTTGTCCGTTCCAGTAGAGGCTGCCGATCTCCGTTCAGCGATCATCGAGGGTGCGTGCGAAACACAGGAGCCTGCGGCCCCTGTCTATCCGCTCATGTTGGATCTTCAGGTAGAGCACTGGCGTAATCTAGGGGCCGCTGCCAGCCCACAGAATTTCACCGTCACAGCCGCTGGTTTTGAAGGACGCCGCCGCGAATTGATCGAACGCCTTCTGCGTGACTATGACGACGCAGTCCAAGACGTGCTCTCTCGGCTGGCGCTGGTTGGGCGATTTGACCGTGTGACATTTGAACATGTCGTGACCGCATTTCATTTGCCGCTGGCGTTTGGCGCTTTTGACAAACTTGCGGCGCTTTCGATCATCTCCATGGATGAAGACGGCTGGCTTTCCCTACACCGCGCGATTGCAGAGGCTATCTTGCACTCCGTGAAAGTCGAAACGCTTGCGACAACTCGCGCAGTCTTGAGGGCGCATTTCGAACTTCGGGCGACGACCGCATTGGCTGATGACGCAATCGAAATGACGCAGACCTGTGTGGTCGAAGCGGTCGGACTGCGCCGACAAGAAGGCCATGACGGCTATGCAGACTGGTTGGAAACCGTAACTGACAATCTGGGCAGCTTCCGCCACGCGGCCTTTTTGGAAGCACTTTGGCGCGAAGCCCTGGATCTGGTCAGTCGGGTCTATCCCTCGAAGCACCCGGACGTGGCAACCTGCCTCTATGCTCTGGCGTGCAGTCTGATCTCTCAAGGTCGCACCCCCGGGGCTGAGCCACTGTTGCGCGAAGCGCTGCAGATCAGGCTGGCAACGCTGCCCCCTCAGGACGCCCGGCTCGCCGACAGCTATACCACCCTCGCTTATACGCTAAGCGATTTAGGCCATTTTGCAGAAGCCAATGACTTGTTCCAAAAGGGATTGGATATCCGACGCGCCCTATTTGGCGACAGCCATCCAGACACAGCATTAACTTATGACAATATGGCACAAAACCTAGCCAAGCTGGACAAACGCGCGGCCGCCGACACCTTGTACCGCAAAGCACTCGACATTCGGCTTACAGTTCTCCCAGAGATGCATTCCGCCACTGCCGCAAGCTACAACAACTTGGCCCTCAATCTGCACGAGCAGGGCAACTACGCCGAAGCCGAGCCACTGTATGTCAAAGGCCTTGAAATCACCTTGGCCATCAGCGGCGAAATGCATCCGGAAACCGCAACAAGCTACAGCAACCTTGCCGGACTTGCCGATGATTCCGGTCAGCTAGAAAAAGTCGAACCCCTGCACCGCAGGGCGCTAAGCATCCGTCTGGCCACACTCGGCGCGGCACATCCCGACACTGCCATGTCATATACCAAGCTCGGATATTGGCTTTGGAACGCGGGCCAGTTGTCAGAGGCCGAAACCTGCTACCGCAAAGCCCTTGAAATCCGGCGCACGGCCCTGGGCGAAAACAACACCGATACCATCTCCAGCTACCAAGACCTTGCCATCGTCCTGACAGATCAGGACCGTGCCGATCTGGCCTTACCGCTTTTGCAACAGGCCGTTGAGTGCGCGCACCAGCTTTGGGGAACGGACCACACAGACACGGCAGACGCCTGCGCACTTCTAGCCCGGCATCTGGAGGACCACACAAGTCCAGAAAAGGCAGAACCATTGCGCCGAAAAGCACTGGAAATCCAAAGCTCTGTACTGGGCCCTACCGACACTGAAACCATTGAACGCCACCATTATCTGGCAGGCAATCTGGCTTTGCAGGGGCGTTGGAGCGAGGCGTTGGCCATATCCAGGCAAACGCTGGCAATTTGTGTGGAGTCCCTGGGTGAAGACGTCGCCATCACGGGCGAAAGCTATCACAACGTTGCCTTCATTCTCGAGAAGAAACGCCGATTTGACGAAGCTGAACCTTATTTCCGCAAAGCCTTGGACGTCCTGCAAAGCGCGCACGGGCACGACCATCACCGGACCGCGCGGGCCCATGGCATGATCGCCGAAAATTGCTTTGCGCGGGTACAACTTGACGAGGCCTTGTCACATTTCGAAGCCGCCTTATCCATCGTCGCGTCATTGGGCGAGGATCATCCAGATGTGCAAATGGCCCGCGACAGCGTGACGAACTGCAAACGCGCCATGAAAGGTGCCTAGCCTGTCAATGAACGTTCAAAATTGACCCCTTGGCGGGGTGATCGGCGTCCAAAAATTCCCCCCTAACACTGATGTGGATGATGCCCCGAGGGTCCCATCGAAAAGGATATCCATTTCGACAAAGCGTTGGTCGCCGTGCACGCCAACACTCCGGACAAAGGCCCAAGAACCCGGACTTGCAGTTCTTCTGGACACTATCCGCTTTACGACAGACAAATCC
>Ga0115563_1001978_pt1 | contig 15476 bp, 14 predicted proteins | sample COGITO_mtgs_1105_2_FD_87198 | JGI IMG/M metagenome (GOLD analysis project Ga0115563, IMG submission 87198) | Pelagic marine microbial communities from North Sea - COGITO_mtgs_110519 | ecosystem: Environmental > Aquatic > Marine > Epipelagic | place: Germany:Helgoland, sampling site Kabeltonne...
ATGTTTGGCAGGCTCAAAGACTGGCGACGCGTCGCAACCCGATATGACCGATGCCCCAAGGTATTCCTGTCAGCAATCGCCCTCGCTGCAACCGTCATATTCTGGTTATGAGTCCTGAACCTAGGCCGGAGCAAATCTGCACAACCAAGTCCGACACCGTCTGCCCTGCATCGACCTGTCGCCATGTCATTTCGCCAAGCTGCATGTCGTCCTGCTTTTCCGCAACCAGCACATCCGCATCGGACGCATCTTGCCCGCGATGACCCACACGTTCCACCCGTAGCGCGGTATCTGCATCCAGCCAAATGCCTGTGAACGCACAGCCGACGTCTGCCGCGACTGCTTCGGCCATTTTGCGTTCATCATGCGTGGCGTGCACCGCATCAAGCACCACCGCTTGCCCTGCGGCCAAGGCCAGCTGCGCCTTTGTTCGCATGATCCTGTAAACCTTGTCGCTGACCTGAGGCTGGTAGGCGCTTGCGGGCAGCTTTTCAAAAGGCGGGACGTTGAAATAAGCTTTGCGTTCCAGATCACTGCGCAGATGCACAGCGCCGGGAAATGCACCAACCTGCGGTGCAATCGCGCGGGCGACTGTCGTCTTACCGCTGCCGGAAAGCCCGCCGATGGCAATCAGTTGCGGCGCAGATGGTTTGAGAAACGAAATCGCATCATGCAGAAAGGTCCTTGCCTCTGCGATTAGTTCAGGTGGGTTATCATTGACCGCAGCGGTCTGCACATCGACCATCGCGCGGATCCCCGCACGGACCGCCAGATAAAGTGGAAGCGCTGACAGACCGCTGTAGTGATCATCGGTCGCACTATACAATAGGTAGGAATTCAGCACCAAATTGGCTGCGGCATCCAATTTTTGATGCGACAGGTCCATCAACAAGAACGCCAGATCATAAAGCACATCGCAGGTCCCAAGGCGTTCATCAAATTCCAGCGCATCAAAGGGTGTCGGCACTTCATGCCACATCACCAAATTGCGCAGGTGCAAATCACCATGGCAACGGCGCACCCAGCCCGCCTGCGAGCGTTGCTCCAAGAGGTGATCAACCCGCGTCAGCTCTGCACCGGACGCAGTTAGGAACTCGCGGACCAATGGGGCACCAAGCTGGGGATGCATCTTGCCCATCTCGCGACCCAACTCTTCGATGATTTCGAGGATCAAGACGCGGCTGTCCTCGCCCTTTTGCTCTGCCTTGCGATGGTAATTGGCAATGGAATGTCCAAGGCTGTTTGCCAAAGGATCATCAAACAAACCGCGATCCGCCAACGAAGAAAGCTCTGACTCTGCGGGGAACCGGGTCATGCGCAACACCCATTCGATGATGGTTCCACGCCCATCCAGCGCTAAAGTTCCATCCGCTGCACGCGTCAGGGGAACGACATCATGATAAAGTCCCGGTGCTGCATCGCTGTTGAGATCCACTTCGCGCTGCAACATTTCCTGGCGCTGCGCGAGTGTTGAGAAATCCAAGTAATCATACTTGACCGCCCGCTTGATTTTCAACGCCTCGGTTTCGTGTAGAAAAACCAAAGCCGCATGCGTTTGAATTGCGTCGTCTGCGATGGATCGGCCGCTGGTCGCATGAGCCTTAAGAAATGCGATGGCAGCAGTCTGGTCTGATTGCGTTTCCGTCATAGCGGTTGGCCCCGCGTTGCGTGATCTACTTGCGCATTCAAAATCCCAGCGCTGGCTCTTGCGGCGTGGACTTTTCGTGCTCTGGAATATCGGTCATCGTCGCCTCGGTCAGCAGCAGTGTGCCCGCCACAGACACGGCATTCTCCAGCGCCACTCGGACAACTTTGGTCGGATCAATGATGCCTTCCTTCAAAAGGTCCACATAAGCGTTGTTGGCGGCATCAAAGCCTGTAGCGCCCTTGCCTTCCAGCATACGTGCAACGACCACTCCACCATCAACAGAGGAGTTTTCAGCAATCTGGCGGGTCGGCGCACTAAGCGCGCGGCGCAAGATTTCAATTCCGGTTTTTTCATCACCTTTCGCATCTTCTTCTGCGGCCTCAAGCGGCTTTATACAGCGCAGCAGAGCTAACCCACCACCGGGCACGACGCCCTCTTCCACCGCAGCTTTGGTCGCATTGATGGCATCGTCGAGCGCTTCTTTCTGACTGGCAATTTCTGCCTCAGATGGCGCACCGACGCGGATCACAGCCACCCCGCCCGAAAGTTTTGCTAGCCGTTCCTGCAGTTTCTCTTTGTCGTAGTCGCTGGTGGCGTTTTCGATTTGCACCTTGATCTGACGGGCACGTCCCACGATGGCCTTCTTGTCGCCAACGCCACCAATAATCGTCGTCGTGTCGCGATCTGACTTAACCCGTTCCGCGCGACCTAAATGTTCCAGAGTGACGTTTTCAAGCTTCATCCCAACAGTCTCTGACATGACCTGTGCGCCTGTCAGTACTGCAATATCCTCCAGCATTGCTTTGCGGCGGTCGCCGAATCCTGGTGCCTTGACCGCAAGGCAACGCAAGGTGCCGCGAAGTTGGTTGACAACAAGCGTTGCCAAAGCCTCGCCTTCGATATCCTCGGCAATAAGAAGGAGCGGTTTGCCGGTCTGCAGAACTTGTTCGAGCACTGGCAGGAATTCTTTCATGCTGCTGATTTTCCTGTCACACAAAAAGACATAAGGGTCCTCCAGTGCGGCCTCCATCCGTTCGGGATCGGTCACGAAATAGGGTGACAGAAACCCGCGGTCGAATTGCATGCCTTCCACGACTTCCAGAATGGTCTCGGTCGTTTTTGAGTCTTCGACGGTGATGACACCCTCGTCGCCAACCTTTTCGACGGCGTCAGACACCATTCTGCCAATCACAGGATCATTGTGGGCGGAAATCGTCGCGACCTGCTCTTTCTCTTTGCTGGTGCGCACAGGCGCGGACATCGTTTGCAGGTGATTGCGCGCGATGCCCAAACCGCGATCCAGACCGCGTTTGATGTCGATTCCGCTTGCGCCAGCAACAACGTTGCGCACCCCGTCCGAAAAGATCGCATGGGCAAGGATGGTCGAGGTGCTGGTCCCGTCGCCCACCGCTTCACCGGTTTTCTCGGCTGCTTGGCGCAGCATCTGGGCGCCTAGGTCTTCTTCGGGATCCTTGAGGCTGATCTCCTTGGCGATGGTTACACCGTCATTGCAGACAATGGGCAGGCCAAACTTCTTTTGGATCAAGACAGATTTCGATTTTGGGCCAAGCGTGACCCGCACCGCATCGGCAAGCGCCGTTGTGCCGCGCAGCAGCTTTTCGCGCGCCGCCGAGTGAAACAGAATATTTTTATGTGCCATGATCCGTCATTCCCTGATCTGTCAGGACACAAGAATAATGCCGACGATGGATGCGCGATTGACGTGGATCAATCCAAAAGTGTCGACCCAGCCGGGGCGTCAGAGATGACTGCGCACAAAGGCTGCGATGTCTGCGGCAGGGCGGGCGCCTGACAGCCGCGCAGCCTCACGGCCGTTCGTGTAGAGGATCAAGAGTGGGATCCCCCTGATCTGCAAACGCTGCGAAACGACCGGGTATTGTTCAGTATCGATCTTGGCAAAGCGTGCCGTGAATTGCAGCTCTTTTGCGGCCTGCGCAAAGGCGGGGGCCATCATCTTGCAGGGGCCGCACCATGGTGCCCAATAATCAATAATCAACGGAAACATATCGCTACGTGTCGCTTTGTCGTGGATGGTCACATCTAACGTAGCGACTTTGCCATTAGCCAGCGGGGTCGCGCATTTCGCACATTTTGGGCCTGCTTGCAGCTTGGCCAAAGGTACGCGGTTCGCTTGCCCACAAGACAGACATGTCAGCTTTGCTGCATCCGTCATCACCAATTCCCCTCTGTTATTGGTTAAATTATGCCCGAAATGCGCCTGCCCCACCAATGATCTGTCGACACCTTCTTTCTGACCACCTTGCTCAATCCAATCAAGAGAATGGCAATTGAGAACAAACACCAGATTGCAGGCATCTCATTTGGGTTTGAAGTGAGTCCAGCGGCCAGAATGGGGCCAGCCAAAGCATGCACAATCACAAACCGCCACGCGCCATAGACCAAGGGCAACACGAAAGCCGCAAACATATATGTGGGAAACCCCGGATAGATGCCGAAGAAACGTTCAACCGGCACCGTCAAACCGTTATAGGGTACGTCCCATGCAATATGCCAGTCGCCGGATACGGTGCACCAGTGCTCTGCACAAAGTGGGCTGCCCGGTAGACACGTCGCCAGCGCAGGAAGAGGTAAAATTTGCACCAGCATGATGGCAGTCGAAATCGCACAGGCGCTGTAAACCCAGAAACGGACCTTGCGCTTAACTGCTCCGGGAACAAGTTCCAATGTGAAAGCGTTGATGAAGAAGGGCTGCACAGCGATATGTAGATAGGACGCTATCGTCACTGACTGGTTCGCGGTCGTCCCACATTGGTCCAGCTCGATATACCCCCAAACCTGGAGGGCCTCCATTAAGGTGAAGAACCCTAGTGTGATCCAGATCGCAGGGGAGTCCCCCCGCCTGTAAGTCACCACGACAACAGCGCTGCCCAGTGCAACCATGGCGGCCGACGCTTCGACGTTCCAACACATAGCAATCCTCCGACGTGTATCCGCATAACAGTCGGGTTGAATGCCTGATTGATCATTATCAATTGAGGTTTTTGCTTTGGCCTTGTGGTTCGAAACATGTCCCAAGACGAAACGGCAAGATGAAGGGCGGCGCTTCATAAGCCGCATTGCGCGTTTCAGGGTAATCGCCGTGTATAAGCAAACCAAGAACCCTACAGCATCACCCCAAACACACCGCACAACGCTGGAGTGAACTTGGGGGCTAGATCACTTGCAGTCGACCAAGGCAGGATGGCGCAAGTTAAATTCTGCGAAATAATCAAGCGATCTGACCTTTTTTTGACGGATCAGCCAAAGAAGATGCGAAAGCCAATCACTGTAAACGCAATGAAAAAGCATATGACCGCAGCTATAATCCGGATGCGCGCGTAAGGGCCGACCATCGATACAGGGTCGTGGGCGTTCTTTTTTTCTTCGTCCATCATAGGCGTCTGTCCAGTTGGCCAATATGCTATCATAGCGAAGAGGCGTGGCCAGAGTCTGCAAAAACAACCGAGGCCCATTCTTTGCCTAGGTGCAAATTCTTGAAGTCCGAAGGAGACGCAAAACCATGGAAACCATCCGCCCTGACACAGCGCCCCAAGGTGCGGTTCTGGTCATACACTCTTGGTGGGGTTTAACGGATTCGTTTCGCAGGTTCGGATCGTCTCTTGCCGGAAAGGGGTATCTTGTTGGTCTTGCCGATCTATTTGAAGGCCAGACAGCAAACACGCAAGTCGATGCCAGGAAACTTCGGGCCAATCCGCGCCGTATGCCCATGTATAAAAAACTGGGCGCTGATATCGCCTCTCTTTCTGATATGGCGGGTTCAAAAAGGACAAGGATTGGAGTCGTCGGGTTTTCCATGGGGGGACATTGGGCAGTTTGGCTTTCTCAGATACCTCAGTACAATGTTGCGGCAACCATTCTGTACTACGCTGCCCGCGCTGGTGATTTTTCTCATTGTAAGGCGGGTATACTTGCACATTTTGCCTAATCTGACCCATGGGTCAGTACGGCAAGTCGGAAGAACATGGAACGCGCCATTCGAAATTCTGGGTGCGATTATGACGCGTTCGACTATCCGGGAACACAGCATTGGTTTGCAGAATCCGATAGGACCTCAGAATTCGACGCAGACGCCGCAGCTGTGGCAATGGAACGAGACCTGCGACATTTCAAGCAGCAGTTGAAAGCCTGATTAATGACAGCTTTAGGCCAAGGACCACATCAGAGCTTCCTTCACGATTGATCTTTGTCAAACAGCGCGGCGGGCTTCATCGTATCATTTCAGTCTTTCATTGGAGGATTGAATATGACTATCTTCAGCGGCCAAGGCGTAGGCGCAGTTGCTGCTCTTCTTCTGAGCACAACCTTAGGTGCCTTCGCGCAAGATGTCCCCGAGAATGCCAAGATGGGCGAAGCTGAGTTCAATAACTCATGCGCGTCGTGTCATGGCAACGATGCAAAAGGGGCCGGGTTCCTCACGCGTGTGTTCAGAGGGGTCGACCCCGGTGACCTGACGCAGCTTGCCAAAAACAACGACGGTCAGTTTCCTTCCGAAAGAGTACTCGAAGTAATTGATGGGCGTGCCGACGTGCTCGCACATGGTGATCGGAAGATGCCAGTTTGGGGCGAACGCTATTGGGAAACGGCGATGTCAGAGTACGGACCAGAGGAATTCAATGAACAGCGAGCGCAAAACCGCGTGCGTGAACTGGTAGTGTATCTGGAAGCAATTCAGGAATAGACCGAACAGTGATGTTCGGGGCGCGGTCGAGAGTGATCAGTTGGCAGTGGATTACCAGCAAGTGACCATCCTTTGGGGAGGCGCGGTCATGCATCGTGCCGAGGCGTTGCGATGTCCATGCCGTAGTGCTGCAAACACGCTTCCTCGCGCCCGCGCACGACACGCATCCCGCTTAGCGGGCCATGGTGTTCCGTCACGACGGTACACTGTCCTTCGCCCTGCCCGTCTTGTTCAAAATAAACCACAACCCAATCCTTTGTGCGCCCCAGTCGATGCGCACGCGACGTGTTCGAATAAAGCGCCGTGAAATGCCATGGGCCGCGTTCAGTATGCAGAATAGGGAGCCATGCGCTACCTTGCGGGTTGAAACGTCGGGGACGGATCGCAGGCAAAGTACCCGCCTCTGCCTCGACACGGTATTCCTGGTCGACGTCAAGGATTTCAGCAATTGCTGGCGGGGTGGGTGCGGCTATCGCGCTGCGCGGACGGCGGCGCGCTAGGATTTCGGCCAATGCCATCCGGATACCGCCCACCCGCCGCGGTCCTAAACCTTTCAGACCGACCAAGCGGCCATCATGCGCTGCAACTTCAAGGTCTTCGAGTGTTTCAATCCCCAGGGTTTCGTGGATCAGATGTGCCAGATGCGGGCCGATCATCGGGACGGATTGAAATAGCTTTTCAGGGTCAATCGCACCGCGCAGCCGGTCAATCATTGTCAATGAGCCTGTATCAAGCAACTCCTGAATAGCGCGCGCAATCGATGTGCCGATCCTAGGTAGGCCCTCTAACCCGGCGCGGCCATCATCGGCAGAGATCTCACGTAATGGCGTGTCCATGCGCATGATATAAGATGCAGCTTGGCGGTACGCCTGAACCCGGAAACTGTTGGCGCCTTGCTGCTGCAACAGCTCTGCAACCTCGTTCAGTTTTTGGGCAATGTAGCGGTTCTCTTTGGTTTTGTCGGTTTGCACGGCCACGGTTGTCATTGCGCTCCTTGATGTTGCGGGCGACGGATGGGCACCCTGCGATATAGCTAGCTGTTGTCACTGGGTTTGGTTTGACATTGCTCAATCGCGAAGGGCGGCAATCGGGCAGACTAGTTTTCACGAATGTTCGCATTGCAAAGCACCGATCGTCGGGGATTAGCCAGAGAGTTAGCTATGATAAATGCGGGAAACGACGATGGACTGGAAAGCAAGATTTACGCATGATCCAACCAAACCGCTGGCGCAAGGTCACGACAGGGTCATCAGGTATTCCTATGAGACCGACATCGAAGGTGCCTCCAGCATCGGTTTGAGCGAGGTCTGGGATGATAAGCGTGTGGAAATCATTCTCAAGAAACAGCGCCGCGATGGCTCATGGCGCTATCCGTCACGTCGCGCGTCAATGTGGAGGAGAGTCGATTATGATCAGTATGAAACCTTCAGGAAACTGGCGCAGATAGTCGAGAAATACAGATCTACCAAAGAGCATCCAAGTCTGCCCCGAATTGCTGATGAAGGCAGGTTATGAAGACGATCCTCGGCTTCTCAAATCGATGGATTGGTTGTTAGGGTGTCGCCAGAGCGATGGTGGTTGGGCTCTAGCTTTCCGGACGCAGGACTTCAACTTGGAGGCCTTTGACCTGAATTCATCCGCAATATCGTAACCGGGAAGAAACCCAATGTGCTGGAAACCTTCTAGCAGAGCGTCTGTACGCTCCGAAGCAGGCATCTGATTGCGGCACCTTTCCGACAGCGGACAGTCCTCAGGATCCAAAGCAAAAATCTCGTAGCAAAGTTGGCAGATGATCGGACTAAACACACGAGTATCTATTCCATTCTCTGCGCCTTGATCAACGCCCCCAACCTGACCCGCTTGCATTCTTAACGAATGCCCCAGATGTGGCAGAGCTTCGAGATGCTCGTCTTTGGGACTTTGAAGTAACGTGCCATTTCATCATCTGAGAGACCCAGATCGACAAACACTTCAAGGCTTTCTCTTGGTGACGGGCCAAGTGCAGCTACGTGCTTGCGCAATTCCAGGGAGAAGCCTTTGCCCCTTGGGGCCGTCGCAGGTCGACGAACAGCATCGCCCGATTTCAGTTTTTCCATATGGACAGGATTACGACAAACCATTCACAGACCCCCATGCACGAATATCGATTCCAGTGGATTAAAGCTCACAGCTGGATTGATCTGTCGATTGATTAATATCAATGCCAGTAGCGTTTAGATCAATATCGGCAAGGTATTGCTGGCCGCAATCCCGAAATCCGAACACTCTGGTCGTCGGCTTCTGTCAGCGCATTGAGACCCATCAACCGGCCTTTCTATCTGTAAGTGTATTGCCGAACATGGAAACTGCAAAAAAGGAGGTTTGTTCTCAATGGTTTCGCAAAGAATTCTTGTTGTCGATGACGATCCCAAAGTCAGATTGCTGCTGCGTCGCTGCCTGGAAGAGGACGGTCTGGCCGTGTTGGAGGCTGAAACGGAAGAAGATGTAGTCACAACCTTGGAGACCCATGACATCGGGCTGGTAACATTGGATGTCCAGTTGGAGAATGACAACGGATTTGAGATTGCTAGGCGCTTGCGACGGAATAACCAAGTACCGATCATCATGGTGACGGGTCAGGATGATGTTATTGACAGGGTGGTTGGTCTTGAGATTGGTGCGGATGACTACATCACCAAACCGTTCCACGTTCGGGAAGTGCTGGCGCGCGTGAGGGCGGTACTGCGGCGTGATCGCGCTGGTTCCCAGCCTGCCCAGACCAATGACGCACATTCCGCGGACAACATCACGATACATTCATTCGACGGGATGGTGGCTCGGTTCGATCAATTCGAACTGCTTGACCGGACTGGCGAGGTTGTAAATCTGACAATTGGAGAATTCCGGCTGCTCAACGTTTTTCTGCAAAACCCAAAGCACGTTTTGTCGCGTGATCACTTGATGGACCTTCTGAATGGCACGGACTGGTCTCCGCTTGATCGCACCATCGACAATCAGATCGCGCGTCTACGCCGGAAGATCGAGCGTAAACCAAGCGCGCCTATGCTAATTAAGGCGGTCCGTGGGATCGGCTACATATTCACCGCTGACGTCGAAACATCATAGCGTGCTTCCGTCCAACAGCTCGCGTAAAGTGCGCGCCAATTCCTTCATACCGTAGGGTTTGCGTAATATCCTATGGTCAGTCTTGGCAGACTCCGGATCGCGTGGCTCGACCCCTTTGGCATAACCAGTGGCCAGCAGGATTTTCAGGTCCGGTCGCAACGCGAGCGCCTGATCGGCGACGTCAAAACCAGTCATACCGCCGGGCATCACGACGTCGGACAGGACGAGATCAATATCGTCTTGCCGTTTCAGAATTCCCATCGCTTTTGGACCATTCGTTGCCGCAACAACCTGATATCCCAGCTCTTCGAGACGGGTGACTGTCAAGCGCAAGACCTTTGGGTCATCCTCGACCACAAGGATTGTCTCACCCACCGACCCAGAGATATTTGCTAATTTTGCACTCTCCTCTCCCGCCTCCGCCTCAGCAACAGTTGGCAAGAACAGGTTGACGGTCGTGCCTTGCCCAACCTCACTGTAGATTACAACATGGCCGCCCGATTGCTTTGCAAAACCATATACCATGCTGAGCCCCAGACCAGATCCGGCGCCCGGTCCCTTCGTGGTGAAGAAGGGCTCAAACACCTGGGATTGCGTCTGAGGTGTCATCCCGACGCCCGTATCCGTCACAGACAAGCACACATAATCCCCCGGCGTCACATCGACCTGCGCGGCGGCATAGTCAGCATCAAGTGCAACATTGCGGGTTTCAACTATGAGCTTTCCGCCATCCGGCATCGCGTCGCGCGCATTGATTGCCAGATTGAGAATGGCGCTTTCGATCTGTCCGGGATCGGCCAAGGTAGCACGCAAGTTATCCGCCAGACTGGTTTCGATGCTGATTTGTTCATCAAGTGTACGTTCAAGGATCGGAAGCATCGTCTTCACAAGGTCGTTCAAGGCCACATGCTCCGGCGCGAGGGACTGACTTCTCGAAAAGGAAAGCAACTGACTGGTAAGCGCGGCGCCAAGATTGGACGCCTCCAATGCCTCATTAATCAGTTCATGCAGTTTGGTGTCGTCGGTGCGCATCTCAAGCAGTTCAAGATTGCCGATTACAACCGTTAGAAGATTGTTAAAGTCATGCGCCAGCCCGCCGGTCAACTGCCCGACCGCCTCCATCTTTTGGGCGCGTTGCAGTTCGGCTTGTCGCTTTTTGTCCATGGTGAGATCGTGAATGATCCCCAGAAAATGGCGCGCGCGGTCCAGCTCCAACTCGGACACCGTCAGGCGGATCGGGACGCGCGAACCATCCTTGCGCCCGGCATCCATTTCGCGTCCAACACCAATGATCTTCTTTTCGCCGGTCTTGATATAATGCTCTAGATAGCCATCGTGCCTGCTTCGGTCAGGCTCTGGCATCAGCATATTGACGTTTTGACCAAGCACCTCTTCAGCTTTGTACCCGAAAATCTCTTCTGCACCGGGGCTGAACGTGCCGACAATGCCATGTTCATCAATGGTCAAGATAGCCTCGGGTGCGGCGTCAAGAATAGCGCTGAGCCGTGCCTCGCGGTCGAGAATCGCCTGTTGCGCGGAGTTCTTGTCGGTCACATCTTCCACGGCGAGCAGGATGCTCTCTTCACCCTCTGGGCGGCCCACGATCCTGCGCGCGTTCAGGACCATGTCCCGTGGACCAAGATCGCCAGCGTCCAATGTCAGATCGAAAGCCTCTACTGTTGTTTGCTCGGGCAAAACAGTTTCCATCAGCTGGCGAAGCTGCGGCACATCCCACTGCCGGTTTTGGATCGAAAACAAGTTCTTTCCGATGACGTCCACTGCGGCCGTCGCGAATATACGACTGAACGACCGGCTGGCTGAGAGGATTTTGAACGTTGCATCAAGCACAAGCATGGGTTCACGCACTGTGCTGATAACGCTCTCTGCAAATTCTCGGGCGGTGGCGGTCTCGCTTTGCAAGGCCTTAAGCTCCGACACTTCGGAAAACGTCACCGCAACGCCGTCAATTACGCCGCTTTGCGTGCGGTAAGGAAGGATACGGCGAACGAACCACCGTCCGTCGTCGCCTTCAACTTCGCATTCTACTGAGACGAGGGTTTCAAGCACGTCTTCTGCGTCTTTGAGCAGTTCCGGGTCCTTGACCCTGCTGGTAATGTCGCTGAAGGATCGCCCGATGTCCTTGCTGATAAGGTTGAACAACTCACGTGTCGCTGGTGTAAAACGCATGATCTTGAACTCGCTGTCCAGAAACAGCGTTGCAATGCCCGAACTGGACAGCAAATTGTTCAAATCATCCGACAACCGCCGTTCATCTTCGACCTTTTGCTGAAGCTGGGTGTTAAGCGTCGTCAGCTCTTCATTTAGGGACTGCAACTCTTCCTTGGAGGTCTCAAGTTCTTCGTTTGTCGACTGGAACTCCTCGTTCATCGACATGGCTTCTTCGTTGACGGCCTTCAACTCTTCGGTGGACAATTCATAGTCGCGGATCGTTGTGCGTAAATCAGCACGCGTGGTTTCAAGTTCCTGCTCTAGTTGACGGTTCACTTCTGCGTTCGGTTCATCAGAGGCTGGAACAACCGCAGTCACTGGCTCATCAGCGAAGGTCACCAGAAGCAACTCAGCTTCATCGAGCGACACCGGATGCACCTGAATGGTCACACCAACCCTGTCACCACCGTGCGTGATTGTGGCGCGCTCCTTGGCCATCGCCTCTTGCGTCCGCGCCGTCCGAATGGCCCTGCTTAAGCGCGCGCGCAGTCCCTGCCGTGCCATGGCCAACAAATCACGGCTTGTTTCGCCCGATGGCACCCTGAGGTATTTGTCCGTTGCGCCCTCAAGATACAGCGCTTCGGACTGGGCGTTAATCAGGACTGCTGCCGGGGCGTAGTGTTGCACCAGAAGACTTTGGCTTAGCTCCGCCAACTTGTTGCCAGCGGCTTGGTACTGACTGCGCGTTGGAACAAGACCGGCATTAGCGTATCGGCGTTGCGCAATCGGGAAATCGAACGCGCGGCTGCGCGTGGTGCCGACGCGTTTGTAAACGCGGTATTTCTTTGACAGCGGCTCAAAAAGACTGTCGTGGTTGCCAGTCGTTTCTGACATGCCCAGAAACAGAGCACCGCCATCATTGAGCGCAAAGTGAAACATCTGCATAATCCGCTCCTGCGCATCGGGCGTCAGATAGATCATCAGATTGCGGCACGAGATCAGATCAAGCTTCGAGAAAGGCGCATCAGCCAAGATGTTCTGGTTGGCAAAGACAACTGCATCACGCAACTCTGGCGTCACGCGGTAACTGTGATCTTCCTTGGTGAAAAACCGCTTCAAGCGTGCAGGAGAGACATCTTCAGAGATAGAGTCCGGATATACGCCGTTCCGCGCGACTGTCAGCGCCCGTTCATCAACATCCGAGGCAAAAACCTGCAATTTCACATCTTTGCGGAGGGTCGATATTTTTTCAATGACAAGCATCGCCAGCGAATAGACTTCTTCGCCTGTGGCGCACCCCGGCACCCAAATCCGGACCGGGTGCCCTGCATCATGCGATTTGACCAATTCATCAAGCACCGTCTTTTCAAGGTAGTCAAAAGCATCAGGATCGCGGAAGAAGGACGTTACGCTGATAAGAAGATCAGCACAGAGGTTCTGCGCCTCTTCGGCCGAGTCTTTCAAAAGAGCGAGGTAATCACCCGAATTCTCCATGTGTCGTAGCGCCATCCGCCGTTCGATCCGACGCAGCAACGTGCCATCCTTGTAAAGATCGAAATTAATCGGGGAATGCGCCTTTAGAACGGCGATGATCTGGTCCAACGAGCCCTTGGCATTCTCACCAAGCACCTTCTTGGCCTTGCCATTCTGAACGAATGGATGCCGCACGTAGTTGGTGATGATGTCCGGCATCTCTGCAACTGCGACAACGTGATCGGCCGCCCCTGTCGCAATCGCACTGCGCGGCATCCCATCATGTGATGCCTCGGACGGATCTTGCACCAGCACAATGCCACCCTGTTCCTTAATCTCGCGAATGGCTGCTGATCCATCGCTGCCGGTGCCCGACAGGATCACTGCGATGGCGTTCTGACCCAAATCCTTGGCCAAAGACCTTAGGAATAAATCAATCGGCAGGCGTGTGCCGCGACGGTCAGTTGGCTCCGAAAGGTGCAAAACCCCGTTCTTGATTTCCAGATAACTGTTTGGGGGAATGACGTATACATGATTTGCCTGCACCGGCGTCTGATCCACGGCCAGCACCACAGGCATGGCCGTGTGGTTAGCCAAAAGATCCGCCATCAGGCTTTTGTGGTCCGGATCGACATGATGGACCAAGACTAACGCTGCGCCAGTGTCAGACGGAGCGGCGTCAAGAAAGGCGCTGTAGGCTTGAAGGCCGCCTGCAGAGGCACCTAGGCCAACAACAGGGATAGCAACGTCAACCTTTGCCGCTGCCTTCGGCTTTGCGACCGTTGCACGGGCTGGCTTAGTTTTGCTTTTTACCGCAGGTTTTGATGTCTTACGCGCCATATCGTCTCAAATTTCTGCCCAAAAGGCTCGTATTGCAGTTTTGATGCAAGACGACCATGTGATTTGCGTCACCAGTGTTCCAAGGAAACCGCCTCGGCGCAAATTAGTAAAGGAAAACCGGAGTGTGACGATTGACAGATATCAATGCTGCAGGGGGTTGGGTGACGTATATTTTGAGTCGTATTTTAGCCAGTTATATTAATCTTCTGCGCATCCCTTTCGCCTTCTTTGTATGGCTAGGGATGCGTAATTCTGCACTTTTTGCATAAGAGTTACTGCTCAGTTCTGCAAATTCGGAAAGGTCACTGCTCGGAAGGATGACTGATGGTTTTGGAAGCGGCGCTAAGAGAGAAACACCCATCCTCGCCCGTGGATGCACTCTCTGATCTGAGAAATGTTGGTCCAGTGACACGCAAAAACTTCCGTTTGCTGGAAATCGAGACGCTGGAGCAGTTGGCAGCTCAGAACGCCGATGATCTTTTCCGAAGGCTGAGCGAAATGCGCGGTGAACGCGTCGATCCATGCGTGCATGACATATTCGGCGCCACGATCCATCAAGCGCGCACTGGTAATGCTCTGCCATGGTGGCACTTCTCAGGCGCCCGAAAAAAGCGACAAAAGGCCGGTACGTTTCCGAAGTCGTATCAAGACGCTAGGCGGAGGTAAAAGTGCATCCTTACTTGGCAACTAGACGGCGCGTTCTACAAGTGACCTATCAACGCTACTTGGAAGCAGAACGGGCTTGGAATGAAGCAACCAGTGAGATGAAAGCTTGGTTTCCTACGGCCAATCAACCCAGTTGTTTGATGATCGGAAGTCCCGGCTCACCGATAAGGCGCCTGTATCAGCAGCGCGAGCGGGCTGTACGTCAGCTCGAAATCGCACGTTTGAAGCTTGAGGTGGCAAGAGAGCGATTGGTTGGACAACACCAAATATCAGATGCGCCACATATCCTTTTTCTGTGCACCCCAACCACTGACTAACCATCTTGATTAACCTCGGTCATATGGCGTCTCCCTTCATGACGGGCCCCAAGTGTGGCCACCCGGCCAAATCCTATATTTTGTACATCCATTAAGCGCTGACGTCAGACCCATGACACCGCATAATTCATGTCTGATGAACATAAGTACCTGGCGCTTTGCAGAGTTGCTGCGCCCCGCTGGCGCCAAGTGGAGGCGGCTTACCCGGTGAACTGCTCCGCTCTGCCAACCATGAAGCATACTCTGGCCACCAAGATCCCGGCTCGGGATCGTACTGCGCAAGCCAGCGGTCCGGCCCAATGTAATGCGCGCCTGCTGAGCGATGTGCGATGCGAAACTGCCGTCCCTGATGGCCCGGTTCGCTGATGATTCCACCGTTATGACCACCGCTGGTCAAAACAAAGGTCAGGTCGCAATCGGTAAATAGCTTGGTCTTATAGACCGACCGCCATGGCGCGATATGGTCCTTTTCAGTGGCGATTACGAACATGGGCAGGTTGATATCTTTCAAAGCGATCACCCGCCCCTCTACCGCGAA
>Ga0115563_1002017_pt1 | contig 15240 bp, 10 predicted proteins | sample COGITO_mtgs_1105_2_FD_87198 | JGI IMG/M metagenome (GOLD analysis project Ga0115563, IMG submission 87198) | Pelagic marine microbial communities from North Sea - COGITO_mtgs_110519 | ecosystem: Environmental > Aquatic > Marine > Epipelagic | place: Germany:Helgoland, sampling site Kabeltonne...
AACGTGCAGATGGAAGTAACGTTGATTCACCCGATTGCGATGGAAGAAGGTCTTCGTTTTGCAATTCGTGAAGGCGGCCGTACTGTTGGCGCTGGTGTTGTAGCTAAGATTATCGAGTAATAGTTACACAGAGTCTGAAGCGCAAAGCCGAGGCATCTTGATGTCTCGGCTTAGCTGTCAGATAGGGAAAGCAATAAAAGTAACGCCGTAAAAGTTTAGAAGGCCAGTAGTTCAATTGGTAGAGCACCGGTCTCCAAAACCGGCTGTTGGGGGTTCGAGTCCCTCCTGGCCTGCCATTTTAAAAGCTTGGGAAATAACTTCGCATGAGTGTTGTAACAGACGAAAAACAGTTCCGACTAGACGGCCTCAAGTGGCTTGTCACGTTGTTGCTCGTGGGCGGTGCCATTTATGCTAATTGGTATTTCTCAGCAGAATCCGCACTTTACCGTGTTATCGGGTTGGTGTTAGTTTTAGTGATTGCGGCCTTTGTCGCATCGAAGACAGAAAAAGGTGCGGCTACTATCGAGCTGGCTATCGGTGCTCGCACTGAATGGCGCAAGGTTGTGTGGCCTACCAAGCAGGAGCGGAACCAGACAACGTTGATCGTTGTTGCGGTTATTTTATTGATGGCATTAATTTTGTGGGGTATTGATTCTCTGCTGAGTTATTTCGCCTCACTGATAATGGGCTAGGAGATAGCATGTCGATGCGATGGTATGTGGTACATGCTTACTCGGGCTACGAGAAGAAAGTTGCGCTAGCGATCCAAGATCGTGTGGCAATGCATAACTTGGGCGACCGATTTGGCGAGATATTAGTGCCAACTGAAGAAGTTGTTGAGATGAGAGCCGGCCAGAAGCGCACCAGTGAGCGTATGTTTTTCCCAGGCTACGTCTTGGTACAGATGGAATTAGATGATGATACCTGGCACCTCATTAAAGAGACGCCGCGTGTTATGGGCTTTATCGGCGGTAAGGCGGACAAGCCTGCTGCAATTACCGATAAAGAAGCCGACCTGATCTTGCGACGCGTGCAGGATTCTGGCGAAGCGCCACGACCCAAGACATTGTTTGAGCCAGGTGAAATGGTTCGCGTTACCGATGGTCCGTTTAATGACTTTAACGGTAATGTTGAAGAAGTTAATTACGAGAAGAGCAAGCTCCGCGTTGCCGTGTCGATCTTTGGTCGATCAACGCCAGTTGAGTTGGACTTTACTCAGGTCGAAAAAGCCTAGTAAAAATTATTTGATAGGCCTGTAATTCAGCAGGCGTATCGGGGAGCCAGTGAAGGATTGTTACTACCCTAGGTAGTTTGAATCTGGAGGCGCTAATACCCACCAGTGGAGAAGAAAGATGGCTAAGAAAGTAACGGCTTATATTAAGCTGCAAGTGCCTGCCGGTCAGGCCAATCCAAGTCCACCAGTTGGTCCAGCATTGGGTCAGCACGGTGTAAACATCATGGAATTCTGTAAAGGTTTCAACGCTCAGACTCAAGGCATCGAAGCAGGCGCACCTGTACCAGTAGTTATTACTGTCTATGGCGATCGCAGTTTCACCTTTGAGATGAAAACTCCACCCGCATCTTATCTTTTAAAGAAAGCTGCTGGTTTGAAGAGTGGTTCTGGTCGACCTAACACTGAGAAAGTGGGCAAGGTGACTCGAGCGCAGTTGGAAGACATCGTAAAAACAAAAGAACCTGATCTGACAGCGGCAAGTCTTGACGCTGCAGTTCGCACCATTGCCGGGTCAGCCCGTTCAATGGGCATCGAAACGGAGGGCGTGTAAATGGCCAAGTTATCCAAGCGCGTTCGTGCGATAAATGAAAAAGTAGAAGCTGGCAAGGTCTATCAGGTGACAGAAGCACTTGATCTGCTAAAAGAGCTGTCTACTGTTAAGTTTCCTGAGACCGTCGATGTTGCTATTAACCTCGGTATTGATCCTCGTAAATCTGACCAGGTAGTGCGTGGTGCAACCACATTACCTAATGGTTCTGGTAAAGCAGTCCGCGTCTGTGTATTTGCCCAGGGCGACGCAGCAGAAGCGGCTAAGGCTGCAGGTGCTGAGTTTGTTGGTATGGACGAGCTAGCTGAAGAAGTTAAAGGCGGCATGATGGCGTTTGACGTCGTAATCGCTGCTCCTGACGCAATGCGCGTTGTGGGTTTGCTGGGTAAGGTTCTTGGTCCACGTGGCCTGATGCCTAACCCTAAGTCTGGCACAGTTACGCCAGACGTAGCGACTGCAGTTAACAATGCTAAAGCAGGACAGGTACGTTTTCGTGCCGACAAGAGCGGCATTGTTCACGGCGGCATCGGCATCGTTAGTTTTGATGCGTCTGCATTGAAGCAAAATCTTGAGGCATTGATGGTTGATTTGGCGAAAGCCAAGCCTGCATCTGCCAAGGGTATCTACATAAAGAAGATTACAGTTTCTTCGACTATGGGTCCCGGTTTAGTTATTGATCAGAGCTCATTGGGCGAATGATCGGTCGGTGACGTAAGTCACCACAAAGGCTTTGGGGTCCGAGCTAGCCGTTAAACGCTAGCTTGGGTCGTTAAAGACCGTAGGTTCCCGAAAGGGGTTAATAATTGGTAGTGCAGTATTGCTGACAGTTTCCTACGCAGGCGGTGAACCCGGTACAGATTTTTGAACTGGTAATTATTCACCTAGGTGGTCGGTGTTAAACCCGACTGTAACTCAGGTAAATCGAGGAGATTTATCGTGGCATTGAATCTCGATGATAAAAAAGCAATTGTTGCTGAAGTAAACGAGACAGCCGCTCAGGCACTAAGCCTGGTGATTGCTGACGCCCGTGGCGTTGACGTAACCGATATGAATGCTCTACGTGCTAAGGCACGTGCTGAGAACGTGCAATTGCGCGTTATCCGCAACACCTTAGCTAAGCGTGCATTCGCAGAAACTGACTACGCTTGCGTAGAAGATGTTTTGGTCGGTCCGTCATTGTTTGCTTTCTCTATGGAAGATCCAGGTGCAGCAGCGCGTTTATTCAAAGACTTCGCGAAAGAAAACGAAGCATTTGAAGTGAAGGCGTTGTCGGTCAGTGGTCAACTGCTTGATAAGGGTCAAATTGACATCCTTGCTAGCTTACCAACTCTACATGAGGCTCTTGGTATGTTGGCTGGCGTTACATTGGCTCCGGTTACTAAGTTGGTTCGTACTCTTAATGAGATACCAACGAAGACAACCCGTGCAGTAGCAGCAGTTCGTGATGCAAAGGAAGCCGCATAAGCGTCTTCATAACAAATAGATAAAACATTAGGAGGCCCAAAATGGCCCTATCAAACGAAGATATTTTAAACGCAATCGCTGAAATGAGCGTAATGGATGTTGTTGAATTAGTAAGCGCTATGGAAGAGAAGTTCGGCGTTTCTGCAGCTGCTGCAGTTGCAGCTCCTGCTGCTGCCGCTGGTGGTGAAGCCGCTGCTGAAGAGCAGACTGAATTTGACGTAGTATTGTCTGCAGTTGGCGAAAAGAAAGTAAACGTGATTAAAGCAGTTCGCGCAATTACTGGTCTTGGCCTGAAAGAAGCAAAAGAGCTAGTTGACGGAGCACCTTCTACTATTAAAGAAGGCGCATCGAAAGCTGATGCTGACGACGCTAAGAAACAATTGGATGAAGCTGGCGCAACTGCTGAACTTAAGTAAGTTTACAGTGCTAGTGGCCTGATTTATCAGGTTGGGCTGAAGGGGTTTTCCCTTCGGCCCTTTCCTGCTTGTAAATACGGGAAGTTACAAGCAGAGCAAGCTTGAGAATAGTCTCAAGATTGGTATGTCCCAATCAAAGTTAATACCGAGGAATGCAAATGGCTTACTCCTTCACTGAGAAGAAACGGATCCGCAAAAATTTTGGCAAGTTGCCAGATGTTATGGATCTGCCGTATTTACTGGCAATTCAGCTTGATTCCTACAAAAATTTTACGCAGACGGGTGTTAAGGTCGAAGACCGCAAGAACACCGGTTTGCACGCTGCGCTCAACTCGATCTTTCCGATCGTTGGTTATTCTGGGCACGCAGCCTTAGAGTATGTCGATTATGTCCTAGGCAAACCTGCCTTTGATGTTGAAGAGTGTAAGCTCCGCGGCGTTACTTTCTCAGTACCTTTAAGAGTTCGCGTTCGCCTTGTTATTTACGACAAAGAGTCGACTAACAAAGCGATTAAAGATATTCGTGAGCAAGAAGTGTATCTGGGCGAAATCCCGCTGATGACTGGCAACGGTACCTTTATCATTAATGGTACTGAGCGTGTAATCGTGTCTCAGCTACACAGATCACCTGGCGTTATATTCGATCACGATAAGGGCAAGACCCATTCGTCCGGCAAACTCCTCTACACAGCGCGCGTGATTCCTTACCGCGGCTCTTGGTTGGACTTTGAATTTGATCCGAAAGATCTGCTTTATGTACGTATCGATCGCCGTCGCAAGCTACCAGCAACTATTTTGCTGCGCGCTCTCGGTTACAACTCAGAAGAAATTCTTGAGAAGTTCTTCGACACCAGCGTATTTCATTATAAGAAAGAAGTATTTACCTTGGAATTGGATCCTGAGCGTCTACGTGGTGAGATCGCCGCATTCGACATTACAGATAAGAAAGGTACCGTGGTTGTTGAGAAGGGTCGTCGTATTACTGCCCGTCATATCCGCGAGCTAGAAAAAGGTAAGGTCACCACGCTAGAAGTTACTCCCGAGTACATGTTGGGTCTGGCTTTGGCGAAAGATGTTGCCGATCCTAAGACTGGCGAATTGTTGCTCGAGTGTAATACCGAGCTGACAGAAGAAAATCTGGCCCTTATTATTGAAGCCGGCATTAAGTCTGTTGAAACCCTATACACCAACGATCTGGATTGCGGTCCGTTTATCTCTGATACGTTGCGTGCTGATCCGTCACGAACTCAGCTGGAAGCGCTGGTAGAAATCTACCGCATGATGCGTCCTGGTGAGCCACCGACTAAAGAGTCAGCCGAGAACCTGTTCTACAACCTGTTCTTCAATCTAGAGCGTTATGACCTGTCTTCGGTAGGCCGTATGAAGTTTAACCGTCGCTTGGATCGTGAAGCTGAAGAAGGCGCAGGCGTGCTTTATGACGAGCGCTACTTCTCCATGCAGAAGACTGACGAAGCCAAAGAATTGCACGAGCAATTCGGCGATGCGTCTGACATCTCTGATGTAATGAAGACATTGATTCATATTCGAAACGGTAAGGGCTCGGTTGATGATATCGATCACCTGGGTAACCGTCGTATTCGCTCTGTTGGCGAAATGGCTGAAAACCAATTCCGTGTTGGTCTAGTACGTGTTGAACGTGCGGTTAAAGAGCGTCTGGGTGTTGCTGAATCTGAAGGCCTAATGCCTCAGGATCTAGTTAATGCCAAGCCTGTTGCTGCTGCCATGAAAGAGTTCTTTGGCTCAAGCCAGCTCTCTCAGTTTATGGATCAGAACAACCCGCTGTCAGAAATTACGCACAAACGTCGTGTTTCAGCCCTAGGGCCCGGTGGTCTTACCCGTGAGCGTGCAGGCTTTGAAGTCCGTGACGTACACCCGACTCACTACGGTCGAGTATGCCCAATTGAGACTCCTGAAGGACCAAACATTGGCCTGATCAACTCATTGGCAACCTACGCGCGTACTAACAGCTACGGCTTTATTGAAACACCCTACCGTAAGATTATTGACGGCAAGGTAACCGCAGAGATCGAGTTCCTTTCAGCGATCAATGAGTCTCAGTATGTTATTGCACAGGCTTCTGCAAAAATAAACAAGAAAGACGAATTTGCAGAAGACATGGTGGCCGTGCGTCACCAAAATGAATTCACCGTTAAGCCTCCCGAAGATATTGATTACATGGACGTGTCACCACGCCAGGTAGTATCGGTAGCAGCCTCGTTGATTCCATTCCTTGAGCACGATGATGCAAACAGGGCCCTGATGGGTTCGAACATGCAACGTCAGGCCGTTCCAACTCTGCGCGCAGAAGCACCTTTAGTTGGCACTGGTATTGAGCGCACTGTAGCCAGTGATTCCGGTGTTTGTAAGGTTGCCAAACGTGGCGGCCTTATTGAGAGTGTTGATGCTGGTCGTATTGTTGTTCGTGTCAGTGATGAAGAAACAGCCTCTGGTGATGCGGGTGTAGATATCTACAACCTCACTAAGTACACCAGATCTAACCAGAACACCTGTATCAATCAGCGTCCTATCGTAAAGAAAGGCGATATTATCTCCCGTGGAGACGTATTGGCTGATGGTCCTTCGGTTGATCTGGGCGAGCTGGCTCTTGGGCAGAATATGCGCATCGCATTTATGCCTTGGAACGGTTACAACTTCGAAGATTCGATTCTGATCTCTGAGCGTGTTGTTCAGGAAGATCGCTTCACCACTATCCACATTCAGGAACTGACTTGCGTTGCTCGCGACACTAAGTTGGGCTCTGAAGACATTACTGCCGACATTCCAAATGTTGGTGAAGTAGCGCTGGCCCGTCTCGATGAGTCAGGTATTGTGCATATTGGTGCAGAGGTTTCTGCCGGTGATATTTTGGTTGGCAAGGTAACGCCTAAGGGCGAAACCCAGCTTACGCCGGAAGAAAAACTATTGCGTGCCATTTTCGGTGAAAAAGCGTCTGACGTTAAAGACACTTCCCTACGTGTTCCAAGCAGCATCAAGGGTACTGTTATTAATGTTCAGGTGTTTACTCGCGATGGCTTGGACAAAGATCAGCGCTCTCTGGACATCGAGAAAACTGAGCTTGACCAGTATCGTAAAGATTTAAACGACGAGTACCGCATTGTTGAAAATGCCACACTCGGTCGTTTGTTTACCTCTTTGGTAGGCGGCAAAGTAAGCAAGGCTGCCGGTCTTAAAAAGGGCGAGACATTAACTGCTGAAGCAGTTGCCGAATACAGCACCGATGATTGGTTTGCTATCCGCATGGAAAAAGCGGCTTTCAACGACCTGATTGGTGCAGCGCAAACTCAGCTTGGCGAGCGTCGTATTGATCTCGACGATCGTTTTGAAGAGAAGCGTGGCAAGTTGCAGAGCGGTGATGATTTAGCACCTGGCGTACTGAAAACCGTTAAGGTTTATCTGGCCGTTAAGCGTCGTATTCAGCCTGGTGACAAGATGGCTGGTCGTCACGGTAACAAAGGTGTTATCTCGGTAATTAAACCTATTGAAGACATGCCTTACGATGAACAGGGCGAACCAGTTGATATCGTGCTCAACCCGCTAGGTGTTCCATCGCGAATGAACGTTGGTCAGGTACTTGAAACCCATATGGGTATGGCTGCTAAAGGTCTGGGTGTTAAAATTGACGCCATGATCAAAGCACAGTCTAAAGCTGCTGAGATTCGTAAATTCTTGCAAGAAATCTATGACGTAGGCGATACCGTTTACGGCACCGATCTGAAAGAACTGAGTGATGGTGAAGTTCTTGAGTTAGCCTCCAACTTACGTAAAGGTGTGCCAATTGCGACGCCAGTATTTGACGGCGCTCACGAAGTAGAGCTGAAGAAAATGCTCGTGTTAGCTGGTTTGAATGAAAGTGGTCAAACTGAACTTTACGATGGTCGCACAGGCGATAAGTTTGAACGTCCTGTTACTGTTGGCTACATGTACATGCTCAAGCTTAACCACTTGGTAGACGACAAGATGCACGCTCGTTCAACCGGTTCTTACAGCTTGGTTACTCAGCAGCCGCTGGGTGGTAAGGCACAGTTTGGTGGGCAGCGATTTGGTGAGATGGAAGTATGGGCGTTGGAGGCATATGGTGCCGCTTACACGTTGCAGGAAATGCTTACCGTTAAGTCCGATGATGTTGCAGGTCGAACCAAGATGTATAAAAACATCGTGGATGGCGATCACCGAATGGAGCCTGGCATGCCAGAGTCATTCAACGTGTTGGTTAAAGAGGTGCGCTCACTCGGCATCAACATGGAATTGGAAAACGAATAAGCGCTGTATTGCTTAATAATGGCCGGGGCGAACAATCGCCTCGGCAAACCCAGTTACTGGAGGAAAAGCCTTGAAGGATTTAGTCAACCTACTCAAGCAGCAAGAACAAAATACTGAATTCGATAATATTCGAATCGGTCTCTCATCGCCTGAAATGATCCGCTCTTGGTCATTTGGTGAAGTTAAAAAGCCTGAGACCATCAACTACCGTACCTTCAAGCCTGAGCGCGAAGGTCTTTTCTGTGCCAAAATTTTTGGACCCGTAAAAGACTACGAGTGCCTGTGCGGAAAGTACAAGCGTATGAAGCATCGCGGCATTGTCTGCGAGAAATGTGGTGTTGAAGTAACACTCACAAAAGTACGTCGTGAGCGCATGGGTCACATTGAACTGGCCTGTCCAGTTGCTCACATCTGGTTCCTTAAGTCTCTGCCATCGCGCATTGGTTTAATGCTAGATATGACATTGCGTGAAATTGAACGCGTACTGTATTTCGAATCCTTTGTTGTTACCGAACCTGGTATGACAACCTTGGAAAAAGGTCAGTTACTGACCGACGAAGAATACTTTGAATCTCTCGAAGAGTTCGGTGACGAGTTCACTGCAACCATGGGTGCCGAAGCAATTCAGGCACTGCTTAAAGAGATTATTCTCGAAGACGAGATTGCGGATATCCGTGAGGAAATCCCCAACACTAAGTCTGAGACCAAGATTAAGAAATTTTCTAAGCGTCTTAAGTTACTAGAAGCGTTTCATGGTTCCGGCAATAAGCCAGAGTGGATGGTGCTGCAAGCACTGCCAGTTCTGCCACCAGATCTACGTCCCCTAGTACCTCTAGATGGCGGTCGTTTTGCGACCTCAGATCTCAATGATCTGTACCGTCGAGTGATCAACCGTAACAACCGTTTAAAGCGTCTGTTAGAACTTAGTGCGCCAGATATTATCGTGCGTAACGAAAAGCGTATGCTCCAGGAATCTGTCGATGCATTGCTTGATAACGGTCGTCGCGGTCGTGCTATTACCGGTTCTAACAAGCGCCCATTAAAATCTCTTGCCGATATGATTAAAGGTAAGCAGGGTCGTTTCCGTCAGAACTTGCTGGGTAAGCGAGTTGATTACTCTGGCCGTTCTGTAATTGTTGTTGGTCCTACTCTTAGATTGCACCAATGTGGTCTGCCTAAGCGTATGGCACTGGAATTGTTTAAGCCGTTTATCTTCAGTAAATTAGAGTTGCGCGGTTTGGCGACGACAATTAAAGCGGCCAAGAAAATGGTCGAGCGTGAAGAGCCAGTGGTTTGGGATATTCTCGACGATGTTATTCGCGAGCATCCAGTGCTGCTTAACCGTGCACCCACACTTCACCGTCTTGGTATTCAGGCCTTTGAACCAGTGCTGATTGAAGGTAAAGCGATTCAGTTACACCCATTAGTCTGTGCGGCCTACAACGCCGATTTCGATGGCGATCAGATGGCAGTACACGTGCCGCTGACTATTGAAGCGCAGATGGAGTCTCGTGCTCTGATGATGTCGACCAACAACATTCTGTCACCCGCTTCTGGTGAGCCGATTATTGTTCCGTCTCAGGATGTTGTCTTGGGTCTTTATTATATGACTCGTGACCGAGTGAACGCGCTTGGTGAAGGCATGGTATTTGCCGATACTCGCGAAGTTTCTCGTGCCTATGCGACTGGCGCTGCTGATTTGCAGGCCCGCATCAAGTTGCGTATCAACGAAGTATTGGTTGATGAAGTAACCGGCGAGCGTACTGAAGATCGTAGAATAGTAGACACCACTGTTGGTCGTGCGCTGTTGTGGGAAGTTGTTCCTGCAGGCTTACCGTTTGAATTGGTTAACAAGCCAATGGTTAAGAAAGCAATCTCTACCGTTATCAACGAGTGCTACCGTCGTGTTGGTTTGAAAGAGACAGTTATCTTTGCTGATCAGCTGATGTACACCGGGTTTAACTACTCAACGCGCTCAGGCGTTTCTATCGGCGTTAACGACTTCGTTATTCCCGATGATAAGCATGAGATTATCTCTGGTGCCGAAGATCAGGTTCGCGAAATTGAAAGCCAGTTCGCGTCCGGTCTTGTTACCCAGGGTGAAAAATATAACAAGGTTATCGATATTTGGTCTCAGGCCAATGACCGTGTAGCCAAGTCGATGATGAAAGGCATCAGCACCGAGATGGTAATTAACAAAGACGGCGTGGAAGAGCAGCAAGATTCTTTCAACTCTGTATTTGTAATGGCCGACTCTGGCGCTCGTGGTAGCCCAGCTCAGATTCGTCAGCTAGCGGGTATGCGTGGTCTGATGGCGCGTCCAGATGGTTCAATTATCGAAACGCCTATTACGGCAAACTTCCGTGAAGGACTGAGCGTACTTCAGTACTTTATCTCCACTCACGGAGCGCGAAAAGGATTGGCGGATACCGCACTGAAGACAGCTAACTCCGGTTACCTGACTCGTCGTTTGGTTGATGTTTCCCAGGACGTGGTAGTAACAGAAGTTGACTGTGGTACGACTGAAGGCTTGTTGATGGCACCAGTTATTGAGGGTGGTGACATCATCTCCTCACTGGGCGATCGAATCCTAGGTCGAATTGTTGCACAGGATGTATTGAAGCCTGGCAGTGAAGAAATTGCAGTGCCTGCTGGCACTATGATTGACGAGCAATGGGTCGTGCGCATCGAATCGATGAGCATTGACGAAGTTATTGTGCGCTCGCCAATTACCTGTGAAGTTTCACATGGTATCTGTTCTTCTTGTTACGGACGTGATCTGGCTCGTGGACACCGTGTTAACCAAGGCGAGGCAGTAGGTGTTATTGCTGCTCAGTCAATTGGTGAGCCCGGTACCCAGCTAACGATGCGTACCTTCCACATTGGTGGAGCGGCATCGCGAGCCTCTGCGGTTGATAGCGTGAAAGTTAAGCAAGACGGTACTATTCGTCTGGTTAACCTCAAGACTGTGCAGAACAAAGACAAAAATCTGGTCGCTGTATCTCGATCTGGTGAATTGGCCATTGCCGATGAAAACGGACGTGAGCGCGAGCGTTATAAGCTACCTTACGGTGCCGTGATCAAAGTTAAAGACGGCTCTAAGGTTGCAGCGGGCGACGTAATTGCCAACTGGGATCCACACACTCACCCAATCGTGACAGAAGTTGCCGGTAAGGCAGCATTCTCTGGCATGGAAGAAGGCCTGAGTATCCGTCAGCAAACTGACGACATGACTGGTTTGACCAGCATCTCGATTATCGATCCCAACGAGCGTCCGGCTGCAGGTAAAGAACTGAAGCCGATGATCTCCTTGACCGATAAGAAAGGTAAAGAGCTGATTTTCCCGAACTCAACAGTGCCTGCCCATTACCCGCTGCCTGCTAACGCAAGTATCAACGTAATTGACGGCGACACTATCGATATCGGACAGATCATTGCACGTATACCGCAAGATTCTGGTGGTACTAAAGATATTACAGGTGGTCTGCCACGTGTTGCTGATTTGTTCGAAGCACGTAAGCCTAAGGATCCTGCAATTTTGGCAGAGATCACAGGTACAGTTACTCTGGGTAAAGAGACTAAAGGCAAGTTGCGCTTAGTGATCACTCCAGATGACGGCCAACCATTGCCAAACGGCAAGCTACAGTACGAAGAGCTGATTCCGAAGTGGCGTACGCTTGGTGTGTTTGAAGGTGAGCACGTTGAGAAGGGTGAAGTTATCTCTGATGGCCCACCAATCCCACATGATATCTTGCGTCTTAAAGGTATCAGCGAGCTGGCTAAGTACATCGTTAACGAAATCCAGGACGTTTACCGTCTGCAGGGTGTGAAGATCAATGATAAACACATTGAAGTAATCACTCGCCAGATGTTGCGTAAAGTTGAGATCACCGATATGGGTGATTCGACACTGATTCGTGGCGAGCAGGTTGAATACCGTCGCGTGCTTGAAGAGAACGAGCGTCTGCGTCAAGAAGGTTTGCAGCCGGCCAAGTACGAGCGTCAATTACTGGGGATTACCAAAGCCTCACTGGCTACCGAAAGCTTTATCTCGGCAGCCTCTTTCCAGGAGACCACGCGAGTGCTCACCGAAGCAGCGGTTACCGGTAAAGCCGATCCACTGCGCGGCCTGAAAGAGAACGTGGTTGTAGGTCGTCTGATTCCTGCGGGAACCGGTCTGGCTTATCACGCACAGCGTCGTAAAGATCGTGAGAAAGTCGAAGAGCCAGTAATGAGTGCAGCAGATGTTGAAGCGGCACTGAGTGAAGCGTTAAGCGCGAATCTCGCTGAAGAATAAGGGCTAATTGCCAGTATTTGCCATCTACCTCCCTGGTAATGGCAATGCTGGCTTGACTCCCGGATGTGCGGTAATTAGAATGCCGCTCCCTTTTGAATCTAAAGGCTGGTATAGCTGGCGGATTCAAGGAATGTATGGCCTTCAAATAGGAAGGCATTTTTTATTTTTGGAGAAATATTGCATGGCAACGATCAACCAGTTGGTTCGTAAGCCGAGAAAACGCAAAGTCACTAAAAGTGGCGTACCCGCACTACAGGCCTGTCCGCAGCGTCGTGGTGTTTGTACCCGTGTTTACACTACTACTCCCAAGAAGCCAAACTCTGCATTGCGTAAAGTATGTCGTGTTCGTCTCACCAGTGGATTTGAAGTTACTTCATACATTGGTGGTGAAGGCCACAACCTGCAAGAGCACAGCGTTGTTTTGATTCGTGGCGGTCGTGTAAAAGATCTTCCAGGTGTTCGTTACCATACGGTACGCGGCACATTGGATACAGCGGGTGTAAATGGACGAACTCAGCGTCGTTCTAAGTACGGCACTAAGCGACCAAAAGCGTAATATCGGTTAACAACCAAGTAAGGCCAGGGCCTATCCCTGGAAAAAACCTGAAGAGAAGGGCAAAACGATGCCAAGAAGAAGAGTAGCAGCAAAGCGTGATATTCTGCCGGACCCTAAGTTCGGTAATGTCACGCTCGCTAAGTTCATGAACCACGTAATGGTCAGCGGCAAGAAGTCAGTTGCTGAGCGGATCGTCTACGGCGCACTCGACATTGTCGAAGAGCGTTTGAAGAAGAGCCCCGTGGAAGTGTTTGAAGAAGCGCTAGATAACGTAGCACCGTTGGTCGAGGTTAAGTCTCGCCGTGTTGGTGGTGCAACGTATCAGGTGCCAGTTGAAGTTCGTCCATCGCGACGTACAGCTCTGGCCATGCGTTGGTTAGTAGATTATGCCCGTAGCCGTGGTGAGAAATCCATGCCACAGCGTCTTGCTGGCGAACTGATTGATGCAGTTCAGGGTAAGGGCGGAGCAGTTAAGAAACGTGAAGACGTACACCGTATGGCAGAAGCCAACAAGGCGTTCTCGCACTTCCGTTTCTAATAAGATTAAGTTTGATTTAAACTTATCGCGAAAAAAGGTGGCTTTAATAGCCGCCTTTTTTCGCTTCTAAAATAAGGAAAATATCGTGGCTCGCAAAACCCCCATCAGTCGCTATCGCAACATTGGTATCTGTGCACACGTAGATGCAGGCAAAACCACCACCACAGAGCGGGTACTGTTCTATACAGGCATGTCCCACAAAATTGGTGAAGTGCACGATGGCGCGGCCACAATGGACTGGATGGAACAGGAGCAGGAGCGGGGTATCACCATTACCTCCGCCGCCACTACCTGCTTTTGGAAAGGAATGGACGCCCAGTTTGAAGATCATCGAGTCAATATTATCGACACCCCGGGCCACGTAGACTTCACCATTGAAGTAGAGCGGTCACTGCGCGTACTGGATGGTGCTGTCATCGTACTCTGCGGTTCTTCAGGGGTTCAGCCGCAGACTGAAACCGTATGGCGTCAGGCCAACAAATATGAAGTGCCGCGCATGGTGTTCGTCAATAAGATGGATCGCGCCGGGGCAGACTACATGATGGTCGTAGAACAGCTTAAAGAACGCTTGGGCGCACTGGCTGTGCCGCTACAGATGACCATTGGTGCCGAAGAAGAATTCAAAGGCGTCGTCGACCTCGTCAAGATGAAAGCCATCTACTGGAACGAAGCGGACCAAGGCATGACTTTCGAATACGGAGAGATTCCCGCCGACATGCTCGACGAGTGCCAAGAGATGCACGAATATATAGTCGAATGTGCGGCTGAAGCCACCGAAGAATTTATGGATAAGTACCTCGAAGAAGAGGCCCTGACCGAAGCCGAAATTAAGCAGGGCTTACGTATCCGCACATTGGCCAATGAAATTGTTGCCGTGCTGGGAGGCTCAGCCTTTAAGAACAAAGGCGTTCAGGCCATGCTCGATGCCGTGGTTGAATACCTGCCATCGCCCACCGAAGTCAAAGCCATCGAAGGCGAGCTAGAGAATGGCGAGCAGGGCACCCGTGAAGCGAACGACAGCGCCCCTTTTGCTGCATTGGCCTTCAAGATTGCCACTGACCCCTTTGTCGGTACCCTGACCTTTATGCGGGTTTACTCCGGCACCTTGGAGAGCGGCACAGCGGTCTTTAATTCCGTAAAAATGAAGCGCGAACGCGTTGGCCGTATGGTGCAGATGCACGCCAACAGCCGTGAAGAAATTAAAGAAGTATTGGCAGGCGATATCGCCGCCGCTATTGGTTTAAAAGATACCACCACCGGTGACACCCTCTGCGCAGAGAGCAGCAAGATTATCCTCGAGCGTATGGAATTCCCCGAGCCAGTAATCTCAGTTGCCGTAGAGCCGCGCACCAAAGCCGACCAAGAAAAAATGGGCGTAGCTCTGGGCAAGTTAGCGCAGGAAGATCCTTCATTCAGAGTGAAGACCGACGAAGAGAGTGGCCAGACCATTATCTCCGGTATGGGTGAGCTGCACCTGGATATTCTGGTCGACCGTATGCGGCGCGAATTTACCGTAGAGGCCAATATAGGTAAGCCGCAGGTTGCCTATCGCGAAGCCATTCGCAACACCTGCGAGATTGAAGGCAAGTTTGTCCGCCAGTCTGGTGGGCGTGGTCAGTACGGCCATGTGTGGATTAAGTTTGAGCCAGCAGAAGATGCTGGTGCCGAGGGCCTTGAGTTTGTGAATGAGGTTGTAGGCGGTGCAGTCCCAAGGGAATTTGTTCCGGCAGTGTCCAAAGGTATCGAAGAGCAGCTACAGAATGGCGTGCTTGCTGGCTACCCGCTACTGGGCGTTAAAGCCACCCTATATGATGGTTCTTACCATGACGTGGACTCGTCTGAAATGGCCTTTAAGATTGCCGGCTCCCTAGCCACGCGAGACCTTAA
>Ga0115563_1002060_pt1 | contig 15040 bp, 13 predicted proteins | sample COGITO_mtgs_1105_2_FD_87198 | JGI IMG/M metagenome (GOLD analysis project Ga0115563, IMG submission 87198) | Pelagic marine microbial communities from North Sea - COGITO_mtgs_110519 | ecosystem: Environmental > Aquatic > Marine > Epipelagic | place: Germany:Helgoland, sampling site Kabeltonne...
GCTTCTCGCGCCATCTGGATCAGCAGCTCCGGCAAATAGACCTCAAACTTCTCGCTGTTTTCTGTTTCCAGAGTCACGGTAATGCTGCGCTCGGCTTGGACACCGGCGGCAGAATGGATGGTGAAGGAGGGTTCGCTAGCGCCGCTGGCATTCTGAGCCATGGCTTGTGGAGCCATGAGGAGCAGGAGTGGAGCAACGGCGGCAACGGCCCAATGGCGCTTGTACGCGTTTTTACAGTGCATAATCTAAGCCCTCTGCACTTTATGAGCTGGTTCTTTAAAACACACTTAGCGCAAACCACATGGATTTGCACGCCACTGAGGGATTTTTGGCATGAAAAAGGGGCGCCGGAGCGCCCCTTGGTTCATCGCGTCGTGCGTCGTTTTTTGTGATTAACGCTGGGACAGATCCACAAAACTACGGTGCTTTTCGCCCGTGTACAGCTGACGAGGGCGGAAGATGCCGTCTGGATGTTCCATCATCTCTTTCCACTGGCTGATCCAGCCAACGGTCCGGCCAGCGCGAACAGCACGGTGAACATTTCCGTCGGGAAGCCCATCGCCTTGAGGATGATGCCAGAGTAGAAATCAACGTTCGGGTATAGCTTACGCTGCACGAAATAATCGTCTTCCAACGCAATGCGCTCAAGCTCCCGCGCCAGTTCCAAGCGAGGGTCGGAGACGCCCAGCAGGTCCAACACTTCGTTGGCCGTTTGCTGCATGATGCGTGCGCGTGGGTCGAAGTTTTTGTAGACTCGGTGACCAAAACCCATGAGGCGGAAACTGTCGTCTGGGTCTTTGGCTTTTTTGACGAATTCATTGATGCGCGACTTGTCGCCAATCTCGTCCAGCATGGTCAGGACCGCTTCATTCGCGCCGCCGTGCGCAGGGCCCCACAGCGATGCAATACCCGCCGCAATCACAGCATAGGGGTTCGCGCCAGAGGAGCCGGCGATCCGGACCGTGGAGGTCGAAGCATTCTGCTCGTGATCAGCGTGCAGGATGAAGATCTTGTCCATCGCGCGCGCCAGAATGGGGTTAGGCTCACTGTTTTCAGCAGGCACGCCAAAGGTCATGTGCAGGAAATTAGCGCCATAACTCAGATCGTTACGGGGATACATGAACGGCTGGCCACAGGAATACTTGTAAGCCATTGCCGCGATTGTCGGCATTTTTGCGATCAAGCGGTGCGCAGAAATGAGACGATCTTCAGCAGACGTGACGTCCGTGTGATCGTGGTAAAACGCAGACAGCGCCCCAACGACACCACACATGATCGCCATCGGGTGCGCGTCGCGACGGAAGCCGCGGAAGAAATTATTGATCTGATCATGGACCATCGTGTGATGGGTGATGGTGCTCTCGAACAGCGTCTTTTGATCGCCGGTTGGAAGCTCGCCGTGCAGCAGCAAATAACAGACTTCCATGTAGTCTGACTTCTCCGCCAAGTCTTCAATGGCGTATCCGCGGTGCAGCAGAATTCCTTGTTCGCCGTCGATGTAGGTCAGCGCCGAATCACAGGAACCTGTAGCCCGGAAACCCGGATCGTAGGTGAAGTGTCCCGTCTGTCCATACAGCTTGCGCACGTCGATGACCGATGGCCCATCGTTGCCATCTAAAACCGGCAATTTGGTGCTCTCGCCCGTTTGATCGTTGGTCAGCGTAAAGGTCTTCTGTGGCGCTTCGGTCATTGGCGTGGTTCCTGTCTTTTTATCTGTTTGGCCCTTCCAATCTCCCCCGATTGGATCGGCTCAAACTGCTGAAATAGGCCGTTGTCGGAAACGGCGTCCCGATCGGCTTTTTTGCGCCATTTTGGTCAATGGCTTGGGGGCTAACGCGCGCTGGTATCATGTCAGGTTATGCGCCTGTGGGCAGCAATCGCGGTCAGTGTCGGGCTTGTATTACGGTCAAATTCGACAAAAAGCAAACGAGTCTCGCCAGAAATTCGTCACATTCGCGCCGGTGGTTAGGTGGGCTTTCAGAGGTTGGGGTTGGTGGTCCAAAATCTCTGCGCTCCTGCCTCATTTCGCGAAAAATCCTTGAGTTCTCCGAGGCTGTCGGCGCGAAAGGCGCGCAGTCCACGACGTGGCAATGCCCGCAAATCGCGCACTTGCCGCTTGGCGCATGCGGCCGTGGGTGCAGCGCTGAGTGTGACGCCAAAGGCATCGGGCAGGGTCCGGCACAAATGGCCCGCGATTTGAGGGTTGGTGCTGACCCACACGCGGTCTTCGGCAATGCATGTTTCCAACGCGCATGTTTGCGGCTTGGCGTTGAAAAACCGGGAAAGCTGCTCGGTCGCGAAGCCGTTGCCTTCTGCGATCATCACCGCGCCCGGACGGTCGCCAAAACTGAGGAACGGCGCGCTCGTACTCAGCGCGAGGAGGCCCTCACCCCGATCGGCAATGATCGTCGGCATAGGACTGGCCATCGCCCAAGCCACGCTCAACGCCAGCGGGATCCCGGCGAGCAGCGTAAAGGGCCGAACCAGCAAAGCCCCCAGCCAAATTGTGATGCCCGCCAAAAACAAGGACGCGGCGGGCCAATCGCGGGTGGTCAGCAGGCCACTTTCAAACTGCGCTGCAAAGGCGGCCAGCCACAGCAAGCCATCCAGCCCAAACTGCGCCAGCCAAAGCACCGGCCCTTCGACGCCCAATGGGGCAAGCAGTGCCGCGAGCATAAGCAGGGGCATGATCCAAAGCGCGGTTAAGGGCACCGCGATCATATTGGCCAAAATCCCCAGAAGCGACAGCTGCTGAAAATGATAGAGCGCAAATACGCTGGTTGCCGCTGTCGCGACCAAGCTGCTGACGGCGAGACCGAGGAAGTAGTTGACGGCCCGGCGTGGCGGGGCGCTTGCGTGATTGGGACGCGCTTCAGAAAACCGAAAGGCGACGATCAACCCGATCACGGCGGCAAAGCTCATCTGAAACGACGCGGTCACCAACGACGACGGTTGCAGCAGCAAAACCAGCAGCGCGGCAAACCCGACCGACCGCAGCGAAAAGGGACGGCGCGCGATAAGAATGGCGGTCATGGCGAGGGCCACGACGATCGTTGCCCGCTGGGTCGGAACCGAGCCACCCGAGATGGTGAAATAGAGAAAAGCGCCGGTCAGTGCGATGACGGCCGCAATCCGGTGCATGGGCAACCGCAAGCTGAGCGCCGGAAACCATGCGCCGAGCAATCGGATCAGGAAGAACAAAGCCCCGGTTACCATGCCGATGTGTAGGCCAGAAATGGCCAAAATGTGCGCCAGACCAGCCCGGCGGATTTGCACCTCCGCGCGCGGCGACAAATCACCCCGCAAGCCCACTACAAGCGCCGTGGCCAAGCCCCCCGCATCGCCGTTGAGCCCGCGCAAGAACCGCTCCCGCAGGATCTGACGCCACTTTTCCGTGCGGGAATAGCCTTGGCTGGCGCCTAGGGTGGGGGGATTGAGGCTGTAGCCATAGGCGGACAGCCCCTTAAAGAAGGCCTGGCGTCGGAAATCAAACCCGCCCGGCACAATCGCGCCGCGCACCGGCAACAGCGTCACGTCCCAAGAAACGCGCTGGCCCAGCATTGAGCCGTCTGCGCGCGCGCCGTCGGGCAATCCGCGCCATTTGATTTGCACGCTGTTCAATCGGTCCAAAGCGGGTTGGGTGTCAGATTTTAGCTGACCCAGAATGAACCGAGGGCCATCTGAGCGCCACAGCACACGTTCGACGGTACCCGTGATCGTGACGGAGTAGGCAGGCTCATCCAGCATGTGGTTGCCCAGGCGCTGGGCCTGCCACGTCGCACTGGTGAAGCCTACGCAGGCAATCGCCGGCAGGAGGTAAAGCCAGCGTGCAAGGCGGCTGCGGCGGAACAGGAGCGCTGCGAGGGCGATACTCACACCGCACAACGCAACAGCAGGGCGCAGCGATGGTTCATCTGCTGCCATGAAGAACGCCAAGATCCCCAGTCCCAAAACCCCAGCCAGCGCGAGAGGCAGCGCGTCGTTTAGGTGCTGGATTTGTTGATTGAGCGGGTTTGGCGTCCCAACTTTCCCAGCTTTGGGTGTTGAGGACGATGGAAACCCGGCATCGAATGGCCCCCCTACCGTCATTGGCGTGGTTGAAGCCGGAAACGCGTGCTAGACCACGCTTTCTTTTTCCACCCTCGGATTTCGGAGATGACCATGAGCGTCGTCACGCGTTTTGCTCCTTCCCCCACTGGTTTTCTGCATATTGGCGGTGTGCGCACCGCTTTGTTCAATTGGCTCTATGCGCGACATCATGGCGGTAAATATCTACTTAGAATAGAAGATACCGACAAGGAGCGCTCAACTCAAGAGGCTGTTGATGCCATTCTTGATGGTTTGGCATGGATGGGGCTTGATCACGATGAAGCACCTGTCTTTCAAAGCACCCAAGCGGACCGGCATCGGGCGGTGGCTGACCAGATGCTGGCGGCGGGCAAGGCCTATAAGTGCTTTGCGACGCCAGAGGAGCTGACCGAGATGCGGGAGCTTGCCAAGGCCGAAGGCCGTAACCCGGGCTATGACGGACGATGGCGCGATCGTGACCCCAGTGAAGCCCCTGCGGGCACTCCCTTTGTCATCCGTGTGAAGACCCCGTCCGACGGTTCCACGGTTATCAATGACGTGGTGCAGGGCCGTGTAGAGGTCCAGAACGCGGAAATCGATGATTTCGTGCTTTTGCGCGCTGATGGTTCACCGACTTACATGCTGGCCGTGTGCGTCGATGATCATGACATGGGCGTAACCCACGTCATTCGTGGCGACGACCATCTGAACAACGCGTTCCGTCAGGCGCAGATTTACGCAGCGGCGGGGTGGGATCTTCCAAGCTTTGGTCACATCCCCCTGATCCACGGTGCGGACGGTGCCAAGCTGTCGAAGCGCCACGGCGCGGTTGGGGTCGAGGAGTACCGGGACCAAGGCTATTTGGTTGAATCAGTGTTTAACGCTTTGTTGCGGCTGGGCTGGAGCCACGGTGATGACGAAATCATCTCTCGCGAGCAGGCGGTTGAGTGGTTTGACCTGCCGGACGTCAACAAAGGTGCCTCTCGGCTGGACATGGACAAGATGCTGGCGTTGAACGCGCATTATCTGAAGGAAAAACCCGCAGCGGATTTGCTGGCGCTGGCACGGCCGTTTATCGAGGCGGAGGGCTGGACCGACATTGACGATGAAGGTTTGGCGCGCCTGGTTCTGGGGATGCCAGCGGTGGCGGACCGGGCCAAGACGCTCGCCGACATTGGTGGAATGGCGAAATATTACCTGCAGGAACCGCCGATCGACATTGAAGATAAGGCGCGGAAAGCCTTGGGCGAAGACGGGCTGGCCGTCGTTGCGGATATGGTCAGTGTGCTTGGTGCCGTGGATGACTGGTCAGAAGCGGGCATCAAAGCCGCGCTTTCAGGCTATGCTGAGACCAAGGCGCTCAAGGTGGGTAAAGTCTTCCAGCCGTTGCGCGCTGCGCTGACGGGGGCGATGGCTTCTCCGGGCGTGACAGAGGTTGCCTTTGCCTTTGGTAAGGAAAAGACGCTGCGGCACTTGCAGGCGGTATTGGCGGCGTCTTGATAAAAAAACACGGCCCATCGTGAGGATGGCGCCGTGTTTTTGTTCGTGTAGCAGCATTTGTAAGAGAGGCGGCAGCGCTATTATGCCGGTGCCGCCTGTATCAGGATCTGGGGCTCAGTATCGGCGGACGAGACCAGCCAACCGGCCTTGTACCTTAACCCGATCAGGGCCGAAAATGCGGGTTTCGTAGCGGGCGTTTGCCGGCTCTAGCGCGACGGTTCCAGACCGCTTGCGCAAGCGTTTCAGCGTCACTTCATAGTTATCGACCAGGGCGACGACGATATCGCCGTTGTGAGCCGTGTCCCCGCGTTCGATGATGACGTAATCCCCGTCGTGGATCCCCGCTTCGATCATGGAGTCACCCTCGACCTGCAACGCGTAGTATTGTCCGTTACCCAGCAGAGTGGTGGGGACGTCAAGGTATTCGCTTTCGTTCGCCAGCGCCTCAATTGGCATACCGGCGGCGATTTTGCCGTAGAGCGGCAACGAGACTTCGCGCCCTTGTGCAACAGCCATTTCGCGCGCTTTGCCAAAGTCGGCCCGGACCACGTTTGGACCGGCATTCTCAAGCGCTTCATCGCTCAATCCCTTGCCCTCAAATTCTGAGGCAGAGGGCGTCCGACCTGAGGTTACGCTTTCCAGCCACGGCGGGGCTGGGCGCAGGCCGTCGGTGAGGGGTTCGTTTTCCCTCGATAAGGCCGCAAATCGTTGATTGGCCACTGGTTGCTGCATCTGCATGTTGTCAGGCAACCGTGTGACTTCCAAAGCCCGCGCTCGGTGCGGGAGCCGTTTCAGGAAACCACGCTCTTCCAGCGCCGTAATCAGTCGGTGAATGCCAGATTTGGACTTCAAGCCCAGTGCATCTTTCATTTCATCGAAGGACGGAGAAACCCCCCGCTCGTTCAGGCAGTCGTGTATGAAAACCAGCAGGGTGCGTTGCTTTTCTGTCAGCATGCGCGCCTCCCATTGCTACGCAGGGGGTTCCAAAACACGCCTCAGGTGTGGGTGACGGAACACGCACACAGCCCGAACGATCTCAGAACTCGGATAAGATCTACAAATGTTCTAATAGTGTTCTAAGAACGCGTCAAGCACAAAAGTGGGCTAAAAATCGGCACCAAGAGAACGAAGGTCGATCACCTGTACCGTGGCCCCAGCCGGCAGCGCCGAGTCGTGTGCAGGGCGGTCCACGAGAACGTCTGCAGCGAGCAGCGTGGTCAGCATAGAGCTGTCCTGCCGTGCTTGGGCGTCGATGGAGCCATCAGGCAGACGCCGGGCGCGGATAAAATCCCGTCGCTGGTCGTTGGCGGGCAGGGCGTGGCTGAGGCGCGCGGCTTGGCGCGGTAAATCAGGCGAGAGGCCCATCATGGCGCGCATCATGGGGCGAAGGACCAGCAGCGCCAAGATCATCGAGGAAACGGGGTTACCCGGCAAGCCGAGGAACAGTCCGCTACCAAAGCGCCCAAAAATGAGTGGTTTTCCCGGCCGCATTGCAATTTTCCAGAAGTTTAGAGCCAGTCCTTGGTTGCCAAAACCCTGGGCCACCAAGTCGTGCTTGCCCACGGACGCACCGCCCGTCGTCACCACCGCGTCAAACCCGGTCAAGCGCGCGGCAACGTCCTCGACGGCCTGGAGCGTGTCGCCAACGGTTCCAAAATCAACGGCTTCACCGCCTTGGGCTGTCACAAAAGCGGATAGAGCGAGATTGTTTGAGCTGACGATTTGTGCCGGGCCCAAGGGCTCGCCCGGCGCACGGATTTCGTCACCCGTCGCGACAATGGCAATCCGGGGACGGCGATGGACCTTGACCCAAGGGTGGTTTCCACCAGCGATGAGCGCGATGTTCCTCGGGCTGATTATGCGTCCGGCAGGAACAAGTTCGGAACCCTCGTGAAAATCCAACCCCGCCGCGCGTACATAGCGGCCTGAGTCGATGCCGTCATCGAACCGGACACCCCCTTCAACCGCGATTGCATTCTCCTGTATCGCGATGGCGTCGGCACCCGGTGGCAGGGGCGCGCCGGTGAAAATGCGCACGGCCTCGCCCGGTTGCAGGTCTCGCGGATCGTGCTGACCGGCTGCGATTTCCCGCGTGACCCGCAGCGAGCCCGGTAGCTCTGACGCCCGCACGGCGTAGCCGTCCATCGCAGACACGGCCAAAGGCGGCTGTGTTCGGCGCGCGATGATCGGGTTCGCTGTGACCCGGCCTAGCGCTTGGGGTAAGGCGACCTGCTCAGCGGCAAGGGGGCGGGGAATCGTCGCGAGTATCTCGGTGAGGGCGTCATCAAAGTCTTTCATGGCGGCACTGTAGAACGAATTCTCGCGGCCTTCCAAGAGTCCCGATCAGCCCGCAGACAAAGCCGCGAAACCGTCAGTGAGCAGGATTGGAAAACGTCCCCGATTTGCCACCGGATTTTTTCACCAACTGGACCCGGTCGATCACCATGTCTTTCTGAACCGCCTTGACCATGTCGTAGACCGTCAGGGCCGTGACCGACACAGCCGTCAGTGCTTCCATTTCCACCCCGGTTTTGCCGTCCGTCCGGCAGGTCGCACGGATGCCAACGGCACAGGCGTCTTCGTCCGCCCACAGTTCGACCGACACGTGCGAGAGGGGTAAGGGGTGGCACAGGGGAATGAGGTTCGACGTTTGCTTCGCGCCCATGATCCCCGCCAAGCGTGCGACGGAGAAAACGTCGCCCTTTTTCACCCCGCCAGAGACGATCAGCGCCAGCGTTTCCGGCGCGCACAGCAAGCGCCCTTCGGCAACCGCTTCTCGCTTTGTCACCGCCTTGTCGCCCACATCAACCATGTGGGCGTTGCCGGTTTCGTCAAAGTGAGAGAAGTCGCCGCTCATTTTAGCCTGCCTGCCCCAGAATGGCCTGCGTCGCTGCGGCAACATCGTCTTGCCGCATCAGGCTTTCTCCGATCAAGTACGCCTGCGCCCCCGCCTCAGCCATCCGCAGCAAATCGCTGTGACTATACAGGCCGCTTTCCGCGACGAACATGCGGTCTGGCTCGATCTGCGCCGCCAGTCCTGCGCCCACGTCGAGCGAGATTTCCAGCGTCTTTAGATTGCGGTTGTTGATGCCCAGCAGCGGCGATTTCAGCCGGTGCGCACGTTCAAGCTCTGCCGCGTCATGGACTTCGAGCAGCACGTCGAAGCCGTACTCAAAGGCCGCAGCCTCTAACTCTGCTGCCTGTGTGTCGGACAAGCAGGCCATGATCAGCAGGATGCAATCCGCACCAATCGCGCGCGCTTCGGCAACCTGATAGGTGTCGAGCATGAAATCCTTGCGCAAGCACGGCAAATCCACCGCCCCGCGCGCCGCTGCGAGGAACGCGTCATCGCCTTGGAAATACGGAACATCGGTCAGCACGGACAAGCATGTTGCGCCGCCAGATTTATAGGCTTGGGCCAGCGATGCAGGCTCGAAGTCTTCGCGGATCAGGCCTTTGGACGGGCTGGCTTTCTTGATTTCGGCGATCAGCGCAAAACGGCCCGCGTCCTTGGTCCGGCGGAGCGCATCGATGAACCCGCGCGGTCCTTCGACCTCGCTGGCCGCAGCTTCCAGATCGGCCAGCGACCGCTTGGCTTTGTTCGCTGCGATCCATTCGCGTTTGTCGTCACAAATTTTGGTTAGCACATCAGCCATTGGTAATCTCAACCAGCTTGTCGAGAGCGTTGCGTGCGGCACCGCTGTCGATGGCTTCTCTCGCCATAGTTACGCCGGAACGAATATCCTCGGCCTTTCCCGCGATGCACAGCGCGCCAGCGGCGTTCAGGACAACAATATCGCGATACGGTCCTGCCTCGCCGTTGAGAACAGCGCGCAGGGCAACGGCGTTTTCTTCCGCTTCGCCACCGCGCAGATCCTCGATCTTAGCCCGCTCGATGCCCGCGTCTTCGGGGGTGATGATAAAGGTGTTGATCATGCCATCACGCAGCTCGGCCACGCGGGTTTCGCCGCAAGTGGTCATCTCGTCCAGGCCAGAGCCATCGCTGTTGGCGCCATAGACCACCCAAGCGCGTTCTGACCCCAGTTCCTTGAGCACCCGTGCCAGCGGCTCAACCCACTGTGGGGCAAACACGCCCAGCAGCTGCATTTTCGCGCCGCCGGGGTTGGTCAATGGACCCAGCAGGTTAAAGACGGTTGGAATTTGCAATTCCTTACGCACCGGCATGACGTGCTTGATCGCACCGTGATGCCGCTGCGCAAACAAGAAGCCCACGTTTGCCTCTGCGATGGCGCGCTCGATCAGGCTGAAATCAGCGTCAAGGTTGACACCAAGCGCAGCCAATACATCGGCGGCCCCAGACTTGGACGTCGCAGCGCGGTTGCCGTGCTTGGCCACCGGCACGCCAGAGCCGGCCAAGACGAAGGAAACAGCCGTTGAAATGTTGTAGGTGCCAGACTTGTCGCCGCCGGTGCCGCAAACGTCAATCGCGCCGTCGGGGGATTGGACGCCGGACATCAGGCCGCGCATCGCCCGCGCGGCGCCAGCAATCTCCTGCACGCTCTCGCCTTTGGTCTTTAAGCCCCACAGGAATGCCCCTGACAAGGCGGGCGAGACGTCGCCCGACATCATGGCGCGCACGGCGCTTTCGGCTTGCTCGTCGGACAAATCCTGTCCGCAAGCGATTTGATTCAGCAGGCTGATAAACGATGACACAGCGATCTGTCCTCAATCAATATTTTGGGTCGTCAGGCCGCCGCAGCAGGCCACTCGATCTGGTTGTTCGCAGCACGCGCTGCGTCCAGAAAATTCTTCAGCATGTCATGCCCGTACTGGGTCTCAATGGACTCAGGATGGAACTGTAACCCGTGGATTGGCAGCTCGCGGTGGTTCATGCCCATGATCAGCCGGTCTTCGGTCTCCGCTGTGACTTCAAAGTGCGACGGCAGGGATTCGCGCTCGACCACCAATGAGTGATAGCGCGTCGCGCGGACCATATCGGGCAAGCCTTTGAACAGCCCTTTGCCGCGGTGACGAATATCCGACATTTTCCCATGACGCGGGGTTTCCCGCACCACTAAGCCACCGAGCGCTTGGCCAATGGATTGATGCCCCAAGCAGACGCCCAGCAGCGGCAGGCGCGTTTGCGCAGCCACCGTTACCATGTCCAGGCAAATGCCAGCGTCGTCAGGCGTACACGGCCCGGGGGACAGGATCACACCTTCGGGTCGGCGCGCCATGACTTCCATGGGGGTGATTTTGTCATTGCGAACAACGTCAACCTCCGCGCCCAATTCTCCAAGGAAGTGGACGAGGTTATAGGTGAAGCTGTCATAGTTATCGATGAGGATGAACATAGCCTGACTTTAGGCAAGGCCAGAGCGCTTGTCACGCTTCACCCGCGCAATCTTGAGGTCTTAAAGACGCACAGGATTTCTCTTGACCCTTTGCCGTACAACAGCGCCTAAAGCGCCTAGATTCTCGTCAGCATCGGCGACAGGCAAGGGGACGCGCGCAGCAATGGTAGACAAGGCAATGGATCCGGCGTCGCTCAAGACTTATTTCGACGCTGAATACGTCGCGTGGCTGGCGACCAAGCTGCATGAAACGGACGCCGCATTCGAACAATCCGCCTTTTCTCGCGCGGCCTGCGACGGCTTAGACGATTTGGAGCTCAAAGCGCGTGTTGAGCAGATTTCACAGGCCATGGGACGCTTTCTGCCTGATGACTTTGCCCGCGCCGTCGGCATCGTTCAGCAGTCGATGGGGGATCCCGGTCCGCCGCCAGACGACGAAGGCATGGGCGGGGTCGAATTCTGGCCCCACGTCACTTTTCTCTCCGCCTTTGGCCTCGCCAAACCGGAACCAGCGCTTCAAGCCATGCGCGTCTTTACGCAGCACTTTAGCTGCGAATTCTGTGTGCGTGCGTTTCTGATACACCATCCCGCGAAGACCCTCGCGCATGTCCGCCAGTGGTCCACCGATCCAGACTGGCGCGTGCGTCGGCTGGCGTCCGAGGGCACGCGACCCCGCCTGCCTTGGGGGCAGCAGCTCAAGGGCTTTATGAAAGACCCGACCATCGTACTGGATGTGCTGGAGGGGATGCACAGCGATCCCAAGTTGATCGTCCGCCGCTCCGTTGCCAACAACCTCAATGACATCGCCAAAGACAACCCTGAACAGGCTTTAGCCGCCGCTCAGCGGTGGTTCAAAACCGGTGACAGCGGTTCGCAGTGGACCGTCAAGCACGGCCTGCGGACCATGGTGAAGCAAGGGCACAGCGGCGCCTTGGCGGTGCTCGGGTTTAAAGGGGGCGAAGGGGTGCTGGTGAGCGATCTATGGCTTTCCCCGGATCGTCCCCCCATCGGCGGTTCAGCAGGGCTCTCGTTTCGCCTGCACAACAGCGAAGCTGAAACCGTAAAGCTGGTCGTTGACTACGCCCTGCAACGCACGCTCGCCCGCGGCAAAAGGGGGGAGAAGGTTTTCAAGCTGCGCACGCTGACCCTCAAGCCCGATGAAACTGTGGATCTCGCCACCACGCTGCGCTTCAAACAGCTTTCAACCCGCACGTATTACCCCGGCGAGCATGCGGCGCGCATATTGATCAATGGCCGGGTCGCTGCTGAGATCTCGTTCCCGTTGGTGCAGCCCGAGACCGAGGCGCCCTAGGCGGAAACGGTGGAAATGCTCGGAAACCGCTTTTGCAGTTTGCCCCAGTCATCGTCGTTGATCCGCACCGTCGCACGGGTTCCTTCTTCGACGTTGGTGTGGGTCAGCACGTTGCTGAATTCGTGCAGCCACGCCATCGCAGCACCGGCTGCGTAGGGCACCAACAGCTCCAAATCCTGTTCGCCGTCTGACAAGGCTTCGTCGATGGTGGCCAACAGGTTGTCCAGACCCTCACCCGTCACCGCCGAGGTTCGCACCACGGCGAACAGGGCATCAAAGTCCGGGTCGTGCTCAGCGTCGGCCATGTTCTCCGCGGCCTCTTCGTGATCGATCTTGTTCCAAACTTCGATCACGGGAACCACGTCAACCAGCGTATCCGCCGGAACCTTGCGTGCATCGGGTTCCTCAAGGTCGGGGTCGAGCGGTGGGTCTTGGATGGGTGGGGGCAGGCGGTCGGGTTCTTCAGGGACATCCATGCGACCCAAAGAGCGCAAAACATCCAACACATCGCGTTTCTGCGCATCCCATTCAGGGTTTGACGCGTCACGGACGTGCAGAATCAAATCAGCTTCGATCACTTCTTCCAGCGTCGCGCGGAAAGCATCAACCAACTCGTGCGGCAGGTCAGAGATAAAACCAACCGTGTCCGCCAAAACCAGATCGCGGCCACTGTCCAGCCGCAAGCGCCGCAACGTCGGGTCCAGCGTGGCAAACAGCATGTCTTTGGCCAGAATATCGGCACCCGTGAGCGTGTTAAACAGCGTCGACTTGCCGGCGTTTGTATAGCCAACCAGCGCCACCACATGCGCGCCTTGGCGCTCTCGTGCTGCGCGGTGCAGGCCGCGTGTCCGGCGCACGTCTTGCAAATCACGCTTGAGCTTGTCGATCCGCTCCAGCAGCATTCGGCGATCAAGCTCCAACTGCGACTCACCCGGCCCGCCCATAAACCCCGCGCCGCCGCGCTGACGTTCCAGGTGGGTCCATGATCGCACCAGACGCGACCGTTGAAAGGTCAAAGCCGCCAACTCGACCTGCAACCGACCTTCGCGGGTCTGCGCGCGTTCACCGAAAATCTCCAGGATCAGCGCTGTCCGGTCCAGGACTTTGGCCTCCAGCTCGCGCTCTAGGTTTCGATGCTGAACCGGCGTCAGAACGGCGTTGAAGATAACCACGCTGGGGTATTCCGCATGCACGCGATCATGCCAGTCTTTCAGCGTACCCGTTCCGATCAAAGTGGATGGCCGGATGGTCGAAAGATTGACGGTCGCGGATGCTGTGACCTCCAAGCCAATGGCTTTGGTCAGCGAGATGGCTTCTTGCAGCTTGTCATCTGCCGTTCGGCCAATGGCGCGCGCAGCCGCGTTCCCGCGCTCGCGAGGAAGCATGACGTTAATGACAAAGGCGGAATCTTTTGATCGCTCTGATGGGTGCATCAAAGCGACTTAGGCCCGTATGGCCTGAGTTTCAATCGTGAACTCGTCATCAATCCGCAGGTGGGACAATATCTTCCATCAAATTCACCGGCTGTGCGGGCATGATGGTGGAGATTGCGTGCTTGTAAACCAGCTGTACGTGCGCGTCGCGGCGCAGCAGCACAGAAAAGTTATCAAACCAGGTGACGATCCCGGTCAGCTTGACGCCGTTGACCAAAAAAATGGTCACAGAGATCTTATTCTTGCGAATATGGTTCAGGAAAACGTCCTGTACGTTCTTACTATCGGCCATGGTCTTTTTTGCCTCCCCGCCTCTCGTCCAAGCCGATCAATCGTGCCTGGGCTGGGTTTTTCTTTTATGTTCTCTGACATTTAAAATCCGAGCGCGACTTCCGCATTAGTCGCGTCCGGCGCTCAAGCCTTCATCCCCCTTGCCGACGGCAAACTAAGACAAATAACCTCGAACGGTTGCAATATGCGCCAATTCTTTACCAGAAATCAAGGCAGTGCGACCCTTCGGAGATAGTAGCCTTACTCAATTTTACCGAATTCGCGCCGTTTAAGGGCGGTGAATACACCGTTAGTCGATTTGCGCGTTCACGTGGTGGGCAAAGGCGTTGAGAATCTCTTGAACCACAGGTCCGGTCTCGCCGGAGCCGATTGTTCTGCCATCAACGCTTCGAACAGGCCGAATCATATTGCCGGAGGAGCTTTGGAAGGCTTCATCCGCTGCCATTAGGTCTTTCACGGAAAATGGTTTTTCCTCAATCGCCCATTGATGTTGCTCAGCCAAGGCGACAATTGCCGTTCGAACGATGCCTTTCAAAATGGCTTGATCGGTTTGGTGAGTTTGTATGATTACGCGGCCAGAATCGGGATCACGTCGCACAATCCAAGCGTTTGCCGACGATCCTTCCGTGATTTCGCCCTGATCGTTGATCAACCACGACTCATAGGCGCCCGCTTCTGCTGCAGCCTGTTTCGCCAAAACATTGGGCAGCAGGGAGATTGATTTGATGTCTGGCCGCGCCCAACGCTCGTCGGGACCGGTGATAACATCGATCATATCTGGCTGAGACAAATCATCGGGCATTTGCAGATGCCGGCCGGTGACGACCATCGCCGGCGCGACGGGCGTGGTTGGGAATTTATGATTCCGCGGTGCTTCGCCTCGGGTGACCTGCACGTAAACAATGCCGTTTTGGATCATGTTCTTTTTCGCAATCCGGCGGGCAATCATGCTCAGGGCTTTCCGGCTCACGGGCTGGGAAATCCGCAGTTCTTCTAAACCGCGCTCCAGCCGATCCCAGTGCCAATCTTCGTCAATAAACGTTCCTTTAACGATCGGAACAACATCGTAGATCCCATCCGCAAACTGATAGCCGCGGTCTTCGATGCCGACTTGTGCATGA